>Ga0247741_1000875_pt1 | contig 16508 bp, 13 predicted proteins | sample UWRJL213509R2_FD_180945 | JGI IMG/M metagenome (GOLD analysis project Ga0247741, IMG submission 180945) | Plant litter microbial communities from Arlington Agricultural Research Station in Wisconsin, United States - UWRJ-L213-509R-2 | ecosystem: Environmental > Terrestrial > Plant litter >... | reverse complement strand
CCAGGCTAGTGCCCTTGCCCCTTGCATTAGATGCGCTTGCGCACCATGCTGGGGCTTCACCTCGTTCGGCCGCAGCGTTTGCATTTGCCTGTAAGGATGGCGGGTGCTCCGCGCGCATCCATAGCGCTTGCACTTTCGGAGAGATGCATGGGCATCTTGATCTCTGAAATCGCGACTGCGCACCTCCCGCGCCCCGTGCGGACGAATCAGGCCAGTCGGGATAGGTGTCGTTGCGGTGCGCCCATTACCCATTACTGAATTACCTGCTTCGATCCATCCGACCCACCGCGCGCGACAAGCTGAGCCAGCCACCCCATATCATTTGGCGCATGGATGCGATGTGAAGAACGAAGGTTGTGGTAGGTGCACCGGTTCAATAGATTCGCCTGCAAGCCGACGCCGCATTCGCACTTAGCGGGATCCAGGGCGCGGTCCAGGAGAACAGTTATGCCGACATTTCTCACATCGGAAACATGCCAGGGCTCGATCGCCGCGGAAGCGGTTCGCCTTGAAATCCCGGTCATGCATGCCGGAGATTCCATGGGATTTCTTCGCAGTCACCTTTCGGCGCTGGATGCATGGTGCAGCGCCCGCCTCGCCGATCCGTGTCTCGTCAACGCATTTGCCTCCTCCTGCGCATGTCCCGAAGTCTGGATGGCCGATGCACCGCATGGAGATCGGGACGGGAGCGCCAGCGGGCCCGGCAGATCGCCACGATAAACCCGCGCGCCAGCGAACTAGTCCTTCCACATGCATCGCGCGGAGCGCCACGAGCCGGCGCCGACGATCTCCGAAAGGAGATGCTTGAGTACATTCTCGAATTCATTCATGGCTGCCGTTCTCGGCCGCAACTTCAATGACGCCAGGCACCACGAGAGCTTGACATCACGCATGAGCGTATAGGAAAGATAGCGCTTGCGCGAATAGCTCTCCACCGCACTGGTGGGCAGCACCGTGATGCCGAGACCCTTTTCGACGAATCCGAGAAGTGACAGTGAATTGATTTCCAGCAGGTTGTCGGCAGTGATCCGATGCTTCTCGAGAGCCTGTTCCACACGCTTGCGCACATGTGTCTCCTGCGGAAGCTGGATCAAGGGTTGCCCGGCCAGCATCCGGAAATCGGCCTGCTTTCCAGGCGGGAACGCAGTCGCCTTGCTACCCACCAGGTAGGCGCCCTCCTCAACCAGCCGTCGCTGCAGCAGCGCGGCATCCGGCTCGACGTCGAGCATGACAGCCAGATGCAACCGCCGCAAGCTCAAGGCGTCGCGCAATTCTGGCGTCGTGCCCTCCATGATGCGAAGACCGACCTTGGGAAAAGCACGCATGAATCGTGGGACCAGTTCAGCGGTCACCAGTCCCGACCATGACATGGGCAGACCCACGGCGAGTTCACCCGCTGGTTCGCTGGCACGCGCGCTGAGTTCATCCCCGAGCCGGGTCATGCGCTCCAGAATATCTTCGGCGACGTCTCTGAAGTGCTCACCCGCCGGCGTCAGACGCACTCCGCGTCCGTGTCGCATCAGCAGCTCGGCCCCAACGGAGTCCTCCAGGTGCTGCAGATGTCGACTCAGGGCGGGCTGCGTCATGTGGAGTTGTGCGGCCGCCCGCGTAACGCTACCGACTTCGGCGACCTTCACGAGAAAGCGCCACGCCCTCAGTTCATTCTTCATGGCAGTTCAGGCATGCCTCAGATGCAAAGAATGACGATTGTGGCATGAACATCAAATCACTAGATTTGCACTCAACCCGCTCTTCATGCAAGTGATGGCGGCCCCGCAGCGCCACTACGAAAGAGACACAGATCATGTCGGCACGCCAGAGATTGAAGAAGCTCGAGGGACAAGCGCCCTTGAAGATGCATCCCCGAACCGTTCTGGACGCCTACGTCGACGAAGAGGTTTTGCGGGACACTGCCAAAAAGGTATCGAACTGGAACCGATGGGGTCCCGATGACCAGATCGGCACGTTGAACCACGTCAGCCCCGAGGACATCGTCAACGCGAGCGCACTGGTCAAGCGCGGGAAAGTCTTCTCGCTTGCGCTTCCATTTGACCAGAATGGCCCCCAAAACGCGGGCGGGTGGGGTGGCCGTTTCAACCCCGTGCACACCATGCTGGCGACCGGCACAGATGCGGTCACAGGTCAGCAGGGACTCAAGTACGGCGGATACGCCGACGACATGGTTTCAATGCCGCTGCAATGCGGCACCCAATGGGACGGCCTGGGCCACGTCTTCTACGGCGACAAGATGTACAACGGCTATGACGCAAAGCTTGTGGACTCACAGGGCGCGGCGAAGAACGGCATTGAGAAGACCAGCAGCGGCATGGTCGGACGCGGCGTGCTGCTCGACATTGCCCGCTACAAAGGCGCCGACTACCTCGAGCCGGGCTATGGCATTTCCAATGCCGACTTGGAAGGCTGTGCGCGGACCCAGGGCGTGGAGGTGCGTCGGGGCGACTTCCTGATCTGCCGCACCGGCTACATGGGTCAGTGCCTCGCCGCAGGCGAGTGGGGGAGCTACGCCGGCGGTGCAGCCCCGGGCATGCGGTTCGAGACCGCCGAATGGCTGCACGCGATGGAAGTGGCCGCCGTCGCCACCGACACCTGGGGCTGCGAAGTCATTCCCAACGAGACGACCATCACCTTCCAGCCGTGGCACCTCGTGGTGATACCCATGATGGGCATCACCATGGGCGAGATCTTCTATCTGGAGGAACTTGCGAAGGACTGCGCCGTGGACGGGGTGTACGAATTTCTCTTCGTGGCGCCGGCCCTGCCGATCACAGGGGCCGTGGGCTCACCTGTCAATCCGCAGGCCATCAAATAGGCGACCGACCATGAGCATCCGCCGCGAGGATAAGGTCGTCGTGGTCACGGGCACCAGCCGTGGCATCGGCCAGGAGTTCGTACGCCAATTCGCCCAGAGCGGCGCCAAGGTCGTCTTCTGTGCTCGCAGGCCAGAGCCATTGCGCGCGCTGGAGGAAGAACTCAGGCACAAGGGCTGTGAGGTTTCAGGGATCGCGGCGGACGTGACGCAGCCGCAGGACGTGGAGCGGCTGATGACCGAAACATTGAGTCGGTACGAGCGGATCGATGTGCTGATCAACAACGTCGGTGTCGCCGGGCCCACCAAACCGATCGAAGACACCGACCCGGCGGAGTGGAGCGACACGATCAACGGCAACCTCACCAGCGCCTTTCTGTGCCTGCGTGCGGCCGTTCCAGTCATGAAGCGCAACGGCGGCGGCGCGGTGATCAACATCGGCTCCGCCACCGGTAAGCGGCCGCTTGCGCACCGCATTGGCTACGCGGCCGCGAAGATGGGAATCATTGGATTGACGCGGACTGCAGCGGAGGAACTCGGGCCGTACAACATACGTGTCAACTGCATCTGCCCCGGCGCCGTCGCTGGCGAGCGACTCGACGAGATCATGGCAGCGCAAGCAACCCAGCGAGGACTCCCCATCGAGCAACTCAGGCAAGCCTTCAAAGGCCTGTCACCCCTCAAGGCATTCGTGGATTCCGCAGACGTCGCACGACTCGCCGTCTTCCTCGCATCGGACCATGCTCGGCACATGACGGGGCAGGACATCAACGTCACCGCCGGCGTGGTGATGTACTGAACTTTCACGCGCGCCCACGTGATGCATCGATCGAGCTTCAGCTGGTGACAAGCCACGGCACCGAATCTCACGGCAATGCACAACATGAATACAGGAGACAACATGACAACACGAAGAGAGTGCCTCGTGGGCGCCGGCCGGACAATGGCTGGCGTTCTGGCCAGCGAAACTCTCGGGCTGGGCGCGAAAGCTTTCGCCGATGAAAAGTACCCGCAGAAGCCGGTCAAGATCATCGTGCCGGCGCCCCCCGGCGTCGCGCCGGACGTGCTTGCACGCCTGTATGCAAACCAGCTGGAAAAGCAACTCGGCCAGGCCTTTGTCATCGACAACCGAACCGGCGCTTCCGGCAACCTTGGAGCGGATGCCGTCATGCGGTCCCGGCCCGATGGATACACGTTGATGTATTCCCACAACTCGCTCGCGACAGTCAATTCGCTGCTGTTCCCGACAACCGGTCTCGACTTCATCGAAAGATTCTCGCCTATCGGCCGAACCATCCAGTCCTACTACGTCCTCCTTGGCAGTCCCAAGCTCAAGGCCAACTCCTTGTCCGAGCTGATCGCCGAGGCCAGAAAACCCGACCATGGTCTGGCCTATGCCTCGTACGGTCCGGGAACCATTCCCCATCTCGTGCTGGAACTCATCCAGGAGCGCACCGGCATACAACTGCTGCAGGTCCCGTACCGCACCAGTCCCATTCCGGATGTCATCGCGGGACATGTTGGACTGGTGCTGGAACCACTGGCTTCCGGCCTGCCCATGGTAACCAGTGGAAAACTCAAAGGGCTCGCAGTGTCTTCGCCGTCTCGCCTGCCCGCACTGCCCGCTGTGCCGGCGATGAACGAAGCGTTGCCAGGCATGGCCGTGCCCTTGTGGCATGGCTTCTGGGCACCCAAGGGAACGCCGGCTGCGATCGTTCAGCAACTCAATATGGCAGCAAACAACATCGGTCAATCGGCGGTCTTTCGCGCGCACCTGACAGAGCTTGCCTGTGAGCCACTCATCAGCTCTCCCGAAGAGATGAACAAGGTCATATTTCAAGAGCGAGAGAGTTGGAGCAAGGTCATCAAGGACAAGAACATTCGGCTCGAATGATGCCCTCACCGATGAAGGCCATGCGCCCCTCGCCAGTTCCGCAACACATCGCGCGACGCGGAGCGCACCGGCGGCCCACCGGCGCGCTCCCCCAATGAAGGCGTCGGCGACCTCCCTCTGGGAGAATCTTGTCGCGGCGGAACGCCGCTGGCCCCAGAAGCCGGCGCTGGTCTACTTCGACCGTTTGATAACTTTCAGCGACTTGTGTCGAGACGCCAAAGCCCTGGCGGGCGGGCTGAAGGCGCTTGGCGTGGAGCGCGGCGATCGCGTCATGCTCATCATGCAGAACGTACCGCAACTGGTGATCGCGCATTTCGCAATACTCTGCGCCAACGCCGTGGTGGTTCCCGTCAATCCGATGAACCGTGCCGATGAACTCGGTCACTGCATCAGCGACGCCGACGCGAAGGTCGCGATCACGACCGGCGATCTCGCAGCTGAGGTGGCCCGGGCCAGCAACGCGCTATCGGCGGATGAAGGCCTCAAGCATCTTGTAGTCGGTGGTTTCGAGGATTTCCTGGATCCCTCGGCGGTCGCCGCAGCCGGCACGCCGACCAGCTGGCGCGACTGGTTGCTGGCATCTTGGCCTTTGCCGCAACTCGATAACGGCAAAGTGCACTCGTGGGCGGACTTGATGGCTTGCAATGCCCAGCCGCCCGAGCACGTAGTGAGTGGGAACGACATGGCGCTGCTCCCCTACACGAGTGGTACCACTGGCTTGCCGAAGGGCTGTGTCCATTCCCACGCCAGTCTGATGCACAACGCGCTTGCCACCAATCTCTGGTTCAACACCACTTCGGAATCGATTGTGCTGGCGGTCGTGCCGATGTTTCACATCACCGGAATCGTTGCGGTGATGCACGCGGCAATCGCGGCAGGCGCTCTGATGGTTGTCATGCCAAGGTGGGACCGTGAAGTCGCGGGTCAGCTGATCTCAAAATGGAAGGTCACGAACTGGCTCGGCATTCCAACCATGGTCATTGATCTGATGGCAAGCCCGGCATTCAGGTCGTACGACCTGTCCACTCTGAGGAACATCGGAGGCGGTGGCGCAGCGATGCCTCAACCGGTCGCGCAGCGCCTCCTCGAGGAATTCGTTCTCTCCTATCAGGAAGGTTATGGATTGACCGAAACGGCCGGCCCATCGCACAGCAACCCGGCCGACCGCCCCAAACAGCAATGCCTCGGCGTCCCGTTTGTCGGCATCGAAGCGCGCGTGGTGGACCCGGAGACGCTTGATGAAGTGCCACAAGGGGAAGCGGGTGAGATCGTCGTTTACGGCCCACAGGTGTTCCAGGGCTATTGGAAGGATCCGCATGCCACCGCGGCAGCATTCATCGACCTCGAAGGCAAGCGCTTCTTCCGCACTGGCGATATAGGTCGGGTGGACGAAGAGGGCTATTTCTTCATCACGGACCGGCTCAAGAGAATGATCAATGCCAGCGGCTTCAAGGTCTGGCCGGCAGAGGTGGAACTGCTGATGTTCAAGCATCCCGCCATCGAAGAGGCCTGCGTCGTCGCCTCCCATGACCCGTATCGGGGCGAGTCGGTCAAGGCTGTCGTGGTATTGCGCCATTCGCACTCGGCCACCACGCCCGACGACATCATGGAGTGGTGTCGCCAGCAGATGTCTGTCTACAAAGTGCCGCGCCAGGTCCAGTTCGTTGAAGCCCTGCCAAAGAACGCCAGCGGGAAGGTCCAATGGCGATTGCTCCAGGACCAGCACGCAGCCCCGGGTTAATCCTGAAAGGGATGCGGAGCCCGGGCGCAGGCGTCGCGGCGGCGCTGAAACTCCTCAGCGCATGGCGCGCGCCTTTCATCCAACGGTTCGCGACTCGGGCAATCCCTACCACCGGAATCCAATCTGGCGAATAACATAGGTCGATCGACCGACTCATAGTGAAAGGCTTCAGATAATGGTCCCGCATCAAACTGTTCAGACAAAAGGCGGCCTGCCCATCCGATTTGAGTACAACGTTGGCGTTGAGATGTCAGACGGACTGGGCCTGATGGTCAACATCTTCAGACCGGACGACGAGCTTCCTCACCCCATCATCATCACGCACGGCGTCTACGGGAAAGACGTAGCGTGGCAAACCGCCGAGCCCTACAAAGCGGCGTGGCAGAAGGTGAGCAAGAACATTCCATCGCTGGCGAACAGCACCAGCGGCAGGTTCCTTCGATGGGAAATGCCAGATCCCGAACTATGGATTCCGGGCGGCTATATCGTCATTCACGCCGATTCACGCGGCAGCGGCAAGACCCAAGGCTTTCTCGATCGACGGGGCCCGAAGGAAACTCAGGATTTCAAGGAGCTGATTGAGTGGGCGGCAGTTCAGCCATGGTCGAATGGCAAGGTCGGACTGAGTGGAATTTCTTACTACGCGTCAAATCAATGGCAGGTAGCGGCCCTCCAGCCCAAAGGCCTCGCTGCCATCATCCCTTGGGAAGGTGCGCATGACCACTACAGGGATGCGACCCATCACGGAGGCATACCGTCCGCCCACTTTGCACGGCGCTGGTTCGAGCGCCAGTGCCTTCCCAACCAGCACGGAAATTCTGCCTCGACATTTATTGATGCGGTGACTGGACGGGCTGCGGTGGGGGATGCTCTACCGCCCGAGTTACTGGCCGGCAATCGGCGATCACCGGCAGAGGACGTGGAATTGCACCCGCTGGATGATGCGTATCACGGTGAACGCACGCCTGATCTGCGCCGCATCGAAGTGCCCGTGCTGTCTGTCGGAAATTGGGGCGGCGTTGGCTTGCATCTGCGCGGCAACATCGAAGGCTATTCACGGGCAGCAAGCAAGGAAAAATGGCTTCGCGTGCACACCGGGGATCATTTCACTCCCTTCTATGAGCCGGCTTCGTTCGACCTGCAAAAGGCGTTTTTTGATCGATATCTCAAGGGCGATGCCAGCGCCTTTGCTGACCAGCCTCCGGTTCAGTTGCTCGTTCGTCATCCGCAGCGCCCTAGCACATGGCGCCATGAAAAGAGTTGGCCCGTTCCAGGAACCAATTTTGTCAGGCTGCACCTGAATGCAGCCGACCGCGCGCTGAGCCACGCTCCCATCGGTCAAAGTTCAGAAGCGTCATACGACGCCTTGACCGGCGGTTGCACTTTCTTGCTGCCTCCGCAGGCGGTCGATGCCGTGATCATAGGACCCCTCAAAGCCAGGATCTGGGTGCGCGCCAATTCCGAGGACTCGGATTATTTCGTGACGCTTCGCGTCTTGGACACGGATGGAAAGGATGTGACATTCGAAGGCGCGAACGCACCCGCGGTCCCGGTTACCTCGGGATGGCTGAGACTCTCGCATCGGCGGCTCGATGCGGAGATGACCACGGAGTGGCGCCCCTATCACTCGCACCTCGAACGCGAACTGGGGACTGTCGGCGAGACTTATGCGCTCGAAATTGAAATATGGCCTACGAGCGTCGTGGTTCCGGAAGGCTACTCACTGGCGCTCACGGTGAGGGGAAGCGACTTCGAATTTCCGCACCTTAGGGAGCCCCCCTATACGGGTGTCTTTCCATTCCTACATTCCGACCGTGACCCCGTGGTATTTGGAAACATTCATACCTTGCTGACCGGTGGCGATTTCGATTCCTACCTGCAAATACCCCTGGCCCCGGCCGAGGTCGAAAACCCATAGGACTGCTGGAGACCGCAATGATTCGTCGCACTTTTGTGGGAGGCGCAGCAACCTTGATTGCTTTGCCCAGCAGCGCCAGGGAACCTGCGCTCCCCCCAACAATCCGCATCGTTGTCCCGTTCCCGGCGGGCGGAGCACTCGACAACACGGTGAGGCTGTTGGCTGAGGGGATGGCGATGCATCTCAACAGAAGCGTTATTGTCGATAACAAGCCGGGCGCTTCGGGCATCATTGGATCGACGGATGTTGCAAGAAGCCGTCCGGACGGCAGTACTCTGCTCTACAACACTGGCGCCCACACCACCACGCCGGCGCTTCATGCAAGCCTGCCCTACAACACAAAAACCGATTTCACCCCCATCACGTTGGTAAGTGATTCGGGCGGATTGATGTTGCTGGTGGCCGCTTCCTCCAAATATGACAACTTGAAGTCGCTCATTGCAGCGGCGAAAGAGCAGCCCGAAGTCCTGAGCTACGGCTCGACAGGCGTCGGCACGACAACACATCTAGTCGCTGCCTTGTTCACCAAAGGATCGCAGACCCAATTCATCCACGTCCCCTATCGCGGGATGAACGCGATACTGCCCGACCTGAAGGGCGGAAGAATTACATTTACGATTCTGGGCGCAGCATTGGCAAAGCAATTAATTGATACCGGGCAGGTCCGGGCCCTTGCGATTTCGGGAAAGCAGCGGCACCGCGATCAACACACTGTGCCCACATTTGCAGAACAGGGCGTTGACGGGGTCGACGTGCCCGCCTGGGCAGGACTCTTCGGTCCAGGACATCTTTCAAACGAAACGGTGGACACCATTTATCAGGCGGTGCTGGAGGCGGCGAGACGTCCAGCGTTCGCCGATGAAATGTCTCGGAACGGCGGGATCAATCCGCTTCCCAAACCGGGCGATTTCAAGAAGTACGTCGATTCGGAACTCAGGCGCTATCAGATCCTGCTTCCTTCGCTTGGGATCAAGATGGATTGACGCTCTCTTCCATCGGCGGGTCGAAGCGCCGGCGGAGCGTTTTGATTGCTCGTGGCTGCACTCTGCAAAACTGCAGGTCGTGCTCGCCGCCCCGTGCGCTTCCATGTCCGACACCGGATGTTTTCACACGTACCGAGCGAAACTGCCGCAATCGGGACCCTGCCAGCCTGCAGCTTCCGGTGCGTCGCTTTGGGCAGCGCCGTCTGAGCGACCGGTTTCGAGCGCTCTCTCCCTTCCAGGATGCGGGCAGCGCCCCCGGTTTCAATTGAAGCATGCTGGAAATGCAATCGCAACGCTGGGCCCTGAGACTTGGTTCTGCCGGCAAGGGCCACATCCCGCCGATGCCCCGGACCACTCATCACTTCAAAGGAATTCCGCAATGGCCAACATCAGCTCTCTCAAGACTTCTCACCTGAAAGCGCGCCGCAAGGGCGCACTCGCAACCCCCAGTGACCTGGCCTCCAATGCTTCGGCCGACATCGCGGCCGCTATGAATGGCATCCTGGCGGACGTGTTCGCGCTCTACCTGAAGACCAAGAACTTCCATTGGCACATGAGCGGCCCGCACTTCCGCGACTACCACCTGTTGCTGGACGAGCAGGGCGACCAGCTCTATGCAATGACCGACCCGATCGCCGAACGCATCCGCAAGGTGGGCGGCACCACGCTTCGCTCCATCGGCCACATCGCGCGCATGCAGCGCATCAGCGACAACGATGCCGACTACGTCGATCCGCTCGACATGCTGGCCGAGCTGCGCGACGACAACAAGACGCTGGCCGCGCGCCTGCGCGAGGCCCACAACGTGACTGACGCGCACCGGGACATCGCTTCGTCGAGCCTGCTAGAGAACTGGATCGACGAGACCGAGCGTCGCACCTGGTTCCTGTTCGAGTCCAGCCGCACCGGCACGGCCTGAGACACAGAGCTGCGCAAGCGCCGACCGGGGCATCAATGCGCGAGAGGCCTCGCTCTATTGACACCATCGTTCAATGGCATTGGCAGCAAGAATGCAGTTTGATGAAAGCGAAGGCCCGAAATGATCTTTGCACGCTTCGCAATCGGCCGAATCATTCTTCATCTGATAGCGATGATGGCCGACGGCTGCATTCGCTTCCATGGCGCCGGCATCCTCAGAGAATTACATCTACGCAGCAATCGATAAAGCCGATCGGGCTGCGCGTGCAAGACTCGCGAGAGAGGCTGAGGAAACTCGGGCAGTCGCCGCTGTTGTTGATCATCCTTCACGCGCAAACGGGGCGCGACAGCGGCGCGACATGGCGCAGACGCCGCATCCGCATTCGGGCCATGCATCGGCTCCCGACAGCCTTCTAACGCGCCGCCTTGCAGCGGCGCCATGAAGAAATTCGCCTAACCATCGCCCTGTGTTGCACGCTTGCTCTCTGCCAGCAGGCTCAAGCGCTCGCTCTCGCGGCGTTGCTTGGCGCCTGCGTGGGCTCACGGGTTTACCCTTACCTCATTCCAGAGACGACCGGTCTATTATTCTTTCGATGCAGAGAACCAATGGGCAAATCGAAACCAAGCAGAGGGTAGGACGCAGCGACCGCGCGGCGCAGCGAAAGGACACCCGCGCGCTCATGGTGCGCTGCGGTATCGAGCTGTTTACAGAGCGCGGCTTTCAAGCAACCGGGATCGATGAAATCCGCGCCCGGGTCAGTGTTCCGAAAGGGTCCTTCTATCATTTCTTCGAGAGCAAGCACGCGTTCGGAATGGCCGTTGTCGACAGCTACGCGGCTTACTTCGAACGCAAGCTAAAGCGCCATTTCGACGACGACTCGCTCAGCGCGCTGGAGCGCTTGCGCAGTTTCGTTGAGGACGCCAAGGGTGGCATGCAGAAGTTCAACTTCCAGCGCGGCTGCCTCATCGGCAACCTTGGACAAGAACTCGGCGGTATTGACGATCGGTTTCGCGACAAGCTGGAACTGGTACTCCAATCCTGGCAGCGCATGACAGCTGCCTGCCTGAAGTCAGCTGTCGATGCGGATGAGCTTTCGAGCCAAACCGACTGTGATGCCCTTGCCGAGTTCTTCTGGATCGGCTGGGAGGGCGCGATCCTCCGTGCAAAGCTCACGCGCAACAACGAGCCGCTGGACAGGTTCTTCAGCATGTTCCTGTCGACAGCCTCTGCCGTGGCCTGACCGCGCGGGCGTTTACTTTCCATCCCATCCCAACGAAGGATTCACGTGTTCAAGGCGCTATGGCTCGAGCAGGAAGGACGTCAAACCAATGCATCCCTGCGGCAGATATCCGAAGTCGACCTCGATGATGGCGACACCGTGGTTCGCGTCGAGTGGTCAACGCTCAATTTCAAGGATGCCCTTGCGATCACGGGACGTTCGCCGATCGCGAAGAAGTTTCCACTGGTTCCGGGTATCGATTTGGCAGGCACCGTCGAATCCTGTTCAGCCGGAAGCTGGAAGGCCGGCGACAAGGTGCTGCTGACGGGTTTGGGCTATGGCGAAACACGTTTCGGCGGGTTGTCGCAGAAGGCCAGGGTGGCCGCCGACGCGTTGGTCTCATTGCCAGCCGGCCTAAGCACGCGCCAAGCCATGGGCGTGGGCACGGCAGGATTCACGGCGATGCTCTGCGTTGAGGCGCTAGAGCGCCAAGGAGTGAGACCCGATTCGGGAGAGATCCTCGTTACCGGGTCGGGGGGAGGTGTGGGGGGCTTTGCCATCGCGCTGCTCGTGGCCGCCGGCTTCCAGGTCGTCGCCGTGAGCGGGCGCAGCACCGAATCCGAGCGGCTCAGGCGGCTGGGTGCCCATGAGGTCCTCGACCGGGCCCTCTTCTCGGAGCCCGGTAGGCCACTCGCACGGGAACGCTGGGCCGGCGTCATCGACAGCGCGGGTAGTTATACCTTGGCCAACGCGTGTGCCAGTACCCAGCGCGGCGGCGTAGTAGCGGCCTGCGGTCTGGCTCAAGGGATGGATTTTCCGGCCTCCGTGGCGCCGTTCATCCTGAGAGCCATCACGCTCGTGGGCATCGACAGTGTTTATCACCCGATGAACGTTCGCCCTGCTTTGTGGCAACGCATCGCACGCGACCTGTCGGGGGAGACGGTCGATGCACTGCATCACGCAGTTGGGCTTGAAGAAGCCATCGATGTGTCGGCGACGCTGCTGGACGGGAAAGTCAGCGGCCGGGTCGTCGTCGACATGGCCTGACAGACAGGATCGAGGCCTCCGAATGGCAACGAACCTCGCAACACTGATGAGTGGCAGCCGCGTGTTGCCGGGCGAGCAGTTGCAACATCGCGTGGGCCAGGCCGCTGGCGCAATGCGGGCGCTCGGACTCGAGCCGGGCCATGTCGTCTGCATGCTCATGCGCAATGACTTCCCGATCCTGGAGGTTGCGCTGGCTGCCGAACGAATCGGCGTCGTTGCCGTGCCCTTGAACTGGCATGCCTCATCCGAAGATCTGGAGCACATCCTCAAGGACGCTGGCGCAAGGGTTCTGGTGGCGCACACCGACCTTCTGAACAAGGTGCCATCCGTACCGGCAGGATGCGTCGTGATGCAGGTGGCACCACCACCTGAGGTTCGGGCGGCCTACCGGCTTAGCGAAGCGGAATCTGCTTTGGGGGATGGCGTCACCGAGTACGAGACCTGGCTGACCTCTGCACAGACCGTCCACGAGGCGACGGCATCGCCACCGTTCCGGCTTCTCTATACATCGGGCAGTACCGGCCGGCCCAAAGGTGTCCGCAGAGATACCAGTAGCGCAAGCATCTCCGCCGCGATGTCGCTTCGCACCCGCGTGGCCCACGGCATGGAGTCGGGACCGATGCGTGCGGTCATGACCGGCCCGCTGTATCACTCCGCTCCGTATGCGTACTCGCTGAACTGTGTCCGCATGGGTGAACTCCTGGCTCTGCAGCCTCGGTTCGACGCAGCTCAACTCCTCGACCTGATCGGACAGCTCAAGATCTCGCATCTGCACGCGGTGCCGACAATGTTCGCCCGCCTGCTCGACCTTCCTGAAGCCATCAAGGCAGCAGCGGATGTTTCTTCGCTGCGAAGTGTGGCACACGGTGCCGCCATGTGCCCTCGCGACGTCAAGCATTCCATGCTCCGGTGGTGGGGGCCGGTCCTGTACGAGTACTACGCTGCCACAGAGATCGGCGTCATGGCAGCGTGCACGTCGCAGGAGTGGCTGGACCACCCGGGAACGGTGGGCCGTCCGCCGCCTGGTGTGACGATCAGGATCGTCGACGACACTGGCACGTTGCTGCCGACCGGCGGCGTCGGCGAGATTCTGGTCCGGTCGGATGTGGTCCCCAGCGTCTCCTATCAGAATCTGCCCGAGGCGCTGTCCGGCCTGAGGCGCGACGGCGGCTGGGCTACGCTGGGCGATATCGGCTACCAGGACGAGGACGGCTTCCTCTGGCTGTGCGATCGCAAGAGCGATCTGGTCATTTCCGGTGGCGTGAACATCTTTCCGGCCGAAGTCGAACAGGCCGTTCTCCGTCTGAGCGGCGTGAAGGACTGCATCGTTTTCGGCATCCCCGACCGTGACCTCGGAGAAGCATTGGCGCTGTACGTGGAGGCCGACGAAGGCGTGAGGCTGAACGCTCAGGACCTTCGGGCAGGCGTGCTCGAAGAGCTGGGCCGACTGCGCGTTCCACGCGTCATCCGGGTTGTCGACAGCCTCCCACGCGAAGACAGCGGCAAGCTCGCGCGCCGAAAAATGAAGGCCCGCTACCTCGAGGAAGCGCCTCCCCCCGTTTGAGACGCAGCGCCACAGCTGCCACCCTGTCTTTTTATACGCACCCAATGTCACTCGATCGCGCCAATTCAAGGAGACTTCAATGACCCGTTCCTTCAAATTCCTTCGTACCCTTGCCATGCTAGGGCTGACTTCCGCTTTCGCACTCACCTGCGCAGCCCAGGATTCCAAGCCCGTCCTCAAGATCGTGGTGGGCTCTCCCGCTGGCGCCTCGCTCGACTCGATCGCGAGAGTCGTCGCAGACAAGATCAAGGTGTCGCTGGACCGCCCGGTGATTGTCGAGAACAGGGCAGGGGCGGCAGGCGGCATCGCCGCCGAAGCCGTCAAACGCGCGGCGCCCGACGGCAACACGATCTGGATCACGCCGTCGGCCAACGTCGTCGCGCAGCCCCTTGCGTTCAGCAGCATCAAGTACGATCCCTTCAAGGACTTTGCCCCGGTTTCGCAGCTTGCGACCTTCCAGATGGTGCTCGCCGTTCCGGCCGGGACAGTCGGCAATGTCGGGCAGTACCTCGAGCGGGCCAAGTCGAACCAGAACATGGCGATGTACGCTTCACCGGCCGCAGGAAGCCTCCTGCACTTCTACGGCGTCATCCTGAGCCAGGAATCCGGTGTTCCTCTGATGCACGTCCCCTATCAGGGAACCGCTGCAGTGCTCCCAGCACTCGTCGGAAATCAGGTGCCGGCCGCTTTTCTGGTCGTATCGGATGCCATCCAGTACCACCGCAACAACCGCATGAAGGCGCTGGCGGTAACCGGCGAGCAGCGGTCGCCGTACCTGCCCGATGTGCCGACCTTCAAGGAACTTGGCTACAAAGGTCTGAGCGGGACTGCGTGGTACGCCGCGTATGCCCCTGCCAATACGCCCAAGCCGATCGTGGACGAGATCAGCAAGGCCATGGCGAAGGCGATGAAGGACCCGGACGTGATCGAGAAGATGAATGCGCTCGGACTCGATGTGACAGGCACGTCTGCGGACCAGCTCGCCGCGGTGCATCGCAGCGACTGGGACCGCCTCGGGCCAGTCATCAAGGCGTCCGGTTTCAAGGGCGATTAGGCCGGGACGGAATGTTTGCTGTTGAAGACTACTGCCAATGACACTGTCCAAAGCCGAGCGTGAACTCATCGCGCGCGCAGCCACGCTGGTGCGGGACAAAACGATCCTGAGCCCGGCGCAACTCGAGCGTGACCGCGCCTATTGCTGGAGCGCGATGCGCTCCGCGGCGCAACTGGGCATCATGGGCATGCGCATCCCTGCTTCCAAAGGTGGTCTCGGTTTCTCGTTCGCGTTCCAAGCTTCCCTAGCAGAAGAATTGGCCAGGGTCGATTTCGGTTTCGCGCTGGCGCTCATGAACTCCGCCGGCATGGCTGCCAAGTTGGTCGCCGAAGCGCATCCGGAGGTGTCCCGGATATTCGTCCCAGGTCTGCTGAGTGCCAAGCACGTGGCCTGCACAGGACTTACCGAGCCTGGCGCGGGTTCCGACTTCTCTGCGATCGAAACCAGCGCCACGAGAAGCAGCAACGGATGGCTCCTCAACGGGAGCAAGGCGTGGGTGACCAACGCTGCGGTGGCCCGGGTCGTCGTGGTCTACGCGCAGACCGCGCAGGGGAGTGGTGCCCGCGGAATTGCCAGCTTTGTCGTCGATACCGAACGCCGCGGATTCATTCAGCAGGCGGGATCCGACCTTACCCTGCTCAATACGTTCGGCCTGGGTGGATTTGGCCTCGATAACTACGAGGTGAGCGACCAGGAGATGCTCCAGCCGCCCGGCCAGGCATTCAAGTCTGCATTGGCAGGCATCAACGGCGCGCGCACCTATGTCGCAGCAATGGCATGCGGGATGGTGGCCGAATGCCTGGACGTTGCTCAGGCCTATGGCGAAGGGCGCCAATCTTTTGGCAGGGCATTGCGTGAGCACCAGGGCTGGCGCTGGCCACTCGCCGAGGCTGCAACCGATCTGGCCGCCGCCCGCCATCTGGTGCAGGCGTCCTGCGACCGCATTGACCAAGGTGTGGACGCCCAAATGGAAGCAGCACAGGCGAAGCTCTTCGCCACATGCATGGCTGAGCGGCATCTGCCAGCATTGGCGCAGGCGATGGGCGCAGAAGGCCTGCGCGCGGAACATCCATTTGCGCGCCACCAGTTTGCCGCGCGCGCATCGAATCTGGTCGACGGGTCCAGCGAGATGCTGCGCGAGCGAGTCTTCGCGGGCCTGGGTCGCGCGAAATCACACTGAGTCGTTGCCGGCATCTTGACTGCCATCAACTGGTTTAAAGGAATGGATTCCGCATGAACGGTGCAGACAGCTTGTGCGACACCCTGCTGGCGAACGGGGTGACCGTTTGCTTTGCCAATCCTGGCACCTCCGAAATGCACTTCGTGAGCGCGCTGGACCGGA
>Ga0247741_1000874_pt1 | contig 16521 bp, 17 predicted proteins | sample UWRJL213509R2_FD_180945 | JGI IMG/M metagenome (GOLD analysis project Ga0247741, IMG submission 180945) | Plant litter microbial communities from Arlington Agricultural Research Station in Wisconsin, United States - UWRJ-L213-509R-2 | ecosystem: Environmental > Terrestrial > Plant litter >... | reverse complement strand
GGAACTCGAAGGGCGCTTCGTCGAGCGCTAAAATCGAATGGTCAAAGACATGCATTCCCATTTGAGCTGCAGGCGATTCAGTAAGTCGTATCATGCTCGACAAGTTCCATCTTCGACGGCAAATAGATGAACCTGATTGCACACTATTTAAGAGCTCCGAATGTCAACTAGGTCCAAAATGAGGTAATTTCAGCGATATGGTGATTCATTAGACCATGAAAAAGCATCATGGTGAGATCTTTTAAAAGATAGTGCTCCCTCCTAAAGGTGTCCAAAAGTAGCACGTTAGATATCAGTTTCGAGCGAGTTTGTATGGTACTCACCATCGACCACAATATCAGTGCCAGTGATATACCTACCAGCGCGGCTACAAAGCATGATGAGAGGTCCAGACAACTCGTTCGGCTGTCCCAAGCGACCAAATGGTGCTCTTTCCTTCCAGGTCTCAAACCACAAGTTTGCTGCAGGCTTCGACAACCCCGTGTCCATAAAGCCAGGGCTGATAGTGTTGACTCGGATACCGTATTGCGCCCATTCGGCCGCAAGAGACTTGCTGAGGTGTATGAGACCTGCTTTGGAGGTGTTATATGCGGCCTGCCCGAAAAATGGAAATATAACTCTATGCCCAGAGATGGAGGAGACGAAAACGATACTGCCGCCTTTCTTCTGCTCGATGAGTTCTCTAAATTAGTTGCAAGTAGTGTCAACGTTCTGTGAAGGCGTCTAATGGGAAGATGTCTTACCGTCCGACGTGCTTTGAACAGAGGAAACCTCCGGTCAAATTCACATTCATCACCTTCTGCCATGTCTCCAAAGACATCTCCGTGGCACTGGAGGCACACCCGATCCCTACGAAACACACCAACATCTCGATGCTGCCAAGGATTTGGATGGTCTTCTTGACGGATTCTTCGACGTCCTGCTCATTGGACACGTCCGCAACTTCCTCAAGGATTTTTGCCGAGGGGAAGTCAACACGAAGTCCCTTGATTAAGTCTGCTGATCTCTCAAAGCTAGGGCGGAGGTCAAATATTGAGAGACCTTGTAACCCATGCTCAAGTAAAGCACGACATGCTGCGAAACCAAGATCGCCAGCACCACCCGTAACTAGAAGGGAAAGAAATACATGGGTTAAGAAGGCATATCTGGGGTGTAAGATGAAGAAACATCACCAATCGCGTTCCCTGTAATTGCAAATCATTCCACCGCTCGCTCCAAATGACTGAGGCCAACTGTTTCTGGAAGAGCTGCGGTAAGTGTGTTAGAGGCAGTTGAAAGAACTAGTCTGGGCGTCGACATAGTGGCAGGGGTTGCTTTGGAGCAGAACAGAGCGACGTCAAGCTAATGTATATTTGATTTGCGAGCACCGCACTAAACGAACACACCATCAACCTAATCTGAGCCGCCCGAACAGGAAGCTCTCCAAGCACACGACGGCCATGTCAGGTGGCAGTCTGGTCCTTCACAGTCCCGAACCGCAGCTTCTCCCAGTCCCCATTGATGATATCTTCATCACGCACATTTTGTAAACGCACGAGTTCCCTCCTGACATAAGTCACGACATCCAACATCACGGTGGGATACGTCAAGTACTTGTCCGCCTCGGACGGTGGGAAGTCGTGAACGCCTGAGCCATCGTCTGTTGTTTCTTCCTTTTCGAGATTAAGTTTGGAAATATTGACGACTTCACCACCGACGAGATTGACGGAACGTCTGAAGGCCGCCGTAGAGTTTGCGGTGGACGTAGTGGGATACACGATACCCTGTGCACCTCGAGCACCAAGCAAGTTCCGCCATACTGCTCCAGCCATTTCGGCGTCGCCTTTGACGAGACCAATATCGAAGGAGAGACCCATACCGGCCCATTGTTCCTTGAAAATCTTCATTTGACGAGTGACGATCCTATCCGGTGCTCGACTTGGTTTCTTCTTCGCATCACTCTCGGTAGCACTGGTACCTTCGGGGGAAGGGCTATTGGGGTTGACGTAGAAATTTGTCTCGAATGTGTATGGAGCTGAAGGCGCTCCTTGGGGTTGGAGGACATTCCGGATTCGGTCTTCAATATCAATGAAAAAGTGGTCGATAAGGGCTTGCTCGTAATGGCGTCCATGCTCGGCTGGGAGAGCGCGGAACCGTACTGTAAGCATCCATATGTGTAGGTTCGTCACAGTGAACCATGATTGGAATGTCGGAGGTAGGAAGCAGTCTTTAGTGGGCCGAAAGGGTAGTAAGTTCATATTGGAATAACGAGTTTTGAAGAGAGACGCACCATTTAGCCAAAATTCTCGGTCTCTGTCGGGAGTCGTCGCGCAAATTTGCTCATAGATAGCAAAAGTACGTCTTCCAGCAAGCTGCTTCGGACTTCCATAGCCAAGAAAGTTGGTAAATGCTAGGAAGGCACTACGCGCAGCAGGTGAAGTCTCGACTTTCCGCGTCAACCAACTCTTCTGTGGTGGTAGAGGTTGTTTTTTCACTGGTCTAGTTGTCGTTGCTGGAGAGGAAGAAGTGGCCGCCTTTGCCGGTTGGTTTGAGAGATGCCTTGTGCATCTTGAGGACGACGCAATAATACGAGGATTTGGCCTTAACTGTCTCAGCATTGAGAAAGACGAAGGGAGAAAGTCGCGTTAGTTTCCTCCGACGCGGCGCGTAAGCGTACGCCGACGGCTAAGCGGGCCGCCTCTGCATTCCGCGACGCGTCTTCCGAGTTCCTAAGCTCACGTCCTCTTTCCTTCAACCCCCATGACCTCCCAGATTCTGTCCAAGGAACTGCAAAATGTAGCGTTTTGTCAAAAAACACGCATTCGAAAAATTGCCAACCTTTGGGGTAGCCACTGTCGCTACAGGCCATACACGCAAGGTGTACAAGAGGACCCTCAATTGAAGCACAATTTACGCGAACTTCTGCGAAATGTCGCGCAACCCGTAGCCGTCATCACTTCTTTTATGCCAAAATCAACATCGGAAAGCCCCTCTAACCTCAGGCAAGAAGGCAGGCCTGCTGGTACGGTGCACCAAGCCACGGAAACCAGTAAATTTCACGGAGCAACACTCTCATCCTTCACTTCCATCGCCATGGACCCTTATCCACTCGTCACGTTTGCCCTCCGAGTACCTTCACGGATGGCTACGACACTCTCTTTACTTCCTGCGTCAGACCCAGCTCATATGGTTGTGAACCTGCTGTCTGCGGAGCAATCCGGAGCCGCCGTCTTGTTCTCGCGGCCTGATCTACACCCAGCGCCTTTCGAGGATCCTAGAGTGCGGTATAAACTGTCTCGAGAGGGACTTCCAATCCTGAGCGGCACAATTGGAGCGCTGTCCTGTCAACTCGTTGGACGAGGGATTCCATTGCACGACTTGGCGTATCTGGGAGGTGGAAATGGATTTGGTGATGCTGGCGCGTCGAAGGTAGTTTTGGGTACGGGCGATATTACCTCTGAGCTTTTCATAGCCAGGGTTATGAGAGTAGAGACAAATTCTACAGATGTAGAGCCTCTGGTATACCACCGGCGTGGCTATACTAGGTGTCCACCCAAACCAAGTAGTGCGTCATTCGACTTTAAACCAACCCTTGGAGCTGATTCTGGCCATTGTTAGATTCTGTATAACAGTCGTGTCCTGCTCGTAACTATGTTATCATCGGACAACATTCCGAACCAACGTGCAATACTAGATGTCCAGAAGACACAAGATATACTGGGCCATCGGAGTCGAGCATAGTATCCTGGGCATTTCGAGCGCTATACTCTCGAAGATGTTGACATTTGGGTATCTATACCATATCACCGACGTTCTCCTCGTGCGGCGCCTTGAAGTTGCAGTAGGATACTCAATGCCTCTAACCCAATCGACAGACGGCAGTAATTCATGTTATATGGCGCTTGTTTTAATAAACATCTCTACTAGGTGTTGAACACTCGATATTATCATACAATTATTGTATTGCAGCATAGATGTCATATAGCCAATTCTAGAGATCCCAGCGGATGATGTTCGTAAAACGTCTAAAGAAATGATAGTCCAAGGTATGAGAGATCAGAAAGAAATTGCGAAAAAATTTTAATGAAAGCTATGAACGGTCATTTCTGAGTTTCCGTGACGGCCCTCGAGAACTTGCTCTGCAGACGTATGGAAGGCCCATAGAAAAAGAGGATCTACAGTGGCAAACCCCTTAAGAATTGGATGAAAACGGAGAGTTCTTGTCAAAGCTCACGAAAGGGATTGGCACCATCACCGTTGCGATACATCCAAAGAGGGTATTGGCCCACTTGTAGCCCAACTTTTCATACATCTGAGTTGTGAAGAGCGGGAATGCTGTGGCAGCGAGATTCCCTAAGTGATATGAGAGATAATGAATAAAGGGTCAGAGATATCAAGGGCCAACAACTCACGAGCCAAGCTCTGGCCAGCCAATGCAGACGAGGCAAATGGTCCATAGCTGATCCAGAGGTGTTAGCACAGTCTCAGGGCAGCGTACAGAGACGAGCCTCACCAATCGGCTAGATATGTGAACACAGCAAGGTAGATGATGAAGACAGCCCACATGAAGAGTGTAATGCCAATAGCAAGAGCAATCCATGGTACACGTGAGAAGGAGCACCAAGCGTAGATAAACATGCCAATAGGAAGGAGGACTGCTGCAAAACATGCAAGATACAATCGTGATTCAGGTCCTCGCCTGGAGATATTTTTCCTGTGAAAAAATTCTAGTGACCCGAATATGTTGGTAACAGGATGGAGATATACTGATAGAGCCATTCTTGGTAGAAATTCGTGCCGAAGCCCAGTAACGAGCCGATCCTATGTGGTTGGTTCAGATGTTGACTCTTTTCAGATGATGTGTTTCGAAACACCTACACCATCGTCATGAATATCGTCCCAATCTGACCAATGTTGAAATCGTGCAAGTCTCCAAAGACACCAGATACCGACCTACATAATTATTAGCTAGCTGCGGTCAACATCATTTGTCTTTGTTGCTTACTCGATCATGCAATAAGTCACACCCCACGCGAATCCAACCCATAACTTGACGATTTTTAGCGGGTGATTAGAGAGGTGCGAAGTCACCTACACTGAAGCTTGATACCACAGGCTCTGTCAACAACAAATCTATGCCCAAAGTCATCAGAGCCAATCTTTTCAAATCTGAAGGGTGTACTCACGGACAGGTCTTGTACACGATATCCAAATGAGAGTCGATAGCCTCGCTCGTTCGTCTTCAATCCTTGCGCGATACCTACCATCGCCCGTTTCCTTCCTCATCTTCTTTGCGATGCGGGTAAGAATGATGGACGATCTCGTCTCTTTCATCACAAACGGCAGGACCACTAAATAAAGTCCACATAACCTTCGGCCACCATTCCATTATCAGCAATTACCTCTTCCAAAAGCGATAATGACTTACATCATTTGAATCCACTGAATCCAGCGCCATTGTAGATGAGGGTTCATTTCTATCCACCCAGCAAAGACGGGTCCAAGGCCAGTACCGCCTACGGCACAGACAGCGAATATTGACATGGGCAGACCACGGCTAATGAAGGGTAAGAAGGAAGGTTGGAAGCAAGAAGTTGGATACTAACTCCTTCGAAGCCCAAATGTCCGCGATGGTTCCGCCTACCATTGTGGCACCTGTAGAGCCACAGGCACCAGATATTACTCGGGCGACAAGGACGGTCTGGATATTCTGTGACCTATACCGGAAGGCCTTCAGTGTAATCCAGCCAACGAGGTGTCAGACTTACAATGCAATGACCAGATTCATGAAGAAGAAGCCAATACCGGAAACGACATACAGCGGCAGTCTGCCAAACTCTTCACTGAATGAGGCCGTTACTAGAGGTACGAGCCCGAATCCTAGAGCGTATACACTGAGTCCAGCTGTCGCCTGAAAATGTGTGCAATTAAGGTCTCGAATCATCGAAGGAAACCCCATGTTATATGTCGAAGCCCCCGATGCTGATGTGCGTCACAAACCACGTAGAAGATGGTGTATTGAACGGACATACATGCAAGCACAGTGGCGAAACATGCAATGGCCGTTATTGACCATTTCTTCTGTCTCGAAAAGTTGACCGGGTTCCGTACGTCCCCTGGTCCAAATTCAATCTGGATATGGTCGTTAGTTCGTCAGACACGCCGGATGGTAAATAAGAAACGTACGTAGAATGGTTCATCTTGTACGTCACATTTCTCCGACATGGACTCTTTGTGGTCCCTGCCAAAGACCAGTGTACTGATTCGACGTGATAGTCCTTGGTCGAGCTCATCTTCAGACGGGCGGTTGTTATCGGAAAGGTGGACACGGGGATCTAAGCTAGGCTCCCTAACATCCTCAAGTGATGTAATAACAATATCGTCCTCTGCACCTGTTAGCGTTGGCGTCGCAGTAGTTGGCGACCTCGTACTTGTTGGTGTCTCCTGTCGATTAAATGATCCAGTTTCGAGAACGTTGATATCATTGGCGGTATGCATGTGGTCCTCCCTCGGTAAAGATCAAGTAAAGACCAGAAGTGGGGGATGCTTTTTTGATGATCCACCCCATATTTATAGGTAGGCAGGATTCCTGCTACACCACTGTGGTTAAAGATGGTCCGCCGGGAATTAAAGCTTGCCGGCGGCAGGAGCTATTATGAGAAATTTTATCCCACGAATAAGCGACCCTGAGGATCCGCCGTCGGCCGATCTATATTGCTTTTCCAAATATCTTTGCCAGAGTCTCATGTTAGGATAATGCTACGAAAGGTGGAGACAAACTTCCTTTTTTTTCTTTCTTATAGAGCCTTCAGCCCCATCTCTTCTGAGAACTGGCCTAATTTTTTTGACCCGCTATATCGATGATTGTTTGATGACTCATATCTGATAGATGTATGTCAGCGATAAATGCTGATAAACGCATTGGAACTCGCCAAAATATGCCAAGACCTCACTCAACAACACCAGATAACGGACATCGGGCCTCGACATCCATAGGTATTGGAATTTTTTAGCAGTGAGCTTGGCGGCTGCGCGTAACTTTGATGGACGCACCCTGGATGTAGATATCGAATGCATCGGCACACGAAGTCCCCGACTTCTTCGCTCCCTCGTTGCATCCTCATCTCGAATTTCAATAAAAGGTACAAGCAATGTAATTTATTCAATAACCATCCGTTCCGATGTAAATTGATCGTACGATGGAAAGTATAGGCGTCGAGTTTTCAGCAAAGATGCCGACGGACCGACGGGCCGTTTTAATTCCGGTGGACCTATTGCGTGATTTTTCCGTTCACCGCGAACCAACACCCCATCATGAATCTTGCAACGCGACGAGGAATGCACATACTTTGCCCTACATTCACTATACGAACTATTCACACGACCAAGAAACAGCCATTTGACACACAATCAGCCGCGTTTGTTGCTGCAGCAAAGTCCATTCCTTCAATACCAAAGTCAACAGGATTACCAGAGGTGCGACAGGTTTCAATCGTTAAACTTGCTGATATACTGACTCATATAGATTATAGTGACAGGTTAGCAGGTTGAATACTTCTTGATGAGCTAAGGTGACCAAGCGAAGGTAGAGCAAATGCAGGGAAGTCAACGCTTCTTAATACCGTGCTGAAGAGGAAATCATTGTTGAGCACGAGCAAGAAAGCTGTAAGTCTAAATTATTGAAACGACAAACGTCTAATTAAGGTATTCGCCATAGGGTCATACGAAAGCCCTCAACTTCTACCGTGTCGGTGACGAACCGGGGAACCTTGTCCTCGTTGACGCACCAGGTTATGGAGCACGAGGGAGACCACAGTGGGGCGACCTATTCGACCATTACATTCAGAACCGACCCACGTATTTATTGGCGCTATCAGCAATCCACGACCCCCACTGACTTTCACTTCACTCCCAGGTTAAAGCGAATATACATCCTCTTCAACGCCAAACACGGTCTCAACGACTTTGACTCTCAGATGCTCGCCCACCTCACCAGCTTCTTAATGAACGACCGAGGTCTCCAGCCGTTCACGCTGCAGTCCGTCATAACCAAAGCTGATACCGTCCCCGTGGATGAGCTGCAGACCCGTCTTGCGCAGATGAAAAAAGACATATGGGCTGCGGCTCCTCTGTGTTTACCACCGCTTGTGACCAGTTCGGAGATGAGTCCTCCGTTTGGGATAGAAGATGTCAGGCAGAATATTGCGAGCGCTTGCGGGTTTCGTTAGGGTGCGGGTGCTAGCACGGGACGACCCTCGAAACTGGATATCGAGGCATCGAGCAGCAATCAAGGTACCAATACCATATTCTCTGTCACAAACCTGGGGTGCTCGGGACCCGCCGTGCTCAGCGGAGAGGTCGAAGGGCGTTGGTTTCCGAATTTGGGAGAACGCGAATCATATTAATTGTCCTGCATCCGATTATCTGCTACATAGGGCATACCATCGGGCTGCGACATATCTGTGGAGTTAGGGTTCTCAATTGCATTGAATATAATTCCTCCAACAGACCCTGTGATCCAGTTGCCTGCCTGCCAAATATCTTCTAGGAGAGGAAGCATTAATCAAACGAGGCGCGCAAGGTCCTCTCGGATCCCCACTAAGAAGATTGAGCGTAAGAAACGGGACGCAGCAAGCGGTACCTCAGCCACTAATGGAGATCGACTGATATTTGGAACAGAACGAATACGAACGCATCGTGTTAGAGCTCTGGATATTGAATATTTGAATCTTCAACTGAATTACGATCAACGCCATTGTCATTTCGCTAGAGATATTATGATCACATGACTTGTCACGACGACCTCATGTTCAACGATGTCAGGTATGCTGGCTAGTAGAAGCCACTACAGGATCTCAGACGCCATTTTTCAGTGAACCCCAAGCGATTAAAGAAATCTGGACAACCATGGCGAACCACACATCTCGGAGACCATCGTGGCCTTCGCTTTACAACCCCGGACTGGAGATGCTTCACATAGAACATCACGGGCCAACACAACCAGGAGGATACTACCTCTATGATGCAATCGGTATGCCTTGTGGCTCAAAGCTATGCTCTTCTCATCCTTTTAATAGACGTCTTCAGATTCACGCTCTACTGGACGCTCATTTTCTACACTCCTCTCTTTCTATTATGCGGCTCCTACGCCTTCTGGAACTATGCATTCCCGCCATCTGCTATGTTCCGCCGGGGCAAGGGTGCCAGGGAACCAGCATATCAGCTCTCTCGAAGGCTGCCTGCATCATCGCAGCCAGTTGCAGAGCCGCAACCTGCCCAGCCAACGACGCACCCGAAAATGAACGAACGTCGATCGAGAGTCACTTTTGCTTTCATCGTCTTGCTGACATTTTTGACACTAAGTGTTGCTGGTGCTGTCGTTGCTTCGGCCATCCTAGGTTTTGTTGCCTATGGGCTATACAAGTCCGCTAATTTTAACATGTCTACGTGCGTCCTTTCGACATATTTCGTGAACGAGACTGACAACATCTTTGTTCGATAGCTGGATACCATTTTTACTTGCTGTCATGCAGGTGGTAATTGGTCTGCTGAGGTGCGGTGATCAATATCTCCTACCACTATTCACTAACCGATGTTGCAGTATTTGGCCGTCTATCATCGAGATAATATGACAAGCGTGCTTATTCATGATTCAATCACTATGAAGCTGTTAAAGTTGAAACGTTGAAGCTTTGAAGGTTCGAGACTTCAACTCGTTCAACAGGTCAAAGAGATTCAATGAATGGATATTGGTAGCGATGCCGTATGAGCTATACAATTGCACCTGCAAAGGCTAAAGATTCAAATCGACTAATCGGCAAGGATTTCACGGATCTTTGAATGCGCTTCGTTTTCATCGCCTTCACACAACGGACACCAGACGACGGCCGCAGCCACCCCTTTCTTCCCCTCAACCACATCTCCCTCCACATAAAACCTGACCTCCTTCCCCTTCTGTACCCACCACGCTTCTGTGGCCCTCTCCCTCTCAAGCACCGCAAATTCCTTCTCTGTCGCGTTCTCATCTCCCTCCGCAGCTCCTTTCTCCACCATCACCCTCACTTTCACCCCCTCTCCCACATACGCCCACGTCAACAATACGTTCTTATCCCATGTCCTCCTCGCATTCGGCATAGCCGTTGGCCCCTCGGCCTGGGCCTTCTCCCCATCCTCAAAGTTAATCGCAAACATCTCAGTGCATGGCGGGTGCATATGCCCCCCGTTATACACGTCTTTCACGAACTGGCTCACGTCCCAGAACACATGGTTGTACTGATACGGAATGGCTGTTTTGCGCCAGTATGAGGTTATATCGTCGTTGTCTGGGTTTTGTGGGGGGCGGTCGGCAGAGCCGGCCCAGGTTCGACCGAACTGTTTCACGTCGGTTTCGGGGTCGTTGGTGAGCAAAGACGCGTCAGGGGGTAGGGAAGTCCAGGCGAGCCGGACGATGCGGGACACGGCGACGACGGCATAGTCGTCCTGGAAGTCAATGGAGCGGGTGGTGGGTGAGATGAGGTCGTCTAGGTCGGTGAAGCTGCGGGCGCTGAACATCATCGTGTAGAATCGGTGGTATGACCTTGGAGGCAGCAAAGGAGTTCTTATACGGCAAGGGAATGTTGAGATGGAGGAGAAACGAAATCGATGAATCATAATTGATCACAATTTTCAATGGTGCCAAGAGGTATCTATGGTGAGGCCGGTCAGTCGCTTAAGCAAAGCTATGTATGAAGAAGGCCGTGACTCAGGCGTAGCAGAACAAGTTTCCAGTATGAACACAGCTTAGTATCTTATATCTACATGTACACTCCAAACGTCGGCTTCCGATGACCGCAATGACTTGGCGTCTCGTCCAGGTTACGCAACCGATGACCCTGGGGGAAAAAATTGCGTAGATACTCTACCTAAAGGCAATGCATGTTCGATGAGGTTCTATGCCACCCAGAACTCTGGGGGCACACGCGTACCTCATGATCAACATCTCAGCTCGTGCACTGCTAAGCGCCCAGCCGTGGTAGCGCAGTCACAGTATCCAATAGCCGCCGATCCGGTATTGCATGCATGAGCTTTAGATGAGCTTTGAGTTCCAACACTTCGTGGACAGCTTCACGAACTGTTCAGTGTTCTCCGAATATGTCCTCGATGATCAGCAATTGCATATTATTTTTGCGCCGTCCACCAATCGCTCTTCGACGATGCAAAGAATTCTCTCTATCATCAATCCATCACGCGAAATTGATACCTAGCCTAGAGGTCAGGGTTACCAAATACATACGGAAGGCCACGGAGAGTCGGAAGCGGCCTCGAAATTCAAAATTTGACCCCAGAAAGATCAGGGTCTCCGCAGTTTGATCTATTCTGATAGTATCTATGATCCCATTATGAAATCGTCCTTGGTTAGGAGCTCGAGGCCCCTGTACAATTAGTACTAAAGATGATACTTCCGTCCCGAGTTTGTTTCCGCGGATGTTAATGTAGCCCAACTATTTCCCAGTCTCAGGAATCAAGATCGGAGAAGACTTTTATTTGAGAAAAACCACAGGCAAATTTGCTCTATCTTTTGAGGAGTGAATCTGCAGACAAATAGTCCCGTACGACTCGATGATAGTGAAAAAAAGTTTACTGTTTCCTCCCCCGCGCTCATTTTCTAATCAAGTAACCCGAAATTTTCTTAATCCAAGCTGTCAATTGTCTGGGGTGCATCGTTAAGCAGGTGAACACTTGAAAAACAAGGTGCATCTCAATCCGACCACCTTCAGGCTTCAGGGACGCTGAAGAGGGTCTCGCAGAGGTCCACCCGCACACGCCGGTTGTGCCAGTGATTGGTGGCTCAAGGTTCATTTAATATTTCCTAGATTTGAACAACATTACCGGTATTTAGTCAGGGTCTGCCTTCGGTGATCTCGAGGTACACCATATCTGGGCTAGAGGCGGCCTATCAGTGTTCTGGGCGCGATGACGGATCATCAGAGCACTCGAGCGCAGCTTCAAGTCTTCGTTTGCTTGTTTCATCCACAGAATGAAATTTACTGTAAACTTTCGACTTTTTGTGATTCCTTCAAATCTATTGAGGAAGGCCTTACGTGAGGATGGATGCTTTGCACCTCGTACTTCCTAACGGAGATAAACTAACGCCACTGATAGACAAATGGGGTATCCGGGACTACGATCAATGTTAACCCCGAGTCGTCACGGGGGCATGTATTCAAAAGTGTATTGGAGAGAGAAAATACAGATAGAAAGACCTATCTTTTGGGGTGCAGCCTTAGGATTTTTCCTTTGCTCCCGCACCAAAGCGCCATGGATCATGATACATCACCCCGCAAGGCGGGGATCTTCAGATGCTCATACTGAACACCGGCATTTAAGCCTATGAGAAGGGTTAAATGGTTTTAACACCCGTGGTAAATGGGGTCTGACAGAATCATCCCTCGTCTCAGGTTCCCGGTGGTGACGACGATCTCTAAACCAAGACGGACACATAGACAGGTTCAAATCCTCGGACAGGCATCGTGTAAAGCAAGGTAAATTAATGGGTCAAATAAGAACACTAGGTTTTCCTGCACCGACGCAAGTTTTGAGAGGTAAAATTTTTACAAAGATTCGCACAATGCGGGCGATATAAATAAGTACTTACAAGTAAATAAAGCTACTTGGGCAGAATAGTACAGGGTATTAAATATTCATGGGAATGATAGCATATTAGTGAATTTAGTACCCTAGATGAACGCAGTCATACGCTATCTGAGTTCCAAAGGATGGAACGATCTCGTACGACGCCTCCGAGGCGGCATAAATCGTGCTCGGGTGAGGAAGTGGCTGAAGAGAGTAGGGAAGTGGCTCTGCGTAATAGAAAGTTGCGGCATCCGGAGCATAGAAATGGTCGGTGGCAAGTTGGTGGTCACCCCGGCCTTGAGGTATGACGTCCCAGTGGCTGTAGACTTCGGGTTGTCCAGGTTCGGCTGCGTAAGTGTAGACGTCTGGGACGGACGCATGGGTTTGCTGTGCGGCGTAGATGCCCTCTATGTTGTACTTGATGCTAAAAAGCGCCGGCTTCAGCTGCTCGTAGAGCCCAGCTTCGTTCATATTGACGAAATATATATCGTGTGTGATGGTGTACATATGATACTCTAAAAATGAGTAGAAATTAGACCCAGGAAACGGTGTAGACGGGATTTCGTTGATCTCACCTCCGATAATCTCGTTCCAAAGATGTGGGACAAGGCTCATCCCACGAGACTGCGTGCAGGGGCTGGTAATGTAAACCATTTGAGGTGAATGGGCGTCGGTGTATCTCAGCTCTTCCCCCCTATAGACGGAGGAGACGCAGAGGTACTCCGATGTCGATGGAAGGCTAAGAGAGGAGAAACTGACCGTCGGGCAGCTTTCCCTCGCCAACTGAGAAAGGCTCAGGTCCACCCGTCGCATGCTCTCGTCAAGGTCGAGTACAAAAGATGGCGGCGATACGTCGACATATTCTGTTTCCCATAATGCTATCGTGACTGGGATAGTGGTTGGCAGTGGGAGGTCGCGAGCTGGTGGAGGAGATGGCGGGGGAGTCGGTGTTACAATCGCGGAAAGAGGTGTGTTGACGAGGGTTGATTCGGATAGATTGGAAGGGCTTTCGGATGAAGAAGGGGTTGATGACGGGGTGCTCGGTGGAGAGGGGTAGGACACTGGCGTGAAGGTCGCATTTTGATCTGGGAAATCCTTGTTGTAAATCAAAGCTTGAACTACGGAAAACATCGGTCAGCGTTTACTTATGCATAAAGCGGTAGATATTCTTACCCCATTTTAAAGTGCAGGTTTCTCGCAACTGTTGAAGACGACTACCGACCTGTTTGGCGGTTCGACGCTTCCCAGTATGCGCAAGAATGTAATCAGAGATGAATTTATTTCTTTTTGGAAACCGCTGGAGACTAGCAGGATCTCTTGAGCTCGACGAGGCTGGACGATAAAGGCGCAGGGCTGAGGAAAGACATTAGAGCTCTGCAGGCTGACAGAAATGAAGTACAGACCATGAAGAAGAGCCTTCTCGAGCAAGGGGGGCCATACAGCTTCCTTCTTCGATCTCGTGAGTTTGTAGGTCTTGCGGCCAGTATTCTCAGCGAGATCGTCCTCGTCATGTGGGCCGATATGGCGATGGGTTAATCCTTCGACAGATTGACGAACAACCAGGTGGGCCACATCAGAATGAGCATGGTCGTGAGCCCGAAAGATCATGTCGAGCGTCGAGAGGGAGGTGGGCAGCTATCGAACCTCTCAAATCTCCACAGATTTAATACTGCGTCGGATGGTCAGTCAGAGGGGAGTGTCAACCCTGACATCGGGAGAGGATCTAAAATCCCAAAAAGGATTGAGGAGGAACCCGATCGTTGTTCACCGCAATCTGGCTTATGTTGGTGATAGACTACTTAGAATTTCTGGTTCTCGGGTCGTAATCATTGTCTGAACCTTTCAGGTTAGCTCGAGCTGTAAAATGATAGGCTGTCAAGACGTCTTGGGAGTAATTTGGGTGTGTCATCTGTCCCGGGGTTCAAACTGAAAGAAAACGTCTACCAAGGGGATTAGAACTTCCGGATGTATGTCATAGATCATGGGCACTCCCTTCTTAGGTGCGGTGCAGCCGCTGCGCGGCGTGCGTGCCAAGCAAGCCTGACGAAAGAAGATATAATATTGTTTCTCTCTTGTCTTCGGAGGCCGGGAGTGTCTTGAAGAATGTTGTGTCCCGATTTCTGTAATTATCACGCTGGCATATCCTATTTTTCCGAATATAGCGGCACAAGACCTGGCAGCGGATTAGTGGGGCTCGGGTTGTGGGACGAACTTAATCTATCAAAGTACGTTGAGATCTACAGAGCGGAAGAAAATTGTAATTTTCGAGAAACATGTTGCAGTACTGCTCGGGGTGGATCCAGATTTAATTAAGTCGACACTCGGATAATTCTCTCGAAGGAAAAATGTGCGGCTTATATCGTAGACATGCGAGGACAAGGGGTGAGGCTCGAGAGGACGACCGAGCATGAGCAGTGTTCAATCAATAGTGGCGCACACAGCAAAAGACGGCGGATTCCTTGGGGTGCTTAATTTCTGAGAATTTGAGATTCTCACGGATAGTGCGCGGATTACTTAGGACGCGGTTTTATTTTCGGAGTAATATGTAACTTTCCCAAATGCTCTCGAATTTCGCAATGTGCAATATATACATGGACTTGTCACTGTGCTTCCAAGTCCTGACGGTGATCTTAAACACGTCTTTCTCTCTACCACTCATCGATCATCCTCAATGCTTGACTACTTTGCTACCACTCCAAGTGCACTTCGACTTCACTTAGCTATAAGCTTCGAACAAGCGTTATTACACCAAGCTCCATAGGACACTAACTGAAGAGGATTCTTGTGAAAAGTCGTAAGTGCTGCTTGACTATGGAGCAGGTGCTGATCGATAACTCCAGTACCAGATCTAGACGAAGGTTCTTAACTTGTCAGAGATGAGGGTCTTGGGTATGATCAGGAGCTTCTTGATCTTGGATGATGGGGGATTGACGATGATGCGGCCGAAAATGGGGACTGGTACGTTGATCCTACTCCATTTCCTGATCCCATTCAAGTTTCTACCAAACAGATTGCCACTCTTGTTTCGGGATATCAATTTCGTTTGGTCAGGTACGCAAAAAGCACCTGAGCTTGTGCAAAACTAACTATATGAATGGGCAGGAGATGATCTGAAGGACCACTGACTTGCAAGATATTGGCCATTGTCAATATAAATCGCCAGCGCCAAATCGACACCCCATGCTTGGCTGTCCGCAACGATGCGGTTCGAGACGAGGCATGTCTTTCTGTTGTATCTTTGTCTAGCCATGTTTTACTAACCAACTGCCAATGTGCCCTTAAGGCCTCTTTAGAGCTGGGCGACGAGGGAGGGGCGACGTTCTTCACTTGCCCGAGACCTCTTTTTATTGTGGACGCCTTCTCTGTCACCCGGCCTATCGATTATATGGTAAGAAATGTACTTGCATTTCAGTCGTATACAACGTGCCACTAATCTCGACCTCTGACAGCTTCAAACACCATTGTTTGTTGAGTTCGCTCAGCCGATTCCTTAGTGTGAATGGCAACATTAGGCCTTCGCTGTGTGGTAGCTGCATGAGCTTCGAAGGCTGAAGGTACCAAACGGTCGTAGTGGGTGCATCAGAACGACCTGGATGAGCCCCGTGCTGGTGTGGCATGGCAGAAAACCGAGGCTGTCCTACGTCTTCGACACCTTTCTCCCTTCCATTTTTGATGTAATTAACTCAGTAATAGCCAATATAATAACTCATGTCAGACTCAGCCGCCTTTAAAACCCCAAATGATGTCTCTGTTGCTCTAGAATGGCAGTTCAGCATCGTGAGCGTGCACGGCACAGCAGGACTATACGGCCCGTCCAGCAGATTTCTTGTTAATTACTTGAACTTAATATGGCTGGGAATGAGCTGAAAATTTCTTGAAATCCCGGCATTCTCTTAAAATTTCAATGGCAGTTAATTTGCTACATAATTT
>Ga0247741_1000873_pt1 | contig 16546 bp, 15 predicted proteins | sample UWRJL213509R2_FD_180945 | JGI IMG/M metagenome (GOLD analysis project Ga0247741, IMG submission 180945) | Plant litter microbial communities from Arlington Agricultural Research Station in Wisconsin, United States - UWRJ-L213-509R-2 | ecosystem: Environmental > Terrestrial > Plant litter >... | reverse complement strand
CTAAGACTAACTCTAATCTTAGGCTCATGACCATCCCGACTGGAGTTGGGCTGGGTTTACATAAATCACAGCCTGATATGGTAATTCACTTTCTTCATACATCAAATCACACCGTGCCGAGTTGCGTTATCGAGTTTAAGGATTCTCGTTACCCAAGTCCAATGAGCAGCCTCAAAGGGCTCTAGCAAATTTTCAGTAAACCGCCCTGAGCCTTAGTGCACGGATGGTCTGAGTCACTGCGACGCGCACACTCCAGAATCTGCGCTCGCGCACGTCGCTCCTCTTTCTCCTAAAAAGCCTAAGACTGTCTGAGAATTGGGGAGGATAGATAAAGGAGGACGGAAATGGATTTCGAACCCATTTCTCGAACTCTCACCAGGTAAGCTCACCGGGTATCTTCCTTGGGTTTCTCGCTCAAAGACTCACTGTCGTCGTCAGGGCACAGTTTTTTCTGTCTGTGCACCGAAGAGGGGAAAGCCACCTTTTGTTGAATTCTCTTCCCATAGTATCTAGCATGTCAAACGACTTGGACACTTTCCGCACCGTCGTCGCCCCCGACCTGATCTCCAAGTATGAGATGAACTTCTGGTACCATGGTGTTTCTGGCGACCCTCCCAAGCTCCTGTGGCGTTCTGATCTCGAGACCAACCCCTTCCGCACCCCGCCGCCTGGATCCAACTTCTTCAACATCCCGACCAAGACTGCGCACGGCGTCTTCAACACGCCGCTCAACGAGGTGTGGGATGATATCGTCGCTCCTCGGATCCTGGCGTCGATGAAGGCCCGCGGCCTCAAATACTCCGCGCTCAAGACGGCTCGGTTTTCGACCATCGAGGACGGCAAGGACGAAACTTTCGGCCCCATCGTTTTGTGGATCGCCGTTCGTCCCAACACCACCAACGCCAGGGCCGTTCGCGATGCCACGCCAGACATCCTCCAAATCCTCGCTGACGTCCAGATCACCGGTGTGGTCGTTGAGTGGTATGAGGCGTCGGTCGTCAGGCTGGTCGGCCCACCTCTAATGACCGTCGAGGGCAAGATCAAGGCCAAGTTCGGCCTCAATCACCCCTTCAACACTGGCCTAGGCATCCCCATTGCCAGGCAGTCCGACGACGCGCAGGGCACCCTCACGCTCCTGTTCAAGGAGATTAAGACGAGCAGCGGCGACCCGAGCGAGAGGATCCTCGGCCTCACCAGCAAACACGTCGCCACCGTGGACATCATGACCCATTACGAGTTCGACGGGGTCAACCCTCAGCACATCCTCGTTTGCGGTGATTGCCGTCTTGCTCATGCCGTGACCGAGATCGAGGTCGCCATCGCGACGGGGCTCTGCGACACCGTCGAACTTGTCAGAGAAGTCGAGGACTTGGAGTCGAAGTTGGGCACGGCCAAGGAGAACAACACTGACCTGAGATATGCAAAGGGCGCTTTGGACAAAAAGGATAAGGACAACGCCACTCTCCAGACCTTCTTTGCTGAAGTCAACGCCGACTGGCAAAATACCAACGGCCGTAGGTTCGGTGTTGTCGACTGGGCTCCCGAGATCTCCGCCAGCGTCGACGACTGCCACTATACACGCGATATCGCTACATTCGCGGTCGATCGGGAGAAGCTCGAGAACTTTGAGCGTAACATCGTCGATCTAGGTGCGTTCCGTTCCGTTCCTCCCATTCATTCCAATCTTACTTACTAACTAACATTCAACTCTACAGGAAACCAATACACCGTTTGTCAGCTCGAGGATCTCTTCTGGCCCACAGCTGCCGGTCGCGAGGGTAGGAAGATCCCATCCAATCTCCAGCTCCCTATCCGTCGCGCTCTTACTCGCCGCCTCGTCATCAATCCTGACACGAAGGACAAGAATGGCGAACCACTCTACATCGTCGGCAAGTACGGCAACACGACCAAGCTTACCTTGGGCCGCTACTCCGGCATGGACGCTTATACCTGCACCGATCTCGGACTCGAGTCCAGGGACATGGTTGTCTACAACTATAGCAGGACTGCTGGCGACTTTTCGGACCACGGTGACTCTGGCTCCCTCGTCTTCACCGGCGACGGCGACGCGCTGGCCATCCTGCACTCAGGAATGCCTCAAGGCATGCACAACCACGTCACCTACGGGACGCCCATCTGGTGGGTTATCAAGCAGGTCCTCAGCAAGTATCCCTTCGCCGAGTTCTACGGCATCACCTACAGCCTCGACTGAGCGCAAGCACATCCAAGCGCTGTTCTCGTCCTTCCCCCTTTCCCCCACTATCCTTTCTCCTCGACTTCTGTTTCTTTCGACTGGTCTCTTCCATCTGCTTCTTGTGTTGGAACCTCGCGCAGTGGAACCGAGTAGAGTAGATTATACTCCCATATAGTGTATCAACGGTTTTTATACTACAAGAATATGTATTAATAATTATATTAAATATTCGAGTATGCTGAGGCGTGCCTGATTGCATTCTCAACATCTTGTATCATCGGTTGGCAAGACACGTGTCTTGCCTCTCGATTCACTGCGAAACGTTCGTCGCCTTTTCTTTCAATCCTTTCATGCTAGTAGCTGACAATCTTTGTTGTTTGACTCTTTAGCGGATTGGACGCTTCGTTTGTTCTTCAACGTCTTCTTGGCTCTCTCTCTCTGATTTCTATTCGTAGCCTGGTTGTCGACGGAGATGGTGGATGTCTTTACCAGTGAATTGCTACCTTGCCTTGTTCCTATCTTCTACTTTGTATCTTCGTACTTACTACGAATGACCTTGACATCTAGGCACTGGATCGTCGACTTCTCGCTCAGGCCGAGGGGACCCTTTCCCGTTTCTGTGCAGCTCAGACCTCTTTCTTTCTAGCCTCCCGTCGCATAAACTCGCCACCTCGTCCGCCTGTATCGTATAAATGTATTTTCTCGTCTCGACTGCACTGGGTACATGGTAACATATTCGAAGCAAGAAAGCGGTAAAAATATGTTGATAATACGGGGCATAAACAAAAAATATGCTTAGATTATTTCCTAGTATAGTAATTTTGACTAACATAATTTGAAGCCGCTCACTGTAGCCAGAAAATGGTGACACGTCAGGAGTTTTCGACTGTAGAGGCCATCTACACTTCATTCTTCCAGCTTATCTTCCACCTTATGTGAAGATGCCGACATACAGCTTTTGTTCTACTCAAAATGATAGAAAATTTCCTTTCGTTTCAAGTACACGATCTCCTAGAACTAAATTCGTCATGTTATGTGAAAGAAAACTGTTCAGGACCCGCCACAGCTGACATGAGGCGGAACGTGAATGAAACATTTCTACTTCAAATGGGGATAAATTTTCTACGAAATGTTACATCTCTCTTCCCATTTTGGCTGCGGGAAAAATCTACAGCACATTACTTGGCAGGCAGCTGCCGTTTCCATATGAACTGGAGTAAAATTTGTTACCTCAAATGGAGTTTTAAGTCCAAAATTTCGCTTCATTTGAAGTGAAAGAAAACTCTGTGATGTTCCACCCCAGACAAAGGGAGAGACGAACAAAGAGAATTATTTCCCCTTCAAATGAAAAGACCGGCCTCCGGTGAAATCGCCACTTAAGCTGGAGATGTATTCTCCAGCAAATGGTCCATTCGAAGTAGGAAGTTTTCTCAGATGCGAAATTACACATTAAATCGAGGTTTTCCAAGAGGAATAAAGTGTAATAGGCTTCTCCATTCCGAGACCCCTGACGTGTGAGAACATGTTGATAATATTGTGCTGTGCACCCAGTGCTGTTACTATTGCCCCCTATACTCATGACTCGTGCTTCTTATGTATAACAACTCCATTTAAAAAAACGAATGGTTTCTTGTCTCGTTTGTTACTACTCCTCCCCACTCCTGACTCTGCTTCGAGTCACATGCTCATAGACGGATGATCACCGGTCTACTCTAATCCCATGTTGTTGTCATGCGCCATTTCTACGACTGCTTCCACATCCTTCACCTCATGCCAAGAATAGTCCAACTGACAGGAATACAGCAACATGTTCAGGTATTTAGCCGTCCTCGGGGCTTTGGAAAATTGTAGTGACTGGGAGCTCCTCGAACAAAGCGCAGGCTCTCGACCTTTTCGGAACCTGATGATACCTCCCTACTGGGATACGCACCGTAAAGCTGATTAGATATTTGTTGGTTGTGCTTCCTTAGACGGCCATTTCGGTGATAGAGTACAAAGGTCCCGTACATTCCCTTTCCTGGAAGTACAGTAGCACCACACAATTGCAGCCAGGTCGACAACGCCGTGCTCCAACTTTCGCCGAAAAGATACCTCTTCGTACCCCAGTGACTCGCTGAAAATACCTTGATCTTCTTGTTCATCCGTAGCTTCCCCGCCGACGCGTCGCAACCCCTCATGATGCCATTGGCTGTGGATATTGAACAAGTTAGGGCAGGAATACACCTGCGATAATTATCCGTCGCGTCTATAAAGCCCCAGACTTCTTCAAAGGCAAATCGTCAATCCCTAACTCAAAAATGAAGTTCATCGGTCTTGCAGGTCTCGCGTTCCTCGCTCAAGGAGCTTCAGCTCATTGTGGGTCATGCTACTACCTCGTTTTTCCAGACTGAATCTAACATGTACTACCACAGATATTTGGAGCACTTTGATTGCTGGCGGCACCTCGACTACCGCGGCTGTTCGTCAGCCAATCAACAATTCGCCCGTCACCTCAGTTACCAGCAACGATGTTCGGTGCAACGCGAGCCCAGGCGCCGCCAGCCAGACAGTTTCTGTTGCTGCTGGAAGCAGCATTGGCTTCAAGCTCGACAACACTCTTTACCACCAGGGTCCTGCTGCTATCTATCTCGGAAAAGCCCCTAGTACTGTGGCTAGCTGGGATGGAAGCGGTGCAAACTGGTTCAAGGTACATCGACCCGACTGCTACCTATATTAGGCGCCTACGCTGACAAGTGAAATCTCTAGATTGCCGAGTGGGGCGCTACTTTTAGTCCATTCACCTTCACCGACTTCAATTTGGCGCAGTTAACGACCAACATTCCCGCTGCGACGCCAAGTGGCGAGGTAAACCGCTCCAGACCTCTACCGCTCCACTGTCCCTGATACTTCTTCCAGTATCTGGTCCGCATTGAGCAAATTGGTCTGCACGTCGCTGGTGCCCCTCAATGGTATATTTCCTGCGCCCAGATTAAAGTGACTGGTGGAGGAAGCGGTAATCCCGCCAAAGTATCTATCCCTGGATATGTCTCTGCTTCTGGTGGGTCCAAATTTGAAGATAGTCTACAACTAGCTCACTAACAGGACATCTAGATCCTGGCTTGACCGTCAATATATATAACCCAGTCCCAACATCATACAAAGTCCCCGGACCTGCTGTTTGGAGAGGCTGAGCAATGTAGCTGAATAATGAATGAATGATACCTGGCCTCTCGAAGATAGTAGCTTTCGACTTAACAAGGGACATCATTTATATTCTTAGATTTCATTCCTATCGCCGTTCGATTCTTCATGGCCGCGTATTTCAATAAAGTAATCATATCCAAAACCTCATTCATAAGATCAACTACCTCCAAGTTGTCGTTAAGAGTTGGGATCCTGACGACCCAGTCGTTGCTTGGCGGTTTGGATCAGACTCCCAAATGACCTTTATTTCAAAGATTAGAGAATCGAGCACCATGTGTGACTTAGTAACTCACGCTTCCATCAGTCTCTTTCCTGATAAATTTGTACTCAAAGGTGGTCTTAGCAGGAAGGGAGACGGTAACGCTCCATACCGGGTACGATGCCGCCGACAGAGCAATCTGGTGTACACAAGGTTAGTCACATCTTCGAGGGAAAATGAAGGTGGCACTGTACTAACTGAGGATGCCGCATTCCAATTTCCTAGCTGTGCAATGCCGCCAACAAGAAAGATATTCTGCCGCCGTTCTCAACATCTACGAATTCAATCCAGATAGGTCGACACACACCTCTCCATAAGTGGTTGTTGCAGTTTGCTGAAAAGTCACCGACACAGAACTTGAAGAACCAGGTGCGCCCAGAGCGCCGGTATGGATAGCAACGGCACTTCGGGCAGGTACAGTGCTGGTAAATTTACCTCCCGAAACGGTGAATCTGGGTTGGGTCATAGTCAATACTCGAAGAAATCAGATCAATAAACGCAATGTGCGTACGATGTCCCTGTGCATGTTCCCGAGGAGCTCTTCCCGCTGATAACATCACAATATGACCCATCAGGTAGGGATGTCGTGAAAGTTATGGTCCAGACAGAATCAGCGTTGTTGATCGCCACGAATCCCAACGCGCCTACAAATTTACAGTAAGTCCATTCCCGCCAGTTGACAGCGGCTCAAGTCGTACCTCTTCCGAAAGCAATCTGCTGCGCCTGAGGAGAGACCCAATTGGTTATGGCAGCAGAGCCAACATTGTTGCGGAAGCCGACCATACCACTGATCGAGATGAGGCGATGTTGGCAGAGCCAACCATTATTGCCTCCATTTGCCGAACAAGTACCTGCGCCTAGTAAGTAAGAGGTCCGTCAGATGAGGAAGCGCCAAGAAAAGTGCAAAGACCACCTACCACCATTAGGAGAGCCATCATCGATCGAGGCATACGAATAACTGGATAGAATAGTTGGTGTCCCATAAGGATGCGCCAGAGAGAAAATGGTAGCGGTGTAATACGTGTTTGATGGGGCATTGCTGTTCAGCGAGTCACCGTTCTACAACGAGATGAAACCAATTAGCCGACCCGAGTCGGAGGGGGTTTCCTAAGAAGGCATACCCGCTCTGTATCATGATTTGCGACAAATACATTAGCTTGAGATCCAGATATCCACCCTGGAGGTTATCGTTAGGTTGTTCAATAGAAATTTTACAACTAAACGGCACCTCGATTATCCAGGTTCTGCAGACTCGATATCCCTCCACCCGAGAACGCAGTCTTTAAAGTAGTCGTGTATCTAAACCTAATCTTAGATGTCAGTCCAGCGCGGCATAAGAAAAGAAGTTACAAACTCCTGCACATCCCCTGTACACTTTTAACAATTATCTTTTACTGCAGGACGTGTATTCAACTCACCAATCCCGGTATATTCGGTTGGACTGACTTCAGAACCCGATACCCAAATCACTTCCTGAGTGATGTATGGAACTTTGGAGAGTCTGCTCTTAATGTTCGTGAGGTCAGTCGCTGCAATATCTACAGAACTCGTATTAGCTCGTGAATATGTCGCGACCAAAATGTCGAAGTATACGTTTCGCGGCGTCAAGGCGGAAGCCATCGACACCAAGTGACAGAAGGTCGTTTGCATACGCCGCAATACGAGACCGCACAGTTTCTGTCTCCGTGGCAAGGCTCGTGAGAGAGGTAAGTTTATTTCATGCAAGACGTCGCATCACTAGAACTCACTCAGCCAAGTTAACCAGCTCGCACGTCTGGATTTCAGTACGACTGGTGCTCCCAGTGATGTCGTCATTCGGGGTCAATCCACAGTGGTGGAAGTCCTGTAAAGACGGTCAGAGACTAATCATTCGATTCAAGAATGGATGCAGGATATATAGACCTGATTCTGATATATTCCAGGGTAATTGTAATGAGTGAAGGTCCCACCAGCGACACCGGATCCAGAATCGGTTCCCGCCATGTGGTTAAAGATAGCATCTAGAGATATTGGAACCAAGCCCTGGAAACTGGACGGAGAGGCTAAAACCCACATACCTACGATGACTTTGACACCAGCCGCATGACACTGATTTACCATGCTATTCACGGGACCAATAAGACTCAGAGTACCCTGCAAACGAAGAAATACTCTGAAGGTTGCTCACTTTTGAAATTGGGATCGGTTTCCTCTCTTCGAGGCGAGGGTATACGATACGGGTTGGTAGTCTGTCCACCACTGTGATCCAGTGACGTGTTCCTGAGGGGGACTCACTGGCGGCGTCTTTGGTTAGATCATCAGCTCAGAGAATGGGAGGCATGGATTTCACCTTGAACGAATCCATACCCCGCGGGTCCAATAAAGTTCGTACACTCGGCTGCGATGCTGTCCCAGTTCCATTGAAACATCTGGATAATGACCGTTTTTGAACCCGAAGGCGATCGAGATTCAAGAGTGCCATTTGCATTACTATTCTCCAAAGGCGCCGACAGAGTAGACTGCAGCAAACCCAGTAAAAGAGGTAGAGATCTGGGGGTGCGCATTGTGGAATTCAGCAGAGTAAGGTATTGTCATCACGGCGGTTTGCGTTTAAGTAGACCGTAGCGCGTCAGCCTCCAATGGTAAATCAGAACAGATCATGCGGTACGCTCCCCTGTATCAGTTCCTCCAATGCGAGATACTCCGAAGGCGGTTGTCGTTGTCTGACAACTGTCAGCTATTATAAAATTGCATCCAATGATCAGTCATCTGTTTGCAAGAGAGCTTCGACACCACGCGAATCGTGGTCCACAGCCGATCGAATGAGGGAAAGAAAGTTCTCTTGTGACCAAGGCGTCACAGAGCGACTCTTGGAACTCCGATCCGAGACCGCTGACTTTGAATTTTCCAATTCGCTACAATTTGGCTGAGCTCACCTGAATTGACCCAGTAATACAATATTATCTACCACTGTACACGAAGCCTAATGCAATCACTGTAATTGTAAACGCACGCAAAATATCGTATGTGGCCCACTCTTATGCATTACTTACAACCAGGCGCCGCCGCCACATCCATCCTGATAGAAATGTAATGCATCAATGTAAATTTATGATGCAATGTTGTTGGGCGTCCCCATATGCTCGTTGATGCGCCCACCTCACCCCTTCCCGAACCGGCGCCTGCGCTGTTCCGGGGTACAGATTGATGGGTTACTTTTCTCTTTCCTTATCTGGAAACCCTCCGAAAGGTAAACATATGCGGCAGTACCAGTGCGAGCAATATACCATGGCTGATGGGTTGTGAGTAGTACCTGTTGGAGGAGTTGCTCCATACTTGCTACGGAGGCATTGGGCGAGAAACAGCGCGCTGAGCTTGTTTCTGCCGTGCTGAATCCTACGGCAGGTGTATATATCCTTTTGAAACGTCCGAGTCAATTCTTAATCCTGCTTCTAGAGGCCAGCTTCTCTGACAATGATATAATGTCCTACTCATATTATTGTACTCGGTTTCCGGTTGTGCCGACCAGATGTCCGCTTGTGACCTCGCGTCTTTGGCTTGAACTAGTCTCCTTTACAGACCTTAGGATCGATAAATGACAGTCGATTTGATGATAGACTTGAACCGCCTTTCGAATTCTTGAATGAAATACACGTCTATTACACGGAATGTCACAGAACCCCAATCAGCCTCGCCTCATCAGCCTCGCAAAAATTTCGTCGACTACGGTCCAAGCCTACGTCAGGTTGGTTCCATATGTCTAGCAAATGGTGTCCAGTGTTTCGCATCTACAAAGATACTCTCAGCATGCATCTTCACAGAGGCAAATCCTTACGTCTTGTGGATGGCCGTAAGGCCACAGCAGTGAAGTTTGGGACCACATTCCTGAAAATCATCGTTTAAGTATCAAAGTTTATCTTTCGTTATGAAACGATACTCACTGAGTTCTCAGTACCTTTGAAAAAAATTGGCGAGTGTTAGATCTGAAAGCCCATCTGTCTCAGAGAGTGTTGCTTACATATTTCGTGAAGGTGATCCCAAGGAATGGCTAGGGCTCCATGAATGCTGGCCACGATGAAGAGAGTAAGAACGCTTTGGATGAAACGCATGGCGATTTAGAACACTACTGGTTGAGAAAGGTGTTTGTGATGGGTCTTACACCCAATATCTGAGTGGCTTTTATACAAGCAATTCAATTGATGAGTAATTCATTTGGTAAGTTGACTATACGGACACAATCCTCCGCCACTGCGCAGATCTGCGTATTCCATACTTTATTTGCTTCCATATGTCGTAAAGGCCGAAATTTTCGTGTATATAATCTCCAGCCTTGGCATGTATCTTTTGTTTAGTTCTTTCTATCTCGGCCTTTACTTGTGGAATTCATCCTCAACTGACCTCCTTGGTTTTCCCCTTGAAACCTCTCTTGGAATATGCAGTATTTATTTGGTCATCTATGAGCCACATATCGGATATTTAATGGCTGCTCCTCGGGCCAAGAAACGACTCGGAAGGTGATGACCGCTGGCAGAATGTGCTCTCGATTCGAGCGGGACTGGACTCATGTCCTAGGAGTGTCCTTCCCTTAAATAAGATCGAATAAATTCACATAATTGGACCTCCTTCCAATCCAAGAGTCAATTTCATGGGGCGGAGAATTGGGCGGCCATCAAAATTTACCTTGGCGCCCGCATTCTCTAAATGGGGTAAGCTAGGCGCTTAGTCTCGTCCGACTACTGAAGTTCCGATTACCGAGTAACACAGTTTCATCGAAAATCTGACCTTCTAGCCGTTATTTGTCAAGTTTTGGCTCCCAGAGACATACAAATAGACGGCGTATCTACTGCCTGAGGACATATCGACCTTTCCGTCTCTAATTGCTACGTTGAACGATCGCTTATTGGTTGGGGTACATTGTAACATGCTCAACTAGATCCTTCAACATTCGTTAAAGCGCCTCCATTCGCAAGTGAGCCGACTATAACCTACCTTCGACTTCCCCGTAGCGCGACTCCAAGTACTTCCGCGTCTTTTCCGGCATACAAGAGGGTTAGTCAAAAAGAAAAGCGAAAGTCTCTTTGAGTCAAATTTCTTTCCAATCAGAGTGAAATTTGCTTCACTACAACTTGAAGCTTAATCAACCAAGTTGGGTGTTAGCCCGCAGTTATGGAGGTCATGCAAAGACCACTGTCACAAATAACATGCGTAATGGAACGTGCTGCTTGCTTAGCTTGTTTCAACTCACGAAATTTCCATCACAATGACATGATACTTTACACAACTGAGAGGCCCTTAAGTTTGTTTTATCCCTTGAGTCCTGGTAAATCCCTTCTAATGGACATAAATTGGTCGATACGAATAGGTTCAAATTTTGAAGAGATTTGGTTATGGTAGCTCAGCTGGAAAGGGGATGACGATCGTTAAATTGATGATCAGAGCGTGGGCGCTCGTAGCGCACCTCTTGGTTGCTTCTTTCGGTAACGGCATGAGACGTGGACCGTGCATGGAAAAAATAGAGCTAGTCTACAACTCGAGGGTTTCTATGGTGAGCGTGAGGTTGCCGGAACGAATGAACATGATGTGGAAACCATGGTGAAGGAGGTGCTGGTGTTGGAGACTTAGAGCACGTTGAGGGGCATGATGTCGAGGCGCGTGACGAGATCTGACGAGACTCTAGTGGCAAGGCTTTTAGTTGACGACGACTCGACGAGGTTGGTAAGTCGGCTCAAGGTAACATCATGGAGTGAATGTATGCAAAAAAAATGGACCATGATACAGAATTACGAAGTACCACTGACAGTTGACCAGTACCAACCTCTAATAAATAAGGCTACCACTGGTAACTTGTTAAATTATATTATTTACTGTAAATAGCGAAATAAATTATTGTGTGGAGTTTCTTCTATCGTTGGAAGAGGCAATGGTGATTGCGCATCAGGGACAGGCGCTTCTTTTGACAGTTCCCTTATTTAGACGGACCATCGTGACAACGTCACCAGCGACGTCATCGCACCTCTTGAACTCATCCATGCTCCTTCGCGCAAGCATTTATGCTGCCCATCAATTTCGACACTGTGGCGTACTCAGAACCATTCGAATAAACCAATCCCAACAAAAAACCTTCACCTCAACATACACGATGTCCTCCTCGAGCCCTGACTTCTCAAACCGCTTCAAGGAAGTCGTTTCCTCGCTCAAATCAGATGGGATAATACCTGATGTTATCCCTACATCGGAGAATTTCACTCCGTCTGTCCTAATTACAAGCATCGTCTGGCCAAAGATCAACAAAAAGGTCGTTCTAGGCGACAAAATCAAGAAAGACTGGGCAGAGGACGAACCCGAGGTTACACTCAAGCAGAAACACGCTGATGGAGATGCGTTATATACAGTGGTTATCACAGATCCGGATGCGCCGTCGCGCAAGGATCCAAAGTGGGCACAATTTAGACATTGGGTCGTGAGTTGCTCCTGGCCAACTATGCTACGGTTTTTCTCAAATATCTCGCAGCAAACTGGCGTAAAAGTACCTGAAGATGAGAGCACATATGCTGAAAAAACGAAGAAGGCAACGACCTCCTACTATGCTCCTGCACCTCCCGAAGTGACGGGCTATCACCGATACGGTAAGCTCCTGGATCGATAGTAAACAGTGTTCGAACTCAAACTGCGTCATGCCAGTATTCTTGCTTTTCGAAGAGCCGTCTGGAGGCGTCAAAATACCGACTGACGCTCCAGAGTCTGACGAGAAAGACCGCAAAGGATGGGATGCCATTAAGTTTGCCGATAAATACGACCTGAAGTTGGTTGGAGCAAATTACTTCATGACTGAGGTTCCAAAGGAGTCTTAATGCTATTCACCTGTCCTGTAAAACTGTAAACTCGAAGCGTCGACGATGTGGCCGGTTCTCAACGCATAAATTTTCAAATCCAAAACAGAGAAAAACTTGAGGTGCACGATGGGCTACTGTATTTACCGTCTACAAGTGAGTTCACCAAAAACGACCAGAACCTGATCACATTGTACTGGCATTCTGCCCAAATATCCCAGGAGAAATAAACTACATTTCTTCACATCATCACTGCAGATCATCAGGTTAATTGCCTTTCCAGACCGCTGGTCCCGGAACCTGGGATGAAATAATGTGAGAAAGAGCCATCGACAGCAGGTTTTGAGACACAACACACCGTGTAGGACGTAGGAATGGGGTAATAGATGTTGACCGTCAAGCCAGGGTCTGAAGCGGATACATATCCTGGAATGGGGACACCAGCGGGTAACGACCCACTACCTCCCGTGACGCTGATCTGGGCGCAGGAGATGTAGTACTGGGGAGCACCTGCAACGTGTAGACCGATTTGCTCAATGCGGAGAAGATACTATGGAAAGGTTGATCTATCAGATCCACCCAACATAAATAGGGGATCGTACCTCTCCGGCGGGAACATTTGGGAGCGTAGTTGTGAGTTGACTCTTGCCCTCGTCAGTAAACTTGAGTGGGTTGAATGTGGCACCCCATTCTGCGAGCTGTATAATGAGTGAGAAACCTTAGTCACTGCAAGCTGCTTGCAATACCAACGCACCTTGAGCCACGAACCGCCAGCCCCGTCCCAGTCAGCAGCCGAGCCAGGTGCTTTGGCGATGTATATCGCGGCGGGTCCTTGATGGTATAGTGTATTGTCGAGCTTAAATCCAACGGTGGTTCCTGGAGTCACGGAGACCGTTTGGGAAGCGGTATTGGTGTTGGTGTTGCAAATCATCTGAGTCGATGTGACACTCTGTACGGGCGTGTTGTTGACGGGCTGGCGAACAGCCGACATGGTCGTTGTGCTACCGGCAATGAGGGTGGTCCACATATCTTTTTAAAATGTCAGTGAGGTATCTGTTTCCTGTTTTAAGGGTCGTACAGTGGGCAGACGCTCCATGAGCGAGTACGGTGAATCCAATGATCGAGGAAAGCTTCATTTTGTGACTTGAACAGTGGTCGCAGTTGAGAAACAAGTAGGAGAGACTCGCATCTCTTATGTAGAATGGTCGAGGATGAACTTTAAATTTATCAATTGAAGCAAGCATGAGATGAAATTTTGCCGCTCTTCGATGCATTGCAATACATCGAAGGCCAACAAACGATGTGCCTCCAGGATAGCCACTGGGTAGCGGTTTTTAACCTCGGCGGACGCTTTGCTCGATACCTGTATATTTCGGCTACTGGAAAAAGAGGGTGGATGATGATAATACCAACTCCATTCCAATATTTCCATGTTATTCAAGTTTGGTACTCAGGTACCGCAGACGTTGATTTGAGTTAGGTCATACTCTTGAGCAACTGCGGGGAAATAAGCCTGCCTTCCTGATCTAAGATGGAAACCTGACCTGGATTTAAACGAAAACAGGGGGTCCTTGATATAATAGCCTAGCACGCATCTTGGAGGCTTCTTACCGACGATTTTCCAGCCGACACAGTGTGCAGAATACAAATACGAATGTGATCCATGGTCAGTCAAGAAGTGCTACCAGGATAAACCGGTCGCGGGACCTTAGGAAGAAGAACCATGCATATCCAGGGAGAAATACCCAGCTGACCTTTGAACTCCAGTAGTGGCCAGTCCACCCAGGCAAGAGAACTAAGCTGAAGTGGGTACCAAACTTGGAGAAAAATCATCATTCCTACAAGCCATTCGAGAAAAAAAGCAGTTTGAATTGAGAGTATGTATGGGCTAAGCCAGCTCATGGTGTTGCTCATGGAACACGGCGATGAGTGAGTCTGAGCCTCTGAGGATGTCAAGTGTGAATGTAAGTAATACAATGTAACGCTCACATAGTTCAAGCGCAGGACTCGTAGCCTGGCGCCACTTGTCAATGTCACTTGATCGGCTGTCCCAGACTCCCAGGTCTCGGTACCGAAGTTAAATTAGAGCACGTGAAATACACGTGACGGCGTTTTGACACATTCCGTAAAGGATTCCACTTGACTCGTCCGCGTCTTCGTTACCTACCACCACCATCATCCTCGCTCTCCGGGAATTTGTCATGCGGGAAACTCTCTCTAATCATACCCAATGTCTTCGCTCATCCCCCCGCGAGCTCGGACTTTCGGGGGGGTCATTTCGACCTAATCTTAACGTGCCATTGCTCGTGTCAATTCTTTCAACCGTGAGCACGGATTTATTGGAGGATTCCAAGTCCGGAAAAAGAAAAGCTCCTCAATCCACCTATAAAGCAAGACGTTTGAAACGTTCCAAAACGTCTCAAGGATCGCGAGACCATTCCGAGGAACCTCTATCAAGCGACGAGAGCGATAGGTCAATAAATCTTCCAACGGAATACCCAACGATCAGAGTTCAAGCCAATCCTACTTCACCAGAGGAACTAGTACCGATCCTTTGTCATTCTGCAGTCATACAGTATACTCAACAAGATGGCGGGGATAAGGCACATGAAGATATAGAGAAACTGAAGAGATGGGAGGATGAAGAACATGCCCTACACGAGGTGGTTTCCGCGTTGCATGACTCATCCGTGCCTCCTGAAAGCCTCAATCTTGGTGATATTTGTTTTGCTGATTATAACAACCGGGCTGTCGGCGTGCCATATGACCCACGGTTTCATGTTTCTGGACGCGACGAATGGCTCTTCCTACTCCCACTTCTCACAATTGATGCAGAAACTCACGATACTACCACAGCCGACCTTCTTACCGCCTCTCGAGTTCTGCAAGCTGCAGGAAAAGCGCACCTTAATGCGAACCTCAAGATCGAACTTTGTCCGGAACCCCACCTCCTATTTGCTCTCCGACTTGAATTCACGGTCTCGCTTGTACTCCCCGCTGCTCTGGACTACACAGTTCGCAAAAACACCATCAGGAAGACAGTTGTTGCTCTTGAAGACGCGAGGCGTAGGCTTTTCGTTGCTGCCTTTACTGATGGCAATATTGTATCTTCGATGGTCAACCAGCCCATTTCGGTCTCGTCGTTTTACAACATTTTAGGCCCAGGCCCTGCGCTCGAATCGAATGCCGAGCTGGCTGCTTTGCAACCGGAAGGGCTCAAACCAACCCTACTCCCTTTCCAATGTCGAAGTGTGGGTTGGCTCTTGGAGAGAGAAGGTATGGCTATCATGCCGGATGGCTCCACGGTGCAACGGGACTCGCCCCATACGTTCTCTTTCTGGAAGCAAGTCCAAGTTGGAGATCACAAGTGGTATCTGAATACCCTTAGCGGCGATCTCGTCAACAAGCAGCCCGAATTACCAATTATCTATGGAGCGATGCTGGCAGAGGAACCGGGATTGGGTAAAACTCTGGAGACAATTGCGTTAATTTTGTTGAACCCCGCTCCAAGTGACTGGAATCCCACTCTTAACCGATGGGATGAAGTAGCTCGCTTAGATATCAAGGCCGTCAAAGTTAGTGACACTCTCCGTATCTTCTTCTTGACCTTTTCTGACATAATTCCTCAGAGTACCCTCATCGTCACTCCACCTTCGCTCGTCTCTCAATGGAAAGAAGAGATGGCTACACACGCTCCTTCCCTGAAGGTTTTGGTGTACGATGGTTGGTCCAAGTTGAAGGTTCCAATCATCAATAACGATATGGAGCTCCAACGACTTGCTGGTCTACGCCTTGATGATAAACCCAAGAAGAAAGCAAAGGCAAAAGCGAAACCAAAGTGGAAAGGAAAGAGGAAAGGAAAGGGAAAAGCGAAAGCAGTTGACAGCAGCGAAGACGAGGACGACATGGACGTCGATAAGACCAACGATGGGATAGCGACTGTGAACGAAGATGGCGAGAGACTCGAGTGGTGCGACTATGTTCATCAGTTCGATGTCGTTATCACCACGTACAACGTCTTGCGGTCTGAAATTCACGTGGCAAGGGCCCCTCCAGACCGCCCCCGCCGAGATGAAGCAGTCTACTCTGTTTCTGGACGAG
>Ga0247741_1000872_pt1 | contig 16560 bp, 10 predicted proteins | sample UWRJL213509R2_FD_180945 | JGI IMG/M metagenome (GOLD analysis project Ga0247741, IMG submission 180945) | Plant litter microbial communities from Arlington Agricultural Research Station in Wisconsin, United States - UWRJ-L213-509R-2 | ecosystem: Environmental > Terrestrial > Plant litter >... | reverse complement strand
TCGATGGCCTCGTCAAATTTAGCCGCCCGGAACTGCGACACGGCATTGAGAGCGCGAATACGGGTTCGGCGTTGGTCCTGGAATATGTCATATGGTGCACTGATACTGCCAATTCAGATATCCTTACTTTGTCCAGCAGCTGTGCATCGTCCAGCATGTCTAAGAGCGCCAATCCGTCTGAATATTTGCCCTTTAACACCAACTCGTCGATTTGTTCATCCCAGGGCCGGATAACGAATCTCCAGATTGATGTCCCTTCGCTTGCAGCAGCAGTCTTGTCCAATGGTGTGGAGATAGCATACAATGGCGACTTAGCGCCAGTGGAGGCGGTCATTAGACGCACTTGAGCGTTCTGTACTGGTGTCTCGGAGGATTTGGCATTGAAAGGAAAAGGTAGCGTCTGAGCAACTTGAAGGGAAAGCGAGGAGCGTATTTGTATCAGGGAAGTTTGGTTAAGTGATGGTTGAGCTTGCGTTGCACTTTGAGATGGCGAATTGGGCATATCAGCAGCTTGGGTGTGTGAAGGCATAGTTCCTGCTGGGAATACGGAGAAGATATATGGGTTCACAAAAGCTGAAGAGCAGGCTGTCAGCCAATAGCTCACTAACAGAAGCTGCACTTACATATCTCCTCAGGAAGCGTGGGCCACTCGATCGTCGTAGGTCGCGAGGGTTTGCCATCGGCACCGATGAAGAACCCAAGTCCTGAAAACCGATTGGTGACAGTCCGATGGTACTGGTAAACCAAAGCTCACCATCCTTCGCAATAAGCATTTCTGATTCTCCAACTTGTACAACTCCGGGTTTGGCTTTAGCACCCAAGCCCAATGTCATATACCCAGTCAACCCCGTCAACGCGCCCATAGCTGTACCCGAAGCCGTGACGGGCAGCGGAGTAACAATTTCTGTTGCGGTCATATGAGGTATGGAGAAGATCGCGTACTCTGTTGGTGAATATGCAAAGCATGCGGTATTATTGTTCAAAAAGACAATCGAACGCGCAGAGTGGGGTAAGGGTGCTTCCTAGATTCAAGTCAAGATTTGAACAGTAAGAAAGGGTAGAAAACGCACCTTGACATCCTGAGGTTCACCATCCTTCCATGAGTAGACCACTGCTTTGCGTCGACAACCAACAAGCAAAAGTGTGATCAAGGACGGGATGGGTTGAGATCGTTTCGAGACGGGTTCACCGGTGAGTGAAGTGCTAGCCGGGCTCACAGGAGGACCCACTTCCTGAATGTAAGTATGAACTGCAAACGAGAATGCTGCTTTTGCTTTCAGTAATGGTGTAGGAGGTGCGAGGGAAGGTAAAGGGAACAAGGTAACTGTCATCTCTGAATCGAAGATAAGTTATTGCGCTATAAGAAACTTGCAGAGACGCACCAGATAACACGACCAGAGAGTTTACATCCTTGATGAATCCTAACTGGTCTATTGACCGCTTCACCAGTCCTTTCTTTACTTCCACTAATTCGAGTTCATCTGTCCCTTCAGCTGCGAGTAATAATCAGCGCTGCCACTATGCACCAGCACCAATTCAACTTACTTGCGCTATAGATATGCAGGCTCCCGTTCGAACTTCCAAGATATAGCCTGTCAGCTACAGAATCATGATTAGCATATGCTGCCTGAGGTGAGAGGCAGCTTTACCTTGGATGGTTAGGGACTCGAACCTGTCTTTGAGGCCAGAGAGTACTACTTTGGGCTTATGAAATGGCGCCATGGATGGTTGTATGAAGCAACTCAGGTGTGGCTCATGCCGACCCGCAGCACTCTTCCTGTCAATTATGAGGCGTTGTACTGGGAACGCCGTCATCGGTTCAAACGTTCAGGGTTCGTCCCCGTGCCGGGAAGGTGCAGCCAAGCATGATTAAACACTCTAGGTTTACCAAAGAAATCTCTGTCGATAACTTTTCTGCATGGAACCACAAATGCTTGCTCTGCCACAATGAATCACGACTCACAAATTCAAGTTAACATGGAGTACTCTCAGCTAACATTCACTCGACTTCAACAAGCTTGTTGAAGTTACTCAAAGCCTTCCTCGGTGTCTTCATCGTCTCGTCCAAATCCGAACTATGAGTCGCATTACCCTTACGAATTTGGCTTCTAGTCTCTCCAGGAGCTCCAGGATAAACGGCGGTCAAGAGACAATGCTTTTAGCGCCTCACCCGTTGTTCAATGGAACTTCTCTCGAGTCTCGAACATGGACCGTCTTTCAAATCAGGCACCCTTGATACCTTTTACCTACAGTGGGTTAGTACACTTTATACAGCACCGACTGCAACCATCAGTCATTGACGCCGTTACTAGAGACTCCGATGTAACAGTGATGGCCCATACGCCAAATTGTATACCTGAAGCACCGCACTTTTGTTCCATCCAAATTTGCAAAAGGACTGGAAGATAGATTGGATAGTCTAGGTCCGCGGGTCACATATTCAACTCGATAGGTCCAGTCAAAAGCCGCGACTGTTGTGGGATACCCGCGACTCGCGTTCAGATACATACCATCCCATCGCATGGTGCAGAATCTTCACGCAGGGGCAGGCGTCCTCCAAAAAGCAAAACATTCTGACCGAGTCCTGATAATTTGTGGACGTCTACAACGACATCTATGCCGTTGCCGTCTCCAACCAAAACTTATGCCATATTTTATCCCAGATTCAAGCTGCTCCGTAAGTCGGGCGCACAATGGACTCACATCTATTTCTGTCAACCTTTGGACTCTGGTTCCACTGCTTATCGGTTTTCCTCTTGGCATCTGGCGGCTGTATCATCTCATCGAACCCGAGGCATATTTCTTTCGAATTTGCTCACAAACGCTGACAAACGAGGGCATTGCAGTGGTGCCTGCAATTCACTCCGTGTCTCAGACTTTGAGGAGATGATAACTTTTCTACCGAACTTCTTTGATGTCATCACATCAAGGCGCGTGTACAGAGCAGATGTCCAGACACGCACGACATGGAAATGTCTGAAAATATCCGTTTCTTGATGTATCTGCTTGACGACGATCCTAAAAAGGAAATAGCATATGCAATCGGGGAATTGAGGTCTGTGCACCGTGTTTTAGATCATAGACTGACTTTCGCTGGATTTTCGCCAATTTTTTCCCATGATCCGATTACCGACCTCCAGAATGCTATAAGACTATCAACATGTTTACCCAGTCTCTCCAGCTGTGCTCATCCACCCCATCGACATCGAACTTCGTGCTGGCCACTTAGTCAACGCTCTCCGACAAACAAAAAACTCCTCCAACACCCTCACGTCGAATTTTCAACACTTTCACATATACTCATTCAAGATGGTCCACGCCGCTACTGCTGTTACCTTCGCTGTCGTTGCCCTCGGCGCGGCTTCTGCTATGGCTATGCCATCCTACGAGTGCGTTCTTCATGACAAGATGTCACATCGAGCTTTCAACTAATATGATATCCAGGAACATGGATGAGCTCGTCGAGCGCAGCTTTGATGACTATGAAATTGAGGCTCGTGACTTCGAGGATTTCGAGACCCGCGACTACTTAAACGAACTCGAAGCTCGTGAGCTCCTCTCCGAGATCGACGCTCGTGACCTTGAGCTCTTCAATGATCTCACCGAACGCGAGATCGAGCAGGTTTTCGAGTATCTCCGCGCCGTTTCCACCACCGCTTCCACTTCCACCTCGACCACCGCCACTGCCGCTGCCACCAGCACCGTGACTCGAACCCACACCCACACCCCCAAGCCCACTTCCTGCACTAGTAAAGAGCTGAAGGAGAAGAAGGCCGCGAAGAAGGCTGCTCACAAAGGAAAGGGTGCTGAGAAGAAAGCCGCCCAAAAGGCGAAGAAGGCTGCAAAGGAGGCTGCTCGCAAGCACAAGAAAGCCGCCGACCACGCCAAGAAGCTCCTCGCTAAGCAGAAGAAAGACGCCGCCAAACATGCGAAACATGACAAGGTTAAGGCCACTACCACCCACTCCTCGTCTGCATCGGCAACGGCCACCAACACTGCGGCCCACGAGCACGTCAAGGACGTCAAGTCGAAGTCGAAGTCGAGCAAGCACGACAAACACGCTAAGCATGCGGTCCCCACCCACACTGGTACAGCCACTGCGACTGCGACTGGTACTGCCGCTGGATCCCGAATCACCCCCGCCCCTGGCGCAAAGGTGCTCGCAGAGTCCAGTCATCACACTGTCATCGGCAAGGATCACATCGCGACCGTGCACATTACCACCACTGCCCCTGCTCCTGCTTGCACCAAGGATAGCATCTTCAAGAAGCAACATAAGCGTAACGTTGAGGGCGAAGTAGAATCCATTTTTGCGTAAGCCTCATTTATTACTCTTTCAGTGAGCTCTAGCTGATCCTCAAATTACAGCCGTGATTACGAATTCAATGAACTCGACTAAGGCTATGGCTACGACTATATGTACTAGATAATCTGGATTTTATGTGCCACCACTGCCTTGGATTGTGTAGGATGGTTGACAATCATTATAAGATGGGAACGACGTACTAAGCTGTGTGATCAATCTTAAGATACTTGCTATCAGAAAAAATTGGCAATCTGTCTCACAGAACTGGCTTGTGGTTTGGACAAAATATTGCAAGGGTGACTTGGAGAAACTTCCGAATGCTGAGTCACAAACGCGTCGCGTCACAAGCATGTCCAATCCTAGTCACAGCTTGTTGATCGCGTTCGGTGCCTTGCCGTTCCCCTACGTTACTCACAAATATTTTCCACAAGTTGGGGATTGGAACTGGCTTGGTGGTGAGCTACTATTGTTGACATTCTCTCTTTTCCGACAAACTCCTGGGGACCTGAAGAAGTTAAGACTGACTATGGACAGTCCATTGAGTGCCATTGACGACGGTGAAGTCATTGCGGACAGCGAGGAGGAGATGGATGGGATGGAGCAAGTCCATAGGTCACCCCTTGGTGCGCTATGGAGAATCTCTTACCTACGAATTACTAACATTCCATGAACAGGTTATCAGCAGCCCGTATCTTCGGTGTCCGCATTTACGGCCACTAACCACGCACGAGTAGCCGTGAACGACGTCTCATCTATCTCTGCGTTTACCGCTGGTCCTTCCTATATCTTCAAGGCCTCCGAAATTCAGAAACCCTCCAATCCTGGCGCATATAGCGACCACCTGCATGACCAACTCAATTTCGCTGAGACTCCAAGTATCGCGGACCGCGCAAAGATGCGGCAACGCACACAATCGAAGCGGACTACCAGTGAAGTGGTAGAGCTTACTGACGACGACGATGACGAACTTAATCTCAAGCCGTCGAAGAAGAAAGCCAAGCCCTCACCTAAACAGAAGCAGAAAGCGAAGGCAGTGGACAATGACCTCAACGTATCCAGACCAAGCACTTCGAAGTCCACAAGTCCAGTTGATATCGTCAATACTGCGATGCTGGAGGAGAAACGTGAACGTCCTCGTCCTCGACCTAGACCTATTTTCAGGGGCCCACGAAAACCTCTCGACTCTGACCCAATACCCCCGCATGCATACCCCTTTGGTCGCCAGCCTGCAGTCCCCTTACCGCGTGCACCAGCCTCCAGTCCTCCCTCTCATGGCCCAGAGCTGCCCATCGCCACATCTCCCCCACGAGCTCTCACGTCGCAACTGCCCCCTTCCGATCCTCCTAACCCTACGATGACGACCACTTACGAGGAAGAGGATAGCTTTGCGTCTATATACCGAGCTCAGAAGGATAAGCTACCGCCTATCGAGACTCTTCCTCAACCAGATGGAGACTCTGACCGCGACGGGCGTCATTCATCGCCTAGTTCTCTCTTCAGCGAGCATAGTCCAGCGAAGAAACGGAAGAGGACATCCAAACAAAAGGCCTCCGACATGGACATTGACGAGCTCGTATACACATCCCCTGGACTAGGAAATCCATTAACTTATGGTTTCAAGAAGAGGCAGGACGATCCACGCGATATGCCTCCGCCACCAACATTCTTTGCTGGTTCGTCATCTTCCTCTACGGGCACCCAGCGACCCCAGGCGCCGGTTGCTGCACTAAATCCACCTGTTCAGGACATGTTGGACCTGACGGATCTCCCCTGCACTGTCGATATGGCTGCGAAGAATGTGATCCCCAAGAAACCCTCTAAGAAAAAGAATCCCGTCGACGACGCTAACTTTGACTTCGACCAGCATGGGCCACCGATTGTTCTTGACGAGGACGATGGAGACGGAGATTTTGATCCCTCGATGAATGGAAAGAAGGGCAGCGGAAAAGAAACAGCGAAAGAGAAGAAAGCAAGGGAGAGAAAGGAAAAGGCGAAGGAGAAGAGGTTGACCACTAAGCAACAGATGGAGGTTGTCATCCCGATAAAACCCACAACAACGAAAACAAAGGCGAAGGGCAAAGGCAAAGAAACCGCCATCGACAAAGAGGCTTTCAAGAGCCGCGAATTCATTGATGACTCGGACGAGGAAGGTGCTGCGGTTCAATCTAGTGCCGCCCTACTAGGAGCTGCTACAGGGCAAGAGGACCGACCCCAGACCCCAGCGACGGAGGCCCCCCTTACCACTGCTCCCTCGACGTCGACGTCGACTATTGTGATTCATTCAAAAAAGAAAGCGGCAATTTCAACTCCGGCTGACTATTCCTCCAGAACGCCTGCTTCAAGCTCAAAGGACGCCACTTCTTTGTCGGACACGACGTCAGCACCTGTTACTGTGGCAGCAGACTCTGATATGCCCCAGTCAAAGTCCAAGAAACGCAAGTCGATGGTGAATGCGGGCATTGGTGAGCAGGAGGCTATTTTCCAGGAGGAAGATGACAGTGCGGTGAAGAAAAAGAAGGGAAAGAAAATACTTCTGTCAGATGATGATGAAGATGATTATGCTGGAGAGGAGGTCGTGAAAGTGAAACCGAGTGGGAAAGATCGGTCCAAGGGGAAAGTAAAGCAGAAGGAGACGGGAAAACCTACCAGGAAGAAACCGAAGAAAGGTTCAAAGGTAGTTTTATCTGAGGAAGATGCGTCCGACAATCCTGAAGTAAACGCACACATGGAGGAACCTCGTGTCCAGCCAGAAGTACGCTCAGAACCTGAAGAGAAAGAAACACCTAGTGCTGCGAAGGTATGCTCCTTTATTGTATTTTCTCAGTTATCGAGAATCTGATGCATGTCTACAATCTAGGAGAATATTACACCTGCGCTTTCCTCGAAGCCACTCGCGACACCGAAGCCTATGGCGAGTAGCAGTCGAGCGCCCAGTGTTCACCCGGATGGGACGACGCCGCTTTACGCACGATATGAAGTGGCACCTCGCAGGAGCAGCTTGCCAATGTCAGAGATCATCCGTCGAGCGAACTCGAAGCCTTCATCACCCTTCCCGTCCATTTCGACGCCCGCTCTCAAGTCCAAAGGTAAAGCTACGACAACAGACTCCTCAACGCCTGGACCGTCGACGCCAGCGTCGATCAGTGCGACATATTCACCCTACATGAAATCCTCTCGCCGTTTCCTCTCGCGTATCGCGCCTCTGCATCCCAATAGGCGGACCCCACCTCCACCCCCACCTCCCCCTCCTCCCAAGAAGAAGACCAAGAAAGAGCTTGAAATGGAAGAGAAGTGGGAAGAGGAGCTTGTGGAGAGTGTTGGTGGGGTAGACGTTTGGGCTGCAATGGAGGACGCAGAGAGGAAGGAGATGCGAAAGATCAAGCGGGATCGAGAGATGAGTGGTTGGGAAGATTAGATGTCGAACCAGATGTCCCACTTCTTAGTACATCCTATGTGCTATTGCCGATGAATAAGAAATTGGGCCTAGGAGACAATCGCAATCTATGTTAACGCGACGCGGGTGCTACACGTTCATCTTTGATCTATCTCCTGTGAGTACCTTATCACTCTCGCTCGTGGCCTAGAGGTCGATGGGCGTTGTCGATCAAGTACTTCTCGGGCTACATCTGAATTTCAACTCTTGCTTGATGTGCGATTTTACAGGAACCACAGCTGGGTCTCGGACTTGTACTTCGCTTGGCCGAGATATGATGCCTGTGGACGATGTAATAGCCACGGATGGTATTCGGAAAGGGTGATGAACGCGATCTCTCCTGTTCTCCGTTGATGAGTTGCGGTTCTAGCGTTTACCTGGCGATGTTGTGCTGAAATTTGACTTTGAGGCCTGTTGCCCACTGTTGTCCAGGACTTTGGTATCTCAAGCATGTCCCAGGTATTGGAGTCACCTTAGCTGGCCGTCATGCTCCTACTATATAGTACTATTCTCTGTTCTGATCATTTAATCAGCATCTACTTGTCCATTTATCGACTTATTTCTTCAATCATGGTGACTGATCTCTTCCTACTCCCGCATTTGCGTCACCCCAGGTACTGACTGAAGCTAATTTATATATAGAAGTTATGTTTTCACATCATTCGTCGTGTCGCCGAATGCCAGGCCCGAGATTCCCAAGGTCTATCCTGGTCTATCTATACTCTATTCATGGGAATTATCTATGACAGGATATCGTCAACATCATGTGGTTTTTCATTGGCGTGGGTGATGCATTTCCTCAATCACATAGCCGAGGTATAAGTATGCAATGAGCAATGATTCTCGGACAGCTCACCACCCCACAATACCCCATCTAAACGACCACTATCATGACACCCCACACGCAGACTCGTGCGTGGTCATACCCTGAGGACCATCTGTTCTTTCGAGCGTCTCCCAATGCGAGACGACGCCCATACCCTCGATCGACGTCGACGTCGGTCAGATTGCGAGACGTTGAAGATCCGGTATACGAGAATGCTAGTTCTTACACCAGGATGAAGGGCCCTAGTGCGATGGAATTTTTCAGGCGCATCTTGCCATTGTGGAAAGGCAAGGAGAAAAAGGACGACAAAGACTTAGGGAAACTTGAAAAAGCGCAGGATATGCCTTACGACGTGCTCTACGAGGTTCGTTCGACCCTATTGTTGTCTGCTACTGCCGATCCTACTCAAATTTACATCTTTTGGTAGATCTTTAGCCATCTACATCCATTGGATCTCCTCGTCCTATCGAGGACTTCACGTGCGCTGCGCAAGCTTCTCCTAGACAGGTCCTCAGTCAGTCTCTGGCGTACGTCACTGGCTGGTGTCCGCGCCCTACCTTTCTGTCCCAACGACTTGACGGAGGTGCAATATGCAAACTTAGCCTTTGACGATTCCTGTCATGTGAGTTTGCAACAGTGTCTTGGCTAAAATAAAAGTCATGATATAAGATGCTAAATCTTGGATTCACTGTGCTAGTTCTGCCTGACCTCTGGCGTAGAGAAAATATTGTGGATTTGTCGCGTAAGGTGCTGTGCGAAGTGCATCAAGAAAGAGTAAGTGGTGCTACTTGGGCTTCCAGACATGTGTTTTCAACGACTTTCAGGTTCATCTCCCAATCCGAACTCGAGTCTAGAATCCCGGAAGATGTGTTCGTTGAACGTCCCGAATCTCTTTTCCCCTACATTCTACCTTGCAGTGCGTCTTATGCCTGGACTTCATTTACCTCCTGTCTAACCTACAATTCGGTGTGTAGATGGCAGTAACGAGAGCGAACGTGGACAGCCTCTCTACCTTCTTTCCAAAGTCACGCAATATCTCGATGAACTCGCAAAGATTATCCCAACACAGGACGATACAGCTCTCGCAATATGGAGCGAGAGGAAGAGACTAATACAAGCCGAGAAACTGACTGTGAGCACTAGCTTCATATGCTGCACATCAGAAGCCATGACTAATCTATAACTACTTTCGTTCACTTACAGCATGCAGCCTTGTGTGAATATTGGTCTGAGGAATGGACTTACAGTCGCCCTGCACGCGGGAACATACCCTACGTGAACGAGGTCTGCATCGTACTAAGCCTCCTGCTCTTACTCTCGCTCTTGTGGCGGGAGCACACATTAAGCTTTGCGATGCAGGCTGCAACTGTCATCAGTGTCTTTGCGGGCGGGGATGACAGCGCTTACCCGGAACTCTGATCGTCCCGTCTGTTGACTTGCGACCTCCGTCCACGATTGTCGGATGAGGGGCGCTTGTTTACGAAGCTCCCATGACAGTGATGGATGCGTTACCATCGATCCATCGCTTATTAGCGGTGGATCGACGGATCGACGGATGATGTAGAAGTTGGCGAGTGCTCATGAATTGTGTACCCGACGCCGAGCAGGCGATGGGATGCGAAAGACTTGCCTAGCTCGTGTCCTTCCTTAGCATCGAGAGCTCGCGTCAGACTAACTATTAGTCGGACTCTGGATTGTGCTGATCTTTCCGCCGGAGGACTAGCTTTTGATTTTTTTTCTCTTTGGACTTAACTTGGAATATGGTGGATTTACAGTATATTTGTAATTGTAACATAATGTCGTTGCTCTCTTGATATTAATGGGAAATGTACGAATATTGGATCTGGCATAGGCAGGATTTTGTAGTGTAGTAAATCACTAGCAGTGGCGATTGGTATTATCTAATTTGTCGATACGCAAATTCCTAAAATTTGAAGGACTTCCATTGAATGTGAGGGCAACAAGTTGGACAGAGAATCGCATGCCTTCAGTATTTGACTAGGATAAAGTGTGTCCGAAGCTGACAGCGCCGAAGGCCGAAGAGTCATATATTCTAGCACCGCATATCCTCGCTAGCCGCTTCCCGTATCGATGCCTAAATTTGGTAATGAGGCGCAAGGCACCCGTACTTCCTAAACTGGTTGTTTGCACCCGATGGTGAAGCCAACGCATACGCAGGCTGTGCACTACTGTCTCAACCTCTCAATACAGTTGACGTCTCCGCAACCGGCCTTCACTTTGCTCTCTCTGCAGCCTCTTTTTTTGGATACCTTCTATTGCCCTGAAACGACGAGCTCGAGTCTTTCTTGAATACCCTTCTACGCGACCCTCAGCATCCAATGTCACTTCCACCGCAGCTGCTGCGAACGCTAGAGAACTTGCGCGACCAGGCGAAGGATGCTGTGTGGGCCTTGTCTTCGTGTCTTTGCCAACAAACACCCAAGATTAAAATCAATGGACGAACCTGTGAGTTTATGAGTGACTTTGAGACTTGGATGAACACTGGTGTGTGGGGAGGATGGACAGGACGTGGTCGAGGACTGGGACGCTATAACAGGACACTAACGTGAAGAATCCTTCCAGTTCAAATAATAAAAGTTCTGGGAGAAGGTGGCTTCTCCTTTGTCTACCTCGCGCAAGATGAGCATAGCGGAGTGTGTATTCATTCAAAACTATCATGACAGCCTTGCTTATGCTTATGCCTCAGAGACAATTCGCCTTGAAGAAGATACGATGTCCTACTGGCGCACAGGGTGTAAAAGAGGCTATGAGAGAAGTTGAAGCGTATAGGCGGTTCAAGTGAGTTCTATACCCAAAATAAGCCTCCGTGATTCACTCATGATTCCTTAGGCACCCTAACATCATACGCATACTGGTAAGTCAAATGCATCCCTAACACGTGGATCTGTGAACTTATTCTAGTCAGGATTCCGCAGTCGTGCAAGACCCCGAAGGAGACGGTCAAATCGTCTACCTGTTTCTTCCTATGTACAAAGTATGATCTGCTTCAGTTGCAACTCGTTGCCCCTTGACTAACACATTGTCCATTCAGCGTGGAAACTTCCAAGACGCAATAAATGCAAACGTTGTCAACGGACGACATTTCCCAGAACAAGAAATGGTGCAGCTCTTCCGTGGGACTTGTCTTGCTGTACGTGCCATGCACGAATACCGACCAACGACGCCTCAGTCTGCAGTCGCAGCGAAGAAAGCAGCTGCAGCCGCGTCCTCGAGGAATGGAAAATCAAAACAGCAGCAGCAGGAGCACGACGACGATGACGACGAGAGATTTCCTCAGGCAGAGGGTGACGCGGAAGGAGGTTATTCATACGATGGGCCGTCAGTGCCTCTGGTGACAAAACATCGTGTGGAAGAGGAGGGCGATGTAGTGTTTGATGGAGATGAGGAGGCTGAGACGCACGGAGAACCTGGGAAGCCTGCGTTGGAGGTCGTGCCATATGCTCACAGGGATTTGAAGCCTGGGTAGGTTTCATTCTTGCTCTATGGATTGGGTTGCTGATTCTGGTGCTGCTAGAAATGTTATGATAGCAGACGACGGCAAAACGCCTATTCTCATGGACTTTGGCAGCACAATGCAAGCTAGAGTACATATCGAGAACAGGTCTCAAGCACTGCTCCAACAGGTGAGAACTGGCCTTGCATACGTTAAGAACTCTGATCCAAGCCTGTATAGGATATTGCCGCAGAGCAAAGTACGATGGCCTACCGCGCGCCTGAACTCTTCGACGTGAAAACAGGTCAAACGATAGACGAAAAAGTGGATATCTGGGTATGTCTTTTGTCTTTCCCCGCTACATTTATTTGTTTCTGACATGCCACCTTCGAATAGTCATTAGGCTGCACACTCTTTGCCCTGGCCTACTCACATTCTCCATTTGAAAACACTCAAACAACAGAACAGGGAGGCTCGATAGCAATGGCCGTTCTCAACGCTCAATACAAGCACCCACAATCCGCGTACTCGCAAGGTCTAAAAAACCTCATCGACAGCATGCTCAAGGTGAACCCAACAGAGCGACCTGATATTAACGAGGTGTGTTCGTTCTCACCTCTCAGGTTTTTATGCTGAACCCCTTTAGGTTATCCGTCAAACGGACGCAGTTCTGCGGAGCCTTCAATGATCATTGGAATACACGAGTTCACCCATATCCATCGCGGGATTGAGTTGTTGTCCATGTTGTACTCACTTTCCTTGCTCCTTTATCATTTAATACCCTATGTGGATATATATCTTTATGATCATTTGCCATTCTTGTATTCGCATTGAACGGAAGTCTTCGGGTACATAAGGCATTCGTAAACCTACAAAGCATAGAAAGGGAGATATATCTGCTTATGATGCCACTTTGGAAGGGTTCGCGGCCTTCGAACGAGCCGTTTTGGCTCTGTCCGCGGTTGAGCGCACGATATTCTTCACGGTTTCGTGAGTTCCAGGTGCGCTCAAGTCCGCTGGAGGGTGGGCCGAGGTTGCAGATTCATCAAGCGGTTTTTTCTTCTTGTACTTATCTTTATTCTTTTTGGGAGGTGGGTGTTTCTGTTCTGCAGGACCTCCGAGTTTCCGTTTCTTCTTCGGTGGAGAAGAAACCTCGTCCTTTAATTTTGACTTTCCTCTTGTGGAATCCTTGGACTTTGACTTAGGCTTTTTGGACAGTGATTCCTCGATGGAGACGCCCGTAGGTTCCGTCTCGCCTTCTGCTTTTGAGGCCGCAGCAGCTGTGAGTGCCTCTTTCCTCGCCAGCCGTTTCACTTGTTTCTCCTTGACTTTCTGCTTGCGAAGTTCTAAACGAGCTTTGCGCTCCCTCTATCGAACTGGACCATGAGTGAGAGTACAAAAATTAACAACCCATCACATACCCGCTTTTCAGCCCTCTTGGACAAAGTAGGTACAGATTTGGCCTCCTGGGCCTTCAAAAGGCCCCATGCGCTATCTGTCGGTTGCGCATTCTGGGCCAGAATTTTGAACTTCTTAAGTCGTCTTCCATGACCCTGATATCGATAACACCGTTTGCTATGTCAGAAAAGACAAGGAGCCTGGCCGAATGAGCGAAATCATACATGCATTAGACTTTCTGTGGACCTGGACCATGTTTGATCCCTTCAGTAGTTTTCCGGGGCAGACGATGCAAGCCTTTACTTCCGGGAGGACAGATACGACGTATATCGGGTCCTCAAGAGCTGCTGAAACTGTTACATCTGGATCCTCGTCTTCGTCTTGCGAATCATCTCCTTCATCCTCGTCTTCGTCCTCTCCGTCCTCGTCAACTTCGGCCACAATATCTAACTGCTGGTTGGATTCGTCTCGAGGAGAATGAATATAAAGGCTTACTATTGTCATCCTCATCACCTTCATCGGATGAATTGTCAGAATCGGTGTCAGATGCAGACTCCTCTGAGTCGGTGTCGTGCATGCCCATGATTTCCTTCATCTCCTCATTGAGACCTAGTTCTTCCTCTTCCTCCTTCTTCCGGCGTCGCTTCTCTATACGTTTGAACATATTTTTGATGTTGTGGTACAGGAGGTTATGGTATGAGACTGAAAACTGAACGCTCTCTGATAGTTTAGGTGGTTGGTCGAAGAAATCTGATGCGGTACCGTCGGACCGATTGACTGTGAAAATCCCTTCAACCCCATATTCGGTTTCCCAACATGGTACTTAATTTCACTTTTGCGTGCGCTTAATTCCTGAATATCACTATATCATCACCCTTCTAATTAATTGTTACAATGTACTGTAGTAAGTACTACCGTTAGATGGCATTAGTAGTCAAAGCCACCAAATCTGGAATCTGGATCGGAGATAGGGCTCGAGAGGACAGAGAGGACTTCACGTAAATTCAGGAATCCAAGATGTGAGTTGAATAGAGCCCGAATTTAGAGATGTTGCATCGTTTACCGAGTCCTCCGTCGACCTTCGGATGTTCATGGTGATCCTACAGCTCTGTACGAGTAAATTTCAGACGAGTCTCCTTCGAGGTCTGGACAGTTTACTCACAGATATTGAGGTAATGGTGATATATATCCTGTTGATAATCAATAATTCGAGATACACGAGCAACGAAAAGTCAAAACCTACGGGAATAAGACATGGCTGAGCTGAACCGCATGTGGAGGAGAACCCCGCCGCAGTCCCTCTACAATAGCCGCCACGAGGAGTACTACAGGACCTTAGAGTTTAGCCTGTATCTTTGACACTGCACAAAGCACTTACTTGAAGAGGATACAAATACCCAAGACCCATCTCGGGCAACGAGTGATAGAACAGGGATAGTTTGCCATCCAGAACTGCGCTGCAGGTCCATATATTTATACAAGGTTAATGCCCATATAAGAACTTGCGAGACCATCTGAATTGCGCTAGTTAGATGATGAGTGTGAGCAAGATCTGTACTCGACACAACAGAAAACTTACGCTAGAGAGACAAAATTCAGGGGCATACGGTTCGCCTTGCATCCAGTTTGAAAAGTGTAGAACTTTAAGGTTCTGATAGCAAATGTACCTTGCACAGTAATGACGACGGCCTGGATAGAAAGACCGACGGTGACCCACTTGGTCACATTTCGACGTCTGTTGTAAAGCGCACACACTGACGGAGTGGCCGGCAGTGTTAATCCCCAGAAAGACAAAGACAACGCCGAAGACGTACATCGATGCACCAGAATGGTCTCCAAACAGAGGCGAACGGTCTGGCCTAATGCTAACTCGAACCCGCACCATATTCGACATTTCTCCTGGGTGTCAAATGTGACGAAGGAGACAATGAACGAGTTGGCGCTGTTGGGTAAATGCTTTGTTAACAACGCCTTCAGTGACCATATGAGGGACATACATATGGGAAACCAGTCCCGTATATCTTGAGGCAATGTATGGCCACCTTATTCGCCAGTTGGTTCGTTTACTGAAAAGTGTACTCCAATCAGACGGATTCTCCTTTGGCCCCGATTGAAGAGAATTACTCACTCCCATATCGTTTGTATCTCGAAGTCCAGAGTTGTTATCCATTCCCAAAGTGTGAGCGTTAGGGCAGCGTCTAGATAAACGTCAGTTGCTCAGCTACACATCTCAGACGGTAACGTGCCTCATGCACTTACAAGCACAACTGCGTACAAAGAACGATCCATTAGTGCTGTCCACGAGGGGGGAGGATGTGTCCATCACTGAATGTTTATAGAGAGCTCGAGCACCCAGATCTGGTAACATAGATGGGGACGGGCTATCAGACCAGTGTTAGCGACCACTGGCTGCCATTATAAGCAAACTCCCTGGTTGTTCCCTGGCGGTCAGTGGATTAAAAGAACACATGGGAACCTGCAATCGTTCAGGACCCTGTAGACACATGTCGCATTGATACACACCTCTCACACCATACCCTTTGCTGTGCCACCCAGACATGGGTTATGCCGGGTTATAGGTTGCGCGCGGTTTGGTAGCGACCAAGACCCATGGGATTCGAGTCTCGTATGCCCAGTGGACTTTGATCTTGCCTGGTCAGAAAATTGAGCAAAACATTAGAACAAGAGCAGAATGGCTCGAGCGCATGCAGCCACATGTGGAAGTCTCTACAGACTTCCTATTCTACCAATGACCGGCCCTACTAGCAGTGTTATGCCGTTCACTGTACTTATATTCAGAATAGTCGCCGGATGGTCGATTTTTCATAGTCGCCGCCTATGTTTGAAGACCGTTTATGATGTGAAAATCGGTTCCCGCAATGCTAGTTACTGTGCTAGATGACATAATATAATCAATATGCCTGGGTTCCCGAAGACATGAACGCGTTTGCAGCGTCACGAGCGTGCACTGAGCGCACGTTGGGCTTTGAGCGCATCAGGTGGTAACGTGACCTAGTCCGTGATCCATTTTGATGCCAAGCTGAGCGACGGCTTTTAGATAGGCGACGTAAAGTCAGTCCAGCTTCGTCTGACATCGAATCAAGGTCACTACAAGGTGTGAGGTTGGGCTTGAGCTGAGCGTT
>Ga0247741_1000871_pt1 | contig 16563 bp, 13 predicted proteins | sample UWRJL213509R2_FD_180945 | JGI IMG/M metagenome (GOLD analysis project Ga0247741, IMG submission 180945) | Plant litter microbial communities from Arlington Agricultural Research Station in Wisconsin, United States - UWRJ-L213-509R-2 | ecosystem: Environmental > Terrestrial > Plant litter >... | reverse complement strand
GACTCATGGCGATGTGATTGTATGGGGCGCAAGTGCGCGTTTATTTTTTCACGGCGTATTGCCGATTAAAGCTGGCTCTCATCCAATCCTGGGTGAACAACGAATTAATTTAACTTTTCGCAAAGCGCTGTAATTTTTAAAGCCCTGTGATTTCAAAACAGCCAGGACACACTATAAAAATGATAATTACTTGCCCAAAATGCCATTACCAGCGACAAACTATCGACACGCAAGTTAATGCCGCTATTTGCCCCTCTTGCGGGATTGTGTATGAAAAGTGGATAGCTCGCCAAGCTGGCTCTCAGACTTCGCCAGAGAATAAAATTGAAGCTGATACCAAAAAAGCCAATAGCACAGAATTCGATGAAGTTGAAAAACGCGAAAGCTTTCGAGAATTTATTTCATATGTTCCAGAAAGTATTGATCCCGCAGTTTTTTGGACACGCGCTATCACACTCACCGGTTTTGCGCTCTGGGGATTTTATTTTATAAGCGCTGGTGTAGATTGGGAAAAAATTGGCGGTTCATTTTTACACGGAGCCAATTTAGCCTTTCACGAATTTGGTCATATCTTTTTTTCGCCCCTCGGTCATTTTATGATGATTCTTGGCGGCAGTTTGTTTCAAATATTGTTGCCTTTCTGCCTGATGGGCGTATTTATGATTAAGCAACGGGATAACTTCGCAGCGAGTATTATGCTGTGGTGGTGCGGGCAAAACTTTATCGATGTATCGCCTTATATTGACGACGCGCAATATCGTGCTTTGCCTTTAGTGGGCGGCGGCGGTGAAGAATCTCACGATTGGGGCAATTTATTGACCATGATGAACGTACTGGAAAAAACCCACAAAATTTCCCATGCGTGTTTTTATATCGGCTGCGCGATAATTATTGCTGCATTAACCTGGGGATTTTATATTTTGCGGTTGCAGAAGAAAAATTTAAGAAATCTCTAATTTTTTAAAAGAGAGTCGTCATTTCCGCAAGGGCAGTGATCCAGCTATTAAAAAGCTGCAATTAAGAGCTGGATCCTGCCTACGGAAGAATGACGATGAATAAACACCTAAGATTCCCAATAGTTAACTACACAACACTATTTTAAAAATAGCTCTATCCACTATTTAATTAATAAAACACATATAATTTTAATAGCAGACCAATAAGTGCTGATGCACCGATAACGTGAATTACATTGCGTTTAAATTTAAATAAAGCAATCGCCGCTGAGAATGCGATAAGTGCGGAAGCAATATCGAAATGGCCAGAAAAACCTTGTGGCCATAACACATGATAACCGAAGAACATTGCTAAATTTAAAATGACACCGACAACGGCGGCGGTAATAGCTGTTAGCGGTGCAGTAAATTTTAAATTATTGTGCGTAGTTTCGACAAAAGGCCCGCCCGCTAAAATAAAAATAAATGATGGTAAAAATGTAAACCAGGTGACGAGTGACGCGGCAAGCGCGCCAGATAAAAATAAATGCTCTGCACCTAATAATGCTTTTATATAGCCACCAACAAAACCTACAAAAGCAACCACCATAATTAATGGCCCTGGTGTTGTCTCGCCCAGTGCGAGACCGTCAATCATTTGTATGGGTGTCAGCCATTGATAATGAGTGACCGCACCTTGGTAAACATAGGGTAATACGGCATATGCGCCGCCAAATGTGAGTAGTGCTGCTTTGGTAAAGAACCAAGCCATTTGCGTAAAATCGTGCTGCCATCCGTAAACGGCGCACAGTAATCCCAGTGGAATTACCCACAAAATAAATCCTGTTGCGAAAACTAAAAATAATTTCTGCCAGCGAAATATTGCATGCACTGGTGTTGGCGTATCGTCATCAATAATTGCGGCACCATAAGATTTTTTTGCGGCGCCGTGACCAATACCTGTATTAAACAGATGCGGTACAAAACGCCCACCGAAATAGCCAATGATCGCTGCACCTAAAACAATTAACGGGAAGGGAATATTCAATGCAAAAATAGCGACAAAAGACGCGCCTGCAATTGCATACAACATATTATTTTTTAGCGCTCGTGAACCAATACGATGTGCTGCATGCAGAACAATTGCGGTAACTGCAGGTTTAATGCCGTAAAATAATCCCGCTACCCAACTTACATCTCCATAGGCGATGTAAACCCAGGAGAGTGCAATTAAAATAAATAAGGATGGCAATACAAATAGCGCACCCGCAATCACACCACCCCAAGTGCGATGCATTAACCAACCAATATAAGTCGCAAGTTGTTGCGCTTCTGGCCCAGGTAAAACCATGCAGTAATTAAGCGCGTGTAGAAAACGTTTTTCAGAAATCCAGCGACGATTTTCTACTAACTCTTGGTGCATGATAGAAATTTGCCCCGCAGGCCCACCGAAACTAATAAAGCCGAGCTTGAGCCAAAACCAAAAAGCCTGCCAAAAATTGACAGGCTCCGGTGCGGTATTGGGCTGCAATTCAGATTTCATTTGCCATCCTTATTTTTAGTTATTATTGAAAATCTACGAGAAAGTGCATTTGAGCTATTTATTGCCTTAAAAAATATTTCTCAGTGCTATTAGGCTCGCTTTTTCTAATGAACAACCGCCGTTCAGCTTCGATGCCTAGCAATACTTGAAACACATCGCCCAGAATTGCTCTGGAAGAATAGTAACCGTGTCCTAAACCTACAGATGGGTCATCTACTAAACTGACGTTGATTGAATCGATTTTTTCTGAGAATGCGCAGGCGCCAAAACGTGGATTTTTATTGTAAAACTCCGACGCTGTCATAGCTTTGTCATTATAAGAGCAATAAATGGTGATGCGTTTGCTATTGTCTTTTACCGTATCTGCAATATTAATAAATTCATCAGCTGCAAAATCCGGCGCGTTTAGAATTAACTCGTTGATTATTTTCGTGTCGGGATTAAGCGCTGCAAAATCTCGCAAAGCTGGCAGTACCACTTGATGGCCCATGGAGTGAACAACCAGGTTCACTTTTAGATTATTCAACTGCAGCTGGTTAAGAAAATTTTTAAAAATGCCAATAGAATCCTTCGCATTTTTTAAATTGCTATCATAAGTGCGCGTAACTAGTTGCTCATTTAAAAAACCTTCGCCCGCACCCGCTGGCCAGGAAAATAAAACAATAGGGCCCTGATATTTTAAATCGTAGGCAATTTGTGCCGCTCTTACTACAGCATCTTCGTAACGTACATTAAACCCGTGCACAAACACCAGGGGGTAGCGATTGGTTTTTTTAAGGTACTCAAACATAGACGCTTCAGATAAGGTCTTGGAATTAAGTATTTTAAAAAATTCGTGGGATGACTGGCGGCCATCTTTTGTTAGAGGTACTTGACCAGTGCTGTGATTTTTTGGAACGTTTATTTTACAAACACCGAAGTGGGTTGAAACGTCGAGTGTTACGCCCAGCTGATCATTACTGCAGCCAAAATTTTCTGATCTGAGTTTGCGATTGGTGACCACCAATACATCAATGGCGCGAGTGTCTGAATAATTTTCTATAAAATAATCGCCCCAGATTTTACTCAGATTTTTTTGAAATTCATCGTCAAAATTTGGCGCTGGAGTGGGTTCTGTGGCTATAACAGTTGGAGTGGTAACTTCAGGTGTTGTTTTTTCAGGTATTGAAAATGGTGATTTAATTTTTGTAGGCAAGCCACCGCAGCCGCTTAACATAATTACAAGAATCATCAATGACGCTAATTTCATAAAGCCCCTGCCTCTAAGGTTAGTGCGCGCAATCATATTAGTTGGCAGCGCAGATAACCAGTCTTAAAGACATAACATTTTTTCGTCAAAAACGCTTTTCCTACGAGAAATTTCATTCAATTCTTAAGTGACACAAATAAAAAAGCCGCCAAAGGTTTTGACACCTGGCGGCTTTTTTAGAAAGTGGATCTTATTCTGTCAATACTTGCAGCGCAGCGCTTACGTAAACCAGAGGCGCGTTCCAGTTGATAGCAATCTCGTTACTGGCGTAACTGCATTGCGCATCTAAATATGATTTTGCAGCGATGGTCGATGGGTAGGGTTTGTTACAGTCTTTCTTATCATCCTGACTGGCGTTAGGGCCTCCTACCACAAAACCTGGAATCGGAACAGAAATTCCATCAGCCCCAGATGGACGATGGTGGATATTTTGCGGCGTGCGAACACCGAAACCTGTTACAAAAGAAAAGTCTGTAGCGTTACGGCCAAGAACGTAATCCAGAAGTGATTGGGCCGTTTTAAGGTATGCCGTCTTAGTGTTATCCAGCTCGTAAGCAACAGTTAACATCATCGCTTTATTAAGTGCGCCCGAGTTGCTGCCCCAGTAAAAATCGCCGGTCGCTAAAGGCACACCATATGCAGATGTGGATTTTGACGTGCTGGCACTAGTTGCAAGCGCGTTCAAACGACTTTTAAGTAGATCTTTGTCAACCACCGCTGAAAGTGAATCTATGTTGTGGGCAAGTGATATCAAACCAAGCGATTTGACATTTTGCCAGCCGGGTATGTCTGCCGAACCGGCAGATTGTTTGAAGTCAGCAAAGTAAGCATTTTCTCCAGTCGTGATGTATAACTCAGCTGCCGCCCAAGCCAACTCGTCTGAAACATTGCTGTCCCCATATTCACCCGTCTTAATATCAGTTGGTTGAGTGTAATAAACTTTATCGTTAGCCTCGGCCCACGTCCATGCTGCTTTGGCCGCATCCAGCATTCTTGTGGATAAGTTAGCATCGTAGGGCTTGTAGATACGGCTTGCTGCTGCCATTACAGCTGCGAAATCGAGAGTCGCCGCCGTAGTTTTTTGTACTACATAACGCAACGATGTGTCTGCATTCGGCATTACAAAACCGCTGAACTCTTTGCTCGTGAGTTTGTGGTAGACACCGCCATCGTTAGGGTCCTGCATGGAAAGCATCCAGTCGAGATTCCACCGGGCTTCATCCAACAAATCTGGAACACCGTCACCGCTCTCAGGGATGTTGAAGTCCCGACTATTAAAATAGCTGGCGTATTTTTCGTAGGCTGCCAATAGGGTGTAAGTGGTAATGCCGGAGTTAACAATATAGAGATTGTAGTCACCCGCGTCGTACCAACCTCTGGGTGCGGATATGGTTGAACCTTCAGGACGCGCAGGTGTAGCGGCTGATTTATGGACGATTACGTTAGTATCTGCATGCCCCGCAGCGCGCTTGTAAATTCCTGCGTATTCTTCTTGTAACTCGATACCTGCACGATTGAAATAAAACGCTTTAATAGCGCCTACGTTAAGTAAATCATATGCGTCTGCAGCGATTTTAAAGCTGGCAGAGTTCTGAACACCCTCAACGGAGAGCGTGTAGGTACCTTCTTCTTTAAGGTCCGAAAAATCTGCGAGTTTTACCGATTCGTATGAAGGAGCCCACGTTTGCGCTGCGCTCAAATTACCAGTAAGAACGACGGCATCGTTGGCATCTTTGACTGCGAATGTTGTAGCTGCAACTCCTGGTACAACAGCTAGCTTTTCAGCGAAGGGTTTGTAGCCGACCTGGTTTAATTTGATCATCGTCGGCACGCTCGGAGCGCTTGAGCTCGATGAGGTAACAGCCGAACTTGTCACCGATGCGCTCGAACTAACAACTGCAGCGCTGGAACTAGTCGCGACGGAAGTTGGTTTGGTCGGAGTTGAACCACCACCTCCGCCTCCACCGCCGCACGCAGCTAAAAGCGAACTCAGGGTTACGAGGCTTAAATACTGAAAAGCTGATTTTTTGGACATAGGAATTCTCATTGTTGTTTCTGTTATTAGTCTTATCGTAAATGTCTGGATTTACCTGTTAACAATCGCAGTGCCTAAATGCTAGTAACCTGTTGGATAACTAGCAATCATTTTAGTCAAAAAGCATGTAAAGAAACGCAATTACCCGCTGCTCGTGTTACACACTACACGCTTCCCGTATACTCGCGCCCATGACCCAGACTCCCCACTCCATTCTCAAAGATGTATTCGGCTACCACGAATTTCGCGGCCCGCAGGAAGCAGTTATTACGGCATTAGTCGCCGGAAATGATGCTTTAGTACTCATGCCAACCGGCGGCGGAAAATCCCTTTGCTACCAAATTCCTTCCCTCGTACGCGATGGCGTAGGTGTAGTGGTTTCGCCATTAATTGCCTTGATGCAAGACCAAGTTAGCGCCTTGCATGAGCTGGGCGTGCGTGCAGGATTTTTAAATTCCAGCATGACGGCGCAAGAAACATGGCAAACCGAATTAGCAATGCAAAACGGCGAGCTGGATATGCTCTACGTTGCACCCGAACGTTTAATTCAGCCACGCACCTTGGAAATGTTGCATCAAGTAAAAATAGCCTTGTTCGCTATTGATGAAGCTCATTGCGTATCTCAATGGGGTCACGATTTTCGCGCTGATTATTTAAAGCTGGATATGTTGCAGCGTGAATTTCCACAGGTACCGCGCATTGCATTAACGGCCACCGCCGATGTCCGCACGCGCGAAGAAATTATTTCGCGTCTGCAATTAGAAAATGCACAGCAATTTGTAAACGGATTTGATCGCCCGAATATTCAATATCGCATCCAACAAAAAAATACGCCCAAGGTTCAGCTGCTAAGATTTTTACGCGACGAACACGCGAATCACTCCGGCATCGTTTATTGTTTATCACGCAACAAAGTTGAACAAACTGCAGAGTGGTTGTGTGCAGAAGGGTTCAATGCCTTGCCGTATCACGCGGGTTTAACACCGCAAGTTCGGCAAAAAAATCAAAGCCGTTTTTTACGCGAAGACCAAATCATTATGGTCGCTACCATCGCGTTTGGTATGGGCATTGATAAACCCGATGTGCGTTTTGTTGCGCATCTGGATTTACCTAAAAGCATTGAAGCCTATTATCAAGAAACTGGCCGTGCCGGTCGTGACGGCGAACCGGCAACCACACTTTTATTGTACGGTTTGGAAGACGTAGTAAAACTTCGCCAGATGATGAGCAATTCAGAAGGCAGCGAAGAATTTAAACGTAACGAACAACAACGTTTAAACGCAATGTTGGGTTTGTGCGAAATCACCACTTGTCGCCGCCAAACGCTATTACGTTATTTCGGTGATACGTTGATACAACCTTGCGGCAATTGCGATTCCTGTTTAACACCCGCACAAACCTGGGATGCAACCGAACCCGTACGCATGGCGCTCTCCTGTGTATATCGCACGGGCCAACGTTTTGGTGCAGGCCACGTAATTGATGTTTTGCGCGGTAGTAGCAATGAAAAAATAAATTCATTTAATCACCAAACACTTTCTACCTACGGCATTGGTAAACATTTAGGTGCGGATGAATGGAAAGCAATTTTCCGACAATTAGTTGCCCGCGGTTTGCTGGATGTAGATGCGCAAGCTTACGGCGGCTTAAAATTAAACGACACCTGCCGTGGAATTCTACGCGGTGAAGAAACTATTCAATTACGCCGCGATATTAAAACCACAGCGGCCGCCGTTGCGCGCAAACAAGGCGTTGCAGTAGATGCAGAAGATCAAAACTTATGGAACGCATTACGTGCATGCCGCAAACGTTTGGCTGATGAACACGGCGTTCCACCTTACGTTATTTTCCACGATGCCACATTGCGCGAGATGTTAGAGTTCCGCCCTACAACTGCCAGCCAATTGTTATCAATCACCGGAGTTGGACAAAGTAAACTAGAACGCTTTGGTGATGAATTTTTAGAAGTAATTCGTGAAGCGGAATATTCAAACAGTTAAATTCCGTGAAATATTTTCAATAAATCTCTACTGAGACCGATTATGAAAATTGTTTCGATCCTGTGTGTATTAACGTTGCTGTTTGGTTGCAGCACAGAACCTCGCATTGATAAATCCTTTACCTCACGCAGCCAAAGCGATCGCATAAAATTTATTATTATTCATTACACGTTTGGCGACCAAGCAAACTCACTAGAAACGCTGACGCAAACAGATGTGAGTTCGCATTACTTATTAACTGATTCTGAAAAACCTTTTTTCTACGAGTTGGTGGATGAATCTAGACAGGCTAATCACGCGGGATTAAGCAGTTGGAAAATTTACAATCAACTAAACGCCGCATCTATCGGAATCGAGATAGTTAACTTGGGTTTTATTGATACATCTGAAGGGCGTGCTTGGTATCCTTATCCGCAAGCACAGACTGACCAGTTGATTTTATTATTGAAAAAATTAGTTTCTCGTTACAACATCAATCCAGAAAATATTCTTGGGCATAACGAAATAGCCCCGCAACGAAAACAAGATCCTGGCCCTATGTTTCCATGGAAAAAATTGGCTGACGCCGGATTGATTTCCTGGCCAGATCAAAATCGCGTTGCCGAATTTTTGCCACAGTATCAAACACAACTACCTGATATATTTTGGTTCCAGAAAAAGCTCGCGCAACATGGTTACGCGATACCGCAAACGGGAGTACTTGATCAGGAAACTCGTAATGTATTGGTAGCATTCCAATCTCGATATCGCCAATCGCTATTTGATGGCAATCCCGATGCAGAGACCGCAGCTATTTTGGAGGTATTAACAGCGTCGATTTTTCTACCGCCAGTCAAAACAGAGCAAATCTTTCCCGCTGTTACTCCTGTCAATTCACAGTATTGAATTAGTGCGTGCTTCTCCTAATCATTTTTTTCCTCCTCTGGTGCATTTTCCTGCAAAACTCCATTTTTAAAGTTGCAATAGCCGGTTAAATTTTTGGCAGTATAAATACAAACTCCATAACCATTTCTCTTACCTTCATCATCTGCAATTCCAAAAAATTTTACGCCGTCTTGCTCTGGCCATTCATAACGCCATTGAATCCAATTACCTTGAAGTTTTATTTTTCCATCATTACTGCTATAAGTGCCTTTTCCTTGCGCCCAGCTGTACCAGAAATCGCCTTCATATTTTCCCTTCTCAAAAGTGCCTACACCTTTACCAAATGGTATTCCATAAAAAACATCACCTTCGTAAGTCAAGCTATTAGATTTTGGTGGGTAAGTTATTTTTCCCTTGCCACGTATAATACCTTTTTGGAATTCACCGTCATATTTGTATCCGCCTAAAGTAACAAGCGTGCCTTTGCCTTGTATAACGCCCTGTTCATAGTTCCCTTCTTGATAATTACCATTAGGACGAATAAATTTTCCAGCGCCGTGCGGTTTATTATTTTGTTGCGCACCGCGATAAATGCTTCCATCTTCGTAATGCAATTCGTCGCCCACGACCTTGGGCACGTCAGTTGTTGCACTGTATAAAATTTCCAGATTTTCACGCGGCAAAATATAAATTATTTTTTCTTTATCTTCAGAGAACGCAATCGCGTTGCGTATAGCTGGCAGGGCGTTTATGCCTTTATCCATGCGAATATGAATATCAGCAAGATCAGAAAATTCACGCGCGCCACGCGAATATATTGAAGCCGTATCAAAACCCACAGCACCTTCCTGAAGCGTCTCAGTGTTAGGTAGCCAGTTATAGACATCTCCCAAACCGAAATACGGCAAGGGATAAGCTGGATCAAGTTTTATAGCACGGCGATATAAACTACGTGCTTGCTTCATAGTATCTTGCCAATTATTAACACCTGATTGACGTTGAAGATTGGCAAAGTAGCGAACATTATCAGCCTTATGATTTAGGAAAATAACATTCTGCGGAGTTTGTGCTTCTAATTCCTTCTGAATTTTTTCAGCATCATCACTTAAACCTGCGCGCAACAATATTGCTTTGAAATCGGAGTTAGTCGGGTTAAGTTTTGTGGCCAGCTGTAGCACTTTCATTTTGTCATCGCGCTCAAACGATTCAAATAGAGGTAGCGTGTAAGCCATGTAACTGTAAAATTCAGGTTTAGAGAGCTCGGAAGTTTTTATTTCAAACTCGGGAAATTGAATACTATTTTTCATGCTCATAACACGCATGCTGAGGCTGCCACTCAGATATTTTTTAGCCTGTTTTTCAAGCTCTTCGTAAGACAAATTAAACGCTTTGTTAAATGCTTGATCCTCCGATAAGCCGTCAGTCAAATACTGGATATAATTAGATAGATTTGCACGGCGTTCTACTGATGAATTGAAATAATGAATGAGGAAAAAAGCTTGAGCATAAAATTTTCCGATCTCCGCTTTATCTCTTTCGTTTTTTGATTGGATCGGAAGGCTTCGTGTTTTGAGCAATTTTTCCACATCCAACACCATTCTGCCGCCCCCACCAAACATATCCATGGCGCGGCCGATTATCGCAGAAGGGTCTCCGAGATATATTTTTTCGCCATCGAATTTGAAAGTACCCATGTACTCAGCCATACCCTCGTCGTACCACATAGGAAAATTATAAATACGCTCGGAAAAACGAATGAGAAAATGATTGTATTCGTGAAATAAAACCTGACGCGCAAAAGTTTGGGTTTTCAGGTTCGTGCGATAATTGGAAACATTCGCGATTGCAACATACCCCTCCGCATCCAAATTAAAAACTCCCGCCCAATTTTCAGGTAATTCAAGTCGTTTAAAATTAGAGCCGCTACTGATCGCGAGTACTGTCAAAGGTTTGGTTACGTTTAATAATTTTAAGCCCATCAAGTCGATCGTAAAATATCGGTATGACTCCAGGTCACGCGCAAGTGAAGCGCCCTTATCCGCATTGAGGTCGGTGATAATATTAAAATTTTGCGATTTGACTAGTAGCCATTCGTCATCGGCAAGTTTTTCAATTTCCAATGCATTTGCATTAAGGGAAAGTAGATGAAAACTTATAATAAATAAAAACGAAGGCAGGGCATTAGCGAATTTTTGCATAGGAAATCCTTTGGCGATCCTTGACGAAAGAGTTGGTGGGAATTGGTGAGAATTTACTATTAACGGCTTGACGCTTAAATTTACAACGATTGAACAACAGAAGGCAAGACTCATGTTGCCTGTCACAATCCTCTTATTAGACTGAGGACGCTGCGTCGAGATTATTTTTAGTTTAGATGAAAATTCGGTCGAATAATAAATTTGCAGATGTTTACTATTTTAGCTACAAAAAAACCCGGCCTAAGCCGGGTTTTTTTTACGCACTATTTAATTATTTAGTGACTTTCTTTTTCACGTCGGCAGAAACAGCACCTACTACGCGACGGTTTTCTTCACGACCTGTAACAGTAGCGTTATCGCCTACTGGTTGAGCTTCACCAAAACCTTTGGCGGTTACGCGGTCAGCGGCAATACCAAATTTAGTGATCAATACTTGCTTAACAGCTTCTGCACGGCTTTGTGACAGCTTTTGGTTGTAAGCATCTGAACCTTGGCTATCTGTATGACCTTCTACCGTCACAACAGTGTTGAGGTATTGGTTCATAACCTTGGCCAAGTTCCCGATGTCATCAACGTATTCATCTTTCACGATTGACTTGGCAGTATCGAATTTCACAGCCAATTTCACAGAAACAGTTTCGGTCAATTCCATTGGGCAACCAACAGCGTCAACTTTGTATTGTTTTGGAGTATCAGGGCATTTGTCTTTAGAATCGACTACGCCGTCGCCGTCAGTATCTGCTTCAGGTTTTGGAGCCGGAGCTGGCGCGGGAGCTGCAACAACTGGAGCTGCTTTAACAGGCTCTGCACCAAACAAATAACTGATACCGGCGCTTACTGCCAAATCAGTGTATTCACGATCAAGGCTGTTGAATGCGCGGATGTCACTACGGAATTCCCAGTTGCCGCCCAAAGTGTGCTTCAAACCAGCGCCGAGGTTAACCAAGGTATCACGGTCATTATCAAAGCCTTTTACTTTCAACGATTGATCGCCAACACCGAATGCAACGAACGGGCGCCACAAACTTGTAGTGTCTATATTGTAGAGTGCATCCAGACGATATTGGCGGCCATCGATATCAACATTTGTGTTTGAAATTTCAGAGTTAAAGCCGCTAGCTACAGCTTCTAATGTCCAGTTTTTGTTAAGGACATAGCCAAAACCTAACTGGCCGAAATTGGCATCGTCTCTTGATTCTTCAAAAAACTCACGGCCTACGCCGACCTGTACTTCGAATTTGTGGTTGTCTGCCATTACACCTGACGAAATAAGGGTAGCAACTAAAGCTGATAAGAGTTTTACACGTGTGTTTGCCATTTTGAGTCTCCATAAAATAGCTTATTTTAAACAATTGACCGCCCTGTAACTGCTCTTGGGTCGATCCTATTTTTATAACTAATTTTCTAATTAGTTGGCGTTATATCCGTTTTGCTAATTAAAGCAGTCTTAAAATCCGTTTCGGCGTTTATTCTTAGGGGCGTAACTTTAACAAATTACGAACTCTGTTGAAACATTAAATCCCAGACACCGTGACCCAGTCGTTCTCCGCGCTTCTCGAACTTAGTGATAGGCCTATAGTCAGGCCTATCACTGTAACCGTTATCAACGGCCATATTTGTGTAGTTTTCGGCGAAGTTCATTACTTCAAGCATATGTTCGGCATAGGGTCGCCAATCCGTAGCCATGTGGAACAAACCGCCAGTTTTTAACTTTGGCCCGAGCTTATTAACGAAGGCAGGTTGAACGATGCGGCGCTTATTGTGCTTTTTCTTATGCCAGGGATCGGGAAAATACAATTGCAAACGATCAATGCTGCCATCGGGGATGCAATCTTCAAGTACATCCATTGCGTCTGCCATGAACACTCTCAGGTTTCCGAGACCATCTTTTCCAGCATTATTAATCAGTTTTCCTACTCCGGGCGGATGAACTTCAATTCCGATAAAGTCTTTTTCCGGTTCGTTCTTCGCCATTTCAAGCAGCGAATCACCCATCCCAAAACCAATCTCTAATACTAAGGGCGCGTTGCGGCCGAAAATGGTTTCGGGGTTAAGCATTCCTTTATAAAGACTGAGCCCGTAAGTAGACCACCAGGTGTCAAACGCTGCTTTTTGGCCGACCGTAATCCGGCCAGCGCGAATGACGAAGCTGCGAATAGACTTGGGTTTAAACTCGGGTTTGATTAAAAACCCTTCCTCACCATCATCGACGGGAGCGATAAAATCTAGATTGTCGGACATAGATACCAAAACTGAAGAGTCGGGGGATGGGTTTTGCAGAGACTATAAGCGCTAAACCAAATTATGTTGTGCATGTACAAATAATGCTGCCCAACCTATTAAAAAACTTAGCCCACCTATAGGAGTGATCACTCCCACAATGGGCAGGGCGCCAAATGCCAGCGCATATAAACTGCCACTGAACAAAAAGCTGCCCAGTATAAAGGCTAAACCGCTCAGTTTTAAGGAGTTTGATGTGCGGAAATGATAAAGCAGGCCGATCCCCAATAATGCGAGTGCATGGTACATCTGATATTGAACACCGGTTTGCCATATAACAAGAGACTCAGACGCGATGCGATCTTTCAGTCCATGAGCAGCAAAAGCGCCCAGACAAACACTTAAGAAACCGCTTGCGGCGGCAAAGCTTAGAAATACTCGTTGCATGTGTCCGTTTGTCCGATTTAAAGAATAACTATTAATCTAGGAGTCGACATTTAGATGTTTATTTAACGTAAGCGCAGTCACCAAACTTCAAAAAACAAAAAGCCGCGCTATGCGCGGCTTTTTGTAGAGCATGTTTTAACGCTTAAGCTTCTAACATCATCGTTTTAACTTTATTCATGGCATTTTTCTCAAGCTGACGAATACGTTCGGCTGACACACCATACTCAGCGGCCAAATCATGCAAGGTAGCCTTATCATCATTTAACCACCGGCGTTGCAGAATAGCGCGGCTGCGGCCATCCAACTTTTGCATTGCCAATTCCAAACCATTTACGTTGGATTCTTCCCAATTAGATTCTTCCAAACGTACAGCTGGGTCGTAACGATTATCTTCTAGATAATGAGCTGGCGCTACGTAACTGCTGTCTTCATCGTCTTCATCGGCATCGAAGCCTGCATCGTAAGACGCTAAACGGCCTTCCATTTCGCGCACTTGCTTAACTTCTACACCTAAATCTTGCGCTACAGCAGCAGCCTCGTCATTACTTAACCATGCCAAACGCTTTTTAGCGCTGCGCAAATTAAAGAATAATTTACGTTGGGCCTTGGTGGTGGCAATTTTTACGATGCGCCAGTTACGCAAAATAAACTCATGAATTTCCGCCTTAATCCAATGCACCGCGAAAGAAACTAAGCGCACACCTTTTTCAGGATTGAAGCGCTTAACAGCTTTCATCAGGCCAACGTTACCTTCTTGAACCAAATCGCCAAGCGGTAAACCGTAACCATTGTAAGAACGGGCAATATGCACAACGAAACGCAGGTGAGCCATAACCAGCTTACGTGCAGCGTCGAGATTGCCGTTGAAATAGAGATCGTTTGCCAACTTTTGCTCTTCTTCAACGGTAAGAATTGAGAAAGCGCTTACAGCTTGAACATAGGCGTTCAGGTTTGCACCGGGGGCGAGTACGCCTATTGGTTGCAGACTTGTGCTCATTCAGTTTCTCCAATGACTTCTGTGTATGTGCAAATAGTTAAGAATTAAGTTCGAGCTCACGCTCGTTAGTGCGTTGCAAAACTTGTGAAAACGAAGTCTAGCACTTGTTTTTTTAGAGTGCTATGTTACGAAAAGTTCCACAAGTGATCCTTGTCATGCATTTTACCTTAACGCGGCTGGATTTGGATTAAATGCCTTACTACCGCAATCCATGCACCGAGCAAACCTGTTAAGCCCGCCAATAAAACCAGCTGCATACTGCCAAAAAATCCCAAACCCTGTAGCCGAAAGTTGCTTTGGTAAAGCATAGCCAATTGCTCAACAGTGCTCGACACCCAGAAAAAGCCCACGCCTAATAATACTAATGCTAATAGGCCGCCGCCTATGCCGTACCACAACCCAGTATATAAAAATGGCCGCGCCACATAAGAATCGGTGCCGCCCACGAGCTTTACGACCAGAATTTCGTCGCGACGATTTTCAATACCAAGACGAATTGTATTGCCGATCACCAACAACACCCCCAGGGCCAACAATCCTCCGAGGCCAAATACCATTTTCTTCCCGAGGGTCATGAGCTGTTGCAAACGCTTGACCCATTGCAAGTCGAGACGGACATCCGCTACCGCAGGATCGGCAATCAATGATTGTTCGAGAGATGTCATTGCGGCATCACTACCGTCTTGCAAGCGCGGTGTTACCAATAAGGTGCCAGGTAAAGGATTTTTTTCCAAACTATCGACCACTTCACCCAAACCAGACTGAGCTTTGAACTCTGTTATCGCTTGAGCGGGAGAAACATAAACCACTTTTGCTATATCTGCGCGAGTGGCAAGTTTGCTGCGCATTTCTTCGGCTTTAGCATCGCTAGTCTCTGGTCGCAGAAAGACCGATACTTGACTTGAACCCTCCCAACTCTCACCTAATTGCTGCAAATTTGCGAAACCAATATAAAGCGCGGCAGGAATTGCGACCGCTATAGCAATTACTAGCCAAGTCATCAAGCTTTGGAATGGCGTGGCGAGAAGCCGTAAAAGGCTATCGATTGCCGAGGTACTATGATGAGCGAAATAGGCATCGAACCTGTCTGCCATGCGAACTTTGGTTTGTACGGCGCCTTTTTGAGATGTGCTTTGACGGTTGGATTCAGGCTCAACCGGACGCTCCGGGCGACGATTAAAACTCGCTCCCCGGCTAGAGCCGGTAGAGGGACGAACGCGACTTTGAGTGACGGAAGGACGTTTTGATTTCACCAGAGAACTCCATCATGCACGAGTTTGCCTTCAACCAAACCGAGGATGCGCTTGTTCATGCGCTTCAAAAGCTCTACGTCATGACTTGCGATCATAATCGTCACGCCGACCTCGTTAAACTGACGAAACAGCGTCATTATTTCTTCCGATAATTCGGGGTCGAGATTTCCGGTAGGTTCATCGGCGAGCAGCATCGTGGGCTTGTTAACTACCGCGCGGGCGATACCAACGCGCTGTTGCTCGCCGCCCGACAACACAATCGGGTTCAAACGCTCTTTTTCGAGCAAGCTGACTTTGTCCAGCGCGGCGCGAACACGACGGCCAATTTCATAATGCGACAAACCTGCGATCTGCAATGGCAAGGCGACATTATCAAAAACGCTACGGTCAAATAGCAGTTGGTGATTTTGGAAAACCACACCTATATTACGACGATAATAAGGAATTTGGCTGAGTGGCATGCGACCTAAATCATGGCCGTCCACGTTTATCTGACCATTGCTAGGGCGTTCCATTTGCATGATCAACTTCATAAGCGTGCTTTTACCAGCGCCAGAATGGCCGGTTAAAAACAGCATTTCGCCAGGCTCTACTAAAAAATTAATATGCGAGAGCGCTTCAAAGCCGTTGTCATAGCGTTTGCTGACGTTGTCAAAACGTATCACGAATGCTCCTTGATTTAGTTTTCCTGGGTGCTAAACAGGGCTTGGATAAACGGTTCAGCGGCGAAAGGTTGCAGGTCATCTATACCTTCGCCCACTCCGATAAATCGTACCGGCAAACCGAACTTCTTACTGAGCGCGAAGATAACGCCACCTTTAG
>Ga0247741_1000870_pt1 | contig 16571 bp, 19 predicted proteins | sample UWRJL213509R2_FD_180945 | JGI IMG/M metagenome (GOLD analysis project Ga0247741, IMG submission 180945) | Plant litter microbial communities from Arlington Agricultural Research Station in Wisconsin, United States - UWRJ-L213-509R-2 | ecosystem: Environmental > Terrestrial > Plant litter >... | reverse complement strand
TAGATAAATAGGAGAAATTGTAGCTAGGGTAAATGAGTCCATAGGAGTCCGCAGCAGGTAAATAGCGCGTGATTTTACGGTAGAACAAAAGAAATAGACGAAAAAGAGAGATAAAAGATTGAAATAATTGAAATAAAGATGGAAACTAAGTTACCAGTGAAGGTTTCTTTCGAAATTGGTCCAGCTGACGGTCCAGCTGAAGATTGTGCCTTGAAAGTGTTGGATACAAGAGAGGGGAACGATCGAGAGGCATGTGCTTGGGTGGATAGGAGTATCGAGTGCTCGATCTGGGGTTCTTGATGTGTTTGCCTAATTTGGAAAATGGGCGCTTGTTCTCGATGCGTGCGCGTGCGTGCGGGTGTTTCGAGTCTCAGCCGTGTCCGGCTCCTTACAGAGCCTCGCTCTGCCTACATTCACTCCTTCGTCCACTGCTGTCCGCATCAATATCCTATGGTTTCTCAGCCTCATATTCAGTCTCGCTACCGTTCTTATAGGAATCATTGCGCTGCAGTGGCTCCGGGAGCATCTCCGTCCGCAAACGGACCTGGAGCCCCAAATCGCATTTTCCCTCCATCATCTCAACGTTGAGTCTCTCGATGGATGGTATCTACCACAGATATTCACGGTACTTCCTCTCCTCTTGCAAGTTGGTCTCGTCCTATTCCTGGTTGGTATACTTGATTTCCTTTGGGGTCTCAACCATACTGTTGCTGTTCCCATTGCCATTACTATCGGACTTTGTCTATTCTTTCTTCTATGGACAACAATATTGCCAACTATGCAGGCGATCTCTCTCCTCCTTCCCCACTGGCCATGGGCTACTCAACCTCGATCACCATGTCCGTATCGGTCGCCCCAGTCGTGGGCATTCTATCGGCTCCTACGACCACTGGTTGCCATTTTTGTAAATATCCTCAATCGCACCAACGTTGACCAGCCGAATCGTTGGGGGTATTATGGTCTTGTATCTCACAGTATGACCATGGAGAACAATCGCCAGCTGGGATACCAGGAGACCAGTTCACATCGTCGAAGGCGTCCCACAAATCTGATCTTCCGCCATAATATAGGTGATAGCTGGGCTAATATAGGAATTGCATGGTTGTTTCAATGAGACCTTGATTTCATGCAACATAACCCAAGCTTTGAAGAATCAGACTTGGACGAGGAAAATCGGCCCGTACCTGTCTTCAACACAGTCAAAGCGCTAATCGATGTTAGCGTGAATGGGTCTCCGCACGACGTTTTACTTGCGCATCAGTGCGTTGCGCCTATTGTACACGCGAACAAGTCGGACGCCGATTACATGAACTACCTCTCTCTCCTTGTGGACCTTTATATCTCCGAGACTTTGGATAGTTCTCAAACCAGGAAGATACCACTTGATACCCTCACAAATCATGCTACACTAGTTTTGCATTACAAGATAGTGGGCGCCCGACAACTAGAGGTTGCGCCGAAGTCTGTCATAGAGCTATTTGCCAGTACTACAAGTACTCTCATGGCCGACGGTGCCAAACCCTTGGTCAACATTTGGCTGCTGCCATCAGCTCCATTATTCTACTTCAACTTTGGTCGTCATCCAGGTGAGCATAATGATCTTTCCCGGCTTCTTGGCTGATATTGGTTGATTAATGTGATGCGTAGAGGGCCAAGAGCAATTGCTCAATATTCTCGAGAGCTACTTCTGCAACGCTGCAAAATATCACCCCGAGCCTAAAGATGTTGGGAAGACCACATACTTCTCTAAGGTTGGGGCGAGCTTCATTCTCGGGTCAGCCATTGCTCTGTTCAAATTGCAACTCCCCACATCCCCACTATTTCCTCGACACGAAAACCTTCTCCAATCTTTAACGACCGGCCTTCAAGATCTCCATGATGATCTTGTAGTCCATCCCCCTCCTGACTACTTGTTTTTTGCATCGTTAATCTATGTTTTTTGGCTTCTCGTTCTCGACACGGAAATAATCAAAACGGACAAAGGTCAAAACCTCATTCTCACCATATTGCAGTACCACACACGTGTCACTCAGCTGAGAAAGGATGAAGAAGGTTTCTGCAACACTCACCCAAGTTTATTCACCTTTAAAAGGGACTGGCCAGATTTCGTCGAGCGTGCTGAGGGACTTGGTGTTGTGCTGCCTTCCCCCGCAGTGCAATTGCCCACAGATCCCCCAACCCCGGAAGATGCTGACATCCAAGATGAACTCTGGCAGCTATCTGGTGATGCTATTGTTGACATTCGAGTCGATCCGCTTGGTGAGCGGGCTTTGAAAGACACCGCATCCACTCATTCATCTTTGGAGATGGCAGACGACAATGTGACAGCCTAAAGACTTTGGAAGGTCGATCATATTGGAGTGGAGGATGTTCTTGTGGTCGGGATGCGGTCAGGTTTTGTGTAGTTCACTTTACGGACATTTATCTTGTTTTTGCTGCTGTTTGTATTTCATTCACGTCTCTGATACTGGATCCTTTACATATGTGACTTATTCAACCTAGTTCATTACTCAGACAGCTACAATCTACATTGCCTAGTACCAACCCTTAATATCTGACAGCAAGCGGGACATGCAGTGTAAACTACTCGCTCCAAAGACCTTGGAGAGAGGCCCATCAGCATCACCTAGCACTAATCAATCATACCGCTCTGCCGGTTCATCTGCAAAACGTGGACAGTGAGAAAGGGCAGGATGGAGGAGGAATGTAGAGGCCATAATGGGCACTAAGCGAATATGTTGGACCGGCCATCTCCATGACCCATGGAAGCTAGTATATCTTGCAAACAGGTTGCGGTTCCAATCACTTTGGTCAACCGAGTGCGACACCGCGGTCATTCTATCGACGTGGCTAAGAGTCCCATCTCCGTTGGGCTGAAGGAAGGTGGATATCAGCGGTGTAGAAAGTAGAAGTCAGAAGTATACTTACTCTCGAGTAAAACCGAAAGTACAAGAACATGATTGGCGACGAGAATGGTGACAAAATCGGGAAGAAAGATGACGCACGCTGTCAGGCATAAGGTCCTGCAATGCTCATACTACTGGCATCGTTCGCTGAATGTCGAACGCGATCGTTTCTTTTCCCGCCTTCTTTGAAGTCGAACTTCTGTCTCGCAGATACTTAAGGGTATGCGAAGTCGTGGATAAGGTTGGTCGCATCAACCCGTTTGTATATGCTGAGTCGGAGTTCCGGTCGCCTTAGGTGTCCAGAGTCTATGATGGGTGGTCAGATTCGGGAAAGTTGATAACAGAGTAACACACCTACAGAGGGGAATAATGCCTGACGTTCAGGCTAGTGATGGCAGCAATCAACAAAACCCTCGCAGGAACGTTGTGCATGACGGTGCGCATACGTCGAGGTTGAGGACGCCGAGCATTGACAGTTGGGAAAACGCAAAAGAGCGGCCAGTCGGAGGATGAGGCGTCATGATATCTCAAGTGGATGGAGACGAGATGGCGAGGTATGCAGCCCGGAGGTCGTTGATCATGAAGGGATGCAAGTAAACATCTGCATTGGAATGATCGCGGGAGTTAGCTTGCTGAATTTCGAAGACCTTTTTTTGGAATGGACCGGTGAGGAGGGGTCTGATGTCGAGAGAGCGCTGGATTTAGCATGAAGCCCGTGTTTACCAGTGGGCAGACGCATACCTGATATCGAGCCAACCAGAGTTTTACGGAATCCAGCGTCCTGCGACGAGTGGGCAGCGTTCATAGTCTTTTGGCCGTTCAAATGTTTGACAGGAACGAGGACCAGAGACGCGGAAGAGGATAACGCAGAGTCAACGCGAGGAAGGAAGGAGTCATGATGTCAATGGACGGATGCGATGATTGGGCAAGCACATTTGAGTAGCAGTTTTCAGATGGAAAGGTGCGCTCTAGAGTCAACGGTGGGTCATATCCGAGGTTCTTGGAGCTTGCGGTCCGGAATGATGACATCACCCAACTCAGACGGCATCGTGCCGGATTCACACGAGTAATCTTCAGAACGACTCCTTACGACTTTGGATTGTCCAAAGGGTAAATATGGCGTAATTATCTAGAGCACAGCTTCATTGATACGGCCTGAATATGGGTTGAAAATACTTCGTGCCTCAAGGAATACATATAGAACCTAGTCAAGCAATACAATATACATATCTAGAGGTATATATGTTTCAAGTGCATTTATATATCCGCGAATTAGATATATATAGGTCTACCCGGTCAAATTTTATTCGGTTGACAACCTGGGAAAGTTATCGTGACTCTGAGTCTTGTCTTTACCAGCCTGACGTGTGGCTGTGCTTGGCACAGGGAGCTGTGATTAGTGCCCGTGTCGAGCACTGGTATGAGCACAGAATATGGCCAGAGATATGACCAATGTCCCCAAGTTCTCTGCCCACATTATTTCAGCCATTTATACTATAGCAATTTTATAGCATGCCAATACCCTTAGCATCTCACAAACAGATATTACTTGCTGGAAAAACGGTGGGACACGACTTGCATGTGATTGCACACAAACTTTTTTTTTTGCAGTGATTGTAGGCATGTATACTAACATTAAATTGAATGAGCCATGATACTTTTATTTAAATTTGCCTTATCTCTACATGGAAAATCATGCGTCTTGTCAAAAGGCCAGTACAGTGTATAGCTAAACGTGTTCATCCACAAATATGTCGAGTCTCCATTCTTCAGGCTTCAAGCTTCATGCTCCAATCTGCACCCTCCATTACAGTGACACTGAAATATAACCTGAGGCCAGGTTGACGACTCTGGAAGGATTTGGCAAACGAACCTAGAGATCATACATTGAGCCTCTCTCGCCCAAGTCACGGTTTCCTTTCGTGAGACTCAGTCACTATCAGCAAGTATTGAGAAATGGTAGAAGCAATGAGATAGCGATATATGTGTGAGGAAGACGACTTCCCTTTATAAAAAGTGGTAGAAGTCCTTGAGCAGCGTGATAATGGACACAACCAGATCTTTCCCCTTTGGTGAGCCAGTGGTTGGTCAAGGAGATGTTTGGAGGTAAAGATGGGCATGATGGTTAGAGAAAAGACTCAAGGAGAGTCGAAGAAGTCCATGAGAGCAAATAAATATTCCGTCAGTATGTTCGTCCTTGGAGACGTGAAGCATTGTCCATGCTGGTCAATTCTCAGCCACCACTGCTATGATCACAGTCCTTTACCTAGCTGACCACCATCAGCGGTAAGGATAATAGAACCTCCAAATCTGCTGACAATATTGATATCCCCAAGTTGAGAGCAGTAGCATAATGACACCACTGGTGGCAATAATGACATGCTTTTAGCGAAATTCGACGACAGCCCAAAGAGACACGAGCTTGAAGGTATTTTCGAAAGATTATTCAGCTCTTGTTGAAGAGGTAGGGTAAGGCACAAAGACTTATGTGACGCAATGAAGGAGATAATAAGATTGGGGCAATATTATGAGGCCAGAGAAGCACCTCCACTGAGAAGTGGCCACAGTGTCGGAACCCAGTACCAACTGATGCAAGTATGTGTTGAACAGTTGAAAGCCAGTAGTAGATAATACACCAATGATACGGTGACAGTGTCAGAACCCAGTAGCAACTGATGCAAGTATGTGTTGAAAAGCCACTTAAGTGGACCCACAATATGACCTCTTAGGTAGGTTTAATACTGTATATTAAACCTACCTAAGAGGTCCTTCCAACATGTGTCATTGGCCAACAACATATTCTAAAAAACATATGTTGTCTACTACATATATTAGTATATAGAATATGTTGTTTCTATATATGTTGGCTATAGTCACTGTCACAGAGTATCAGGGGTCTCTAGTTTATATAGCTTTTTTCTTGCCATCCACTAGGGCTACAGTCTTGGTAACTGTACACAGCAATATCTATTAAGCTCTACTATTACATATTTAGAAAACAGCTAGATTCAAATGTATTATATTTTTGCTTTCTGGAATTCCCATATATTTTGGGCTATATTAGTTAGATAGCATACTAGCATTATATACTAGAGCTTATAGTCTACTGCTATATATAGCAAATTACAGTGTTGGAAATCTAGAGTGTAATGCTACAGTATAAAATTAGTATGATAGTATATAAGAAGATAAGTATAAGAGCTCACCTCAGTTTTTGCTACAGCAAACAACTGAGGGAAGCTCAAAGATATCTCATAGCTTATATACAGGTGGTCCTATGTACAGGGTAGAATCAGGTGGAAGACAGATCAATGCTTAAGTCACTTTCTAGTAAATCACAACTTTTTCTCTACCATATAGATCTTATTTATAGATTCTAAAATAGATATTGGAAGTCTAATAAACATATTCTGAAACTGTAAAACATATGTTTGTCTGACTAAACCCTGACTAGCATATGTTGGAACTCTACTAACATATGTTGGACTGATCTAGAATATGTTAGCCAGGGCCCAACATATGTTAGAACCTTACTAACATATGTTAAGCCCCAGACTATAGCATAGCCACAAAAAGACTCACGTCTAAAAGTGTATTTTGCATTTATCTCTATGATTATTAAAGCTATATAAATTCGCGGGTATTTGCCCTCCGGGCAGTCCTGGACACTATATCTAAGCCACCCCAGAAAATTATGCTTCAAATCATATGGCACATAGTACACACTTGTAGAGCCGACATACATATCGAGACTCGGATCGGAAGACAGCACCGTACCATATTAGATTGAGAAGGCCAAAATATTGCTATAATTCGATGGTACATTTGTGATGTGTTACATCTTGCTCCCAAGTCATTTGGGGCTACACCTTAACTAACGAAAGCCACGGCGTAGCAGGGTATATGACGAAACGCTAATCTACCTAGTGTCGCACGGATACTATACTTACGACCAGCAATCCTCACAATTAGAAAAAACTGCAATAAAAGTTGCACATTCAACGTTGCCATGAGTCATCGTTGTCTGTTCTCTAGGATATTCCCAACACCCAAATCGCAATACCATAAATGGAAGTACCACACATATGTTCCAAGACCTGAACACAGCAGTGTCCAGGCATTATTTGAACAGATTTAGACTTCTCAAAAGAGCCTCTATGACTTTGGTCTATATTAGATAAGATAGATTAGATAGGCTTAAGATTAGATATTTAGATAAGATACTGATTAGATAAGAAATAGATTAGATATATGATTAGATAAGATGTACAGATCTGTCATCTGTCATCTAATTTGATGTGCTTTCCCAATCTAGTAATTATTTGATGGCACCACTCTGCTGAACAATATGCTGGCTCCTGACCTTCTACACACATGGAATACCTCAGGATAAAGTAGGTAGTTGATTAGAGATATCTAATAGCTTCAAATAGGCATCATAATAATGCAAATATATGGTGAAATGACATATATAGATAGATGTATATTACCATATTAGATCAAAATAGCAAAAATGTGCCACTTAATTATGGGCTATACACCTGTAAATTAGCAAATATAAGTTGGCAATTAGTTAGATATATACTATAGCTTTAAAATGAACCTTGAGCACTTGATTTGGATCATTATTAGCAGAGATATTGGTGAATCTCACATCCTAGGCTAAAACAGTGAAAATGCGCCACATAATTATGGTCTGCACAGAAGTACCTGTCCAAATCTGAACTGACAGTTATTTAGGGATAAGTGAGAGCTTTCTAACGTGCTATAGAGCGCAAAATTTGAGTGACATTTGGGTGAGTTACTGATGAATATCTACTTCTTGGCTAAAAACAGCCAAAATGCATCATATAATCATGGTCTACATACCAATATTTTGGGAGATATGACTTGGCTGTAAAATCTGAATAGGCTACAGCTTTAAAACCTGTTCCCCCAGCATGATATTCAGGCGAATATTGGCAAAGATAATAATGAAACATTGGCTAGAGGGAGAGATAATGCAAAAGAGAGAGATGTTTTGCTCAATTGTGGTTTCAACAATCACATATTGGAAATTGAATGAGACAGTTAGTTAGGGATATATTTTATCTTTAAAATAAGCCCAGCCAGACAAAATTCTGGTAAAAACTGGTTGAGATACTCTTGAAGGTCTAGATTCATGGTACTTACCATCCACAATTGAGCAAAACATCTCTCTCTTTTGCATTATCTCTCCCTCTAGCCAATGTTTCATTATTATCTTTGCCAATATTCGCCTGAATATCATGCTGGGGGAACAGGTTTTAAAGCTGTAGCCTATTCAGATTTTACAGCCAAGTCATATCTCCCAAAATATTGGTATGTAGACCATGATTATATGATGCATTTCAAAGTTTGATAGTCTATTTCAAGTTCAAAGTTTGATAGTCTATTTCAAGTTCAAAGTTCTAGCCCAATTATGACAACGACTGCTGAATTCCATTCCACATCGGTTCCAGGTGGGAGATTATATGCCTGATCAAAACTAGCACATTTGTTGAGTGCTCCTTTTTGAGTTTGATACTGCTTGGATGCAGATAATTATAAGCCAATTCTTGACTTCCGGACGGTTGAATGGAAGCATGAGCGTCGAAGGACAGATTAGAACAAACCTAGAGTGAGGGACAAACCGACCTGAGAATCATGAAATCAGCTGCTGAATGTCGATTAACCTAGCTGAAACGTCCAGTGTTTGGCAGTACAGAAGACCGCGATGGACATCTTGAAGGAATGCAGCCGATAGAAAACTTCTGGCAATCCAGAGCTTCTATTGGCAGGTAGACCTGGGAAACTTTGATACATCAATGGTGAGTTTAGCACATTGCAGTGTTGACGCGGAGGCGAAGGATTGCAACGTTGATATTGCAGGAGTGAAGGTAATATTCAAGTTGATTATGATTCAGAAGACGCAAAAGATGACCCAGCTGAAGCTGAATGACAGCTCATAGTTCCAGCAGACTAATCTCGGAGTGGTATGCCCAACCAATTGATTGTTGAGGGAGCGATCACGATTCGGTGGATGCTGGAAGAGTATTAAAGATTCAATATTTTTGGTTGAAGGTCGCTGCCCAAGAGCATGGCCTCGCATGTTCAATTTTCATATGGCCTTGAGAGACTGTGGATGAAAGGGTCTGACGCCAGCATTGATGATCAAGTGGACACACCCAAGATCACCATATGAATGAACTAGCGAGAATACGAGATACCTTTAATACAAGTACCCCTCAAACGTTTCCTCCTTCCTATGTTTCGCTATTTGCCGAGCCGCATGGGAAGGTCCAAACTCTATCAACCGATGCAACTCCGAAGCAGAAGTTTAGCTTGGGGCATGCGTATAAGGCCTCGAGTGCTGATGGCCAGAACAAAGGGAAAGTGGTTCTCCATGAGTTCCTGGGTACGGAATCTAGATTGATATGGCGAATGCGAAAAGTGGTTAAGAGAAAGTGCTAGCCTATTTTAAGATGGAACTGCCACGCCGATGATATTCCGGATGGGTCGCTTTTGACCATCACCCCCACTTGGAAAGCAAATTGTCAGTCACAGCCTTTGCAACTCACCTCTGGCTATTTTTAAAAGTTCTGAACCTCGTACAAACCTTGCGTGTCTTTTCAACTAGGATGGAATAGCCGTCTATGCGGTAGTACTACTATGTGATGATCACGAGTGCTGTTGAGCTTCTCAAGATCTCCCGAGTTCTATGTTCCAGGAAGACTACTGGGTTGTTCGAAAATACATCTGCTGCAAGAAGTACGGCTATACTAGGACACTGGCGAGGATAAACTTATCGTGTGAAATGTACTTCTGTGGACAAGTTTGAAGGCTTTGTCCCACCGAGTTGGAGGACGTCGACTCCACTGCATTCATTCTAACGATGAACTCTGCTAACGAGGAAAAACCTGTCAAGCTACTTTCACTGGGTAAAATCTTAATGATTTAGCTGGCTACAGCCCTTTGCATAAGTTTGTGAAAGTTTAACATTTCCAAAATTTGACACGTGACTGTGTGCCTGAAACAAATAAAGGAGATCAGAATCGATAGAGTGCTCCATCGTGCTCCCCCTCCTCACCACCATGGCACCTCAGATATCGGACGACCTTAAAGAACGAATTATATATTGGTACTGTATAGATAGGAAGACTATGGAGGAGATACGAGATCTTTCACGGTGCTCCATTGGCCTGGTCTATAAGGTCATCAATAACTATCGAGAATTCGGGCAGGTTGTTAACCCGTTTACTCGTCGTGCTGGCCAGCCACCCATCCTGTCAAATGAGGATATTATATTTCTTACTACGATCCTCGAAGCAAACCCCTCTCTCTACCTTGATGAGCTCCAGCAAAAGCTCTATGATGTCCGTGGTGTTGATGCGTCGATCCCCACAATTGGTTGAGCACTCCACCAGATGAATCTCTCTCGAAAATCTGTTTCAAAAGCAGCTGCGGAGAGGGATGCAGAGGTGAGGGCAACTTGGGAAGGAGTGATGGCACAGTACACCAATCCCGATGTATTTGTTGCACTGGATGAGAGTGCAGTAGACAACAAAACTGGTCAGCGCAAGCAAGGCTGGTCACCGGTCAATACCCAGTGTGTGCGAAGGATGAGCTTCTTGCGGGGAGTGCGCTATTCCATTCTTCCTGCACTCACCACCGATGGGATCATAGCTTTGGAGATTGTTGAAGGATCTATCACGAAAGAGCGCTTTCTGACCTTTCTTCGTGAGCAGGTGGTGAGTTGAAGGCCCCTTGACTTGAAAAACAGGATGTCCTGAATACAGAAAAATTGCAGGCACCACAACTTAATCCATATCCAGGAAAATGGAGTGTTGTGATACTCGACAACTGCTCGGTTCACCATGATCCTGAAATCCGCAAACTTGTTGTCGAGCAATGTGGTTAGTTCGCTTTTTTACCCCATATAAACTTTCATCGGCTGATTTGGGTGTGTAGGTGCTCATCTGATATATCTTCCACCATATTCACCTGACTTTAACCCTATAGAAGAGGCATTTTCGGCAGTTAAGGCATTCCTATGTAGGCATGAAGCCCACTTTCATGGCCCCGAGGAAATCCCATGGCTTGTGAGCCAGGCTCTTGCACATATCACAGCTGACGATGCAGTGGGTTGGTTTTCAGACTGTGGATATATGTAAAACATTAGGCATTGAGCGCAAGATATAATGTACGACAAATGAGGGTGGTGGCTGATATACTATGTGTAAAGAATGACGATACGATTGAGATGTAACCGAATGGAATGATGCTTCAGTGTGTTAGCTTGGCCCTCTTTGCATCTATCTTTCCACACCAGACTCGGGCAAAATGACGAAGGGAATAAACTTGACCTTCTGGCAGCCCGGTCAGCTGCTGCAGACGATCGACGGCGACGGAAACTTCAGAGATTGAATCCGGGCTATACTGAACGGCTTTCAAGCCATCACATGCAGCCTGGATTGCATCCTCAGAAATTCCCTTGGATTTTCCGAAAGCTTGCATAAAGACATCAAGCTCGTCTTCAATTTCAGGAGGTGGGGATGATGAGCGTGGTGGACTCGAAGGCGGAAGACTAGAGGGAGGAGAGTAATTGCGGCGGGATCTCTTCTTGGATGAGGCCATTGTCTGCTGGGCCATCATTGTGACCATAGGGACCACAGCAGAGAGAAGAAGATTTGTTGCGTCCGAAGCAGGTGTCGGAGCAGGAGCAGGAAGAGCTACCTGTCCTGGACCTGAGCGTCCGCGAGGAACCTTGACTGCCGAAGCACCTGGTAGGGGCCCAGACCAGGCTTGGAGAAGTTCTGCTGGCGGTGGACCATTTGTGAGACACTTGCCAGCAACCTAGTAGTAATTGGGTAAGTTGACTGATAAACAGATGGAAGAGCATTGAATAGATGGGAAACTCACCACTGCAGCTCCAAATGCACCAAGGTGGAAACAGTTCAGCTCAATGTGAGTGGCCTCCTTGGTGATAAAGCAGACACCATGCTTCTCGCAAACCCAAGAAGCCTTGATCTCCTCAATCGCACGACCAAGTGCAACCTGATCAGGCGAGAAAGTGTCCATAGATGGCACCTTTTAAAGCACTATTAGAGTATATAAAAGAAGGAAAAGATGTGGCACGAACGTGAGTACCCTGGACAAGTTCCAGGTGATCGGCGTCGTGGTGACCGGGGGGGCTAAGAGGCTGAGAAGAATGAGTAAACAGAAGTGCAATAGAAGTAGGAAACTCACGCGCTTCCTGTTACGAAAGCCTTCCATGGTGTCGAGGTCGAATGTAACACAAATTGTGTTGAGCTTGCCTTTTGTACGGCGGACTTGTTCACGCAGTTGCACCTGGGTCATATTCCAATCCGCATCGTCATGAACAACGGGGGCCCTATTTTTCCCCCCACTATATAAAAGTCCAAATGTAAGACCCAGCTAACTATGGATCACGAGAGACTTACGCAAAACCAGTCCAAGATACCTGCATACCTGGCCCGCTTGTAGGTCCTGGGATGTAGGTATTCTGATAGCCATGGGCTGCGAGAGTGGCAGTGACAAACTGTACGCGGGAGAGGGTAAGGACCTTGATAACGTCCGAAGAATTCTTGCTTTCGCTGTGCTTCTTAGGATGTGAAGAGCGCGCCGCCTTGACGCGTTCAATCCATTCAAGCGTGACGAGAACAAAGAAATCATGTGAAGTCACTGTATGGAGTCAGGTTGAGATCTATGAACGGTGAAACAAACTGACAAACCCAAAGAGTCAGGATCAGTCTCCGCGGTGGTATTATCACTGCCCACATCTGCTGGATTACCTGCAGCGGAAGCATCTTAAGTAAAAGAAGTTAGTTAGAAAAGGGGAAAATGTGATACATACCTTGAGGCGGGGGGGCCGTGAGTGCGGCCTGAGATGCAGCATGGGTTGGTGTACCAGGAGGGTGATAAGGGCGAGAGAGATGCGGTGCGAGAGTGGGCAAGACCACTAGCTCATGAAATGCAGAGCCCTGGTTTGGGTTATCATTTGACCAACGGTTGGCCATCGACAGAAGCTACAAGAGAAAAGGTGTGAGAGAGATGAGGGGAAAAAGAGTGTGAAGGAGGTGGGTAGAAAAGCACATACTGACTGGTCTTTATAACTGGCCAGAACACGAGGAGCTCGCACTCTAGCATGTCCTTCAACAGGAAGTTGGCGAAGATCCGACGTCCTCAGCGCGCAGCTCGATACCATCTGGGTAAAGCATCCTCAACCCTTTGAAATGAGGGAGGTCATTGGGTCCTACCGCTGGCGTCATCGGCAAGGACAGAACAATAAAACGAAGCCATACGAGGCTATCGGCAAAGCTCTCGTTCGTCACGGCAGCAGCGGGGAGTGGGGCGGTGAATGCAGCGAGCGAGCAGAGTCCTTTATCGACTCTGATCTCCTTTGTTTGTTTCAGGCACACAGTCACGTGTCAAATTTTGGAAACATTGAACTTTCACGAACTTATGCAAAGGGCTGTAATATAGTTTCTGACTCACGACCTCTGAACAGACGGCGGCGGAATTCGCGGACTTTCGGAGCTGCTCATCCTCAAAGAACTCTTTGAGTTGTCGTTCTGCTTCAGCACTTTGGGTTGTTGGTTAGTGGATCACGGCAGCATAGCCGAAATTAGCTAGCATGTGGGCGAAAGCACGACAGTGCTCTCCAGCCCATGTCGGGAGACATGACCATTCGAGACGAGCTGCGACGGGTGGGAGGGAATATCGCCGCCGTTGATCGCAACTGGCTTATCAAGGTTTCTAATGTGTTAGTCTCGCAATGGGTCCGTCTCCCAGACAGGGCTAAAAAATTTTACAAGACCTGATCGATGCTGGCACTGAGTAGCAACAGCTATTCAGCCTGGGAGTGGTGGGTGGGTGAAAACTGAGAAGGCTGCGGCCGCCTTCGCGAGCACGAGCGGCGAGGGATGATGGTGGTACGAAGCAGAGAGCGGCACGTGCTCGCCATCACTCCCTCGAAGACTACATTCTATCCCATCGACGTTCCTTTCTTAGGGCTAGAATTCCAATTGTGCACAAGATCATTGTCGACAAGAACAAGAAACTGAAACAGGATGGCCAATCTCTCCTCACTCGACTGCCAAAGCCGTGTGATCACTTTGACTTAATTGGTGGCACCAGCACTGGAGGGTACGCTACTTGTTTCCGAACATGATACACTACAGCTAATTGTTACATTACAGGATAGTCGCCTTAATGCTTGGGCGGCTTCGGATGGATGTAGACACGGCAATGAAACACTATGGGACCCTCGTGAAACAGGTCTTCTCTTATCTGATTGAAAAGCAGTATGGAGTATGTCAAATATGGGGTCGTTGAACGTGAAAACGCACATAGCTGGGACGGAACAGGAGAGGATGCCAGGGCCGCAATATTGGAAGGCTAACGGACTGCGTATATTGGTAATTACACGTAACAAGGTGTATGTCTCAATGTTTTGAGTGGATCTGACCTGCCTGACCGCTGGGTGTTGGGGCATGAAGATGCGCAACGCAGAGCGCTGGTGAAGAAGGTCATCATTCAGGCGTCGACGTCGACGGATGATGTCCAATAGCAACCGTCAAGGATGGAAACTTTGGTGGACACGGAAGAACGTCCCAACAGATATTATTCGGGGTAGCTGGGTCATATGTGGTATCAATGTTGTGGATGTCGAGTGCTGGAAATCCTGGCCAATGGAGAGTCAGAGGACATCAGCAAACCGGATTTGCTAAATACTGCTTATTTGATGTATTTAACTCTCGCTTAGCACTCGCTTAGCACTTTTTAGCATTGCTTAGCATTTCGGGTTTCCTGATGGAATCAGGCATCATGATATGCGAGCGGAAAGTGGTGCTGGATGAGTTTCGAGGCATTGGTTTTGGTTGGGTTAGTGTCAATGGCGATATCCTTGCAGATGGACGAGTGGGTCCCACTAATAATGCGTTAGCTTCAGGCCAAAGCTCGCAGAGTCTAGACAGAGACACACCTGATATCGAGCCACAAGGACTTCAGGCTTCAGTCTATGGACCCAGCGTCTCGCGACGTGTGGGAAACATCGATAGTCTTTCAATTCTCTGTCGACTATCGCCGCAACAGCGAGGCAGAACTTGATCTTAAAGCATGATATGAAATTTTGGATTCTGATGGCGAGAGTGAAGAAGAGATCGTTCAGAGTGCAGCGAATATGTGATATACTTAGATTGATGTGGTGCAAGTGGTATCAGCGCTGGTCTATTATAAGACGAAACTGCCACGCCGATGATAGTCCGGCTCGAGGTTGCTTTTGACCATCACCCCTGTTTGGAACGAAATTTGTCTGTCATGGCCACTGCAACTCGCCTCTGGCTATTTCTTGAAGTTCTGGACCTCGTACAAAGCTTACATGCGGTTTTGAACCAGGATGAAACGTGTCTATGCTTCTATGCTTCTGCCAGAGTACTACTAGTGACTATGTGATGATCACGAGCGCAGTCTGGCTTCTCAAAATCTCCCGAGTCCTGTGTCCCACAAAGCTTCCTGGACCCTTCTCAAATACATCTGCTGTAAGAGCTACGGCTGTACTAGGTCACTGGCGAAGATAAACTTACCGTGTGGAATGTACTTCTATCGACAAGTTTGAAGCGTTCCCATCAAGCTCAAGTTTCAGGACGTCGAATTCATCGCCTCTACTCTAACGATGAGCTCCTCCAACGAAGAAAACCCTGTCAAGCTGCTCGCATTGGGTAAAGTCTTAATGATTTAACCACCGGATGCAATTTCTGATATGTAACCTCTGAGCAGACGGCGGCGGCATTCGTGGACTTTCGGAGCTGCTCATCATCAAAGAACTTATGCACAAGGTCATGGTCGACAAGAACAAGAAATTGAAGGAGGATGGCCAACCGCTCATTACAAGTCTTCCAAAGCCGTGTGATCACTTTGACTTGATCGGTGGTACCAGCACCGGAGGGTAGGCTAATAGCGTCTGAACATAATGCACTACAGCTAATTGTTATATTACAGGATAGTCGCGTTAATGCTTGGGCGACTTCGCATGGACGTAAACATTGCAATAAGACACTATGGCACCCTAGTAAAACACGTGTTCTCTCATCCGAAGGGAAGGCCAGGGGACGGAAAATTCAAAGCGACAAAACTTGAAGCAGCAATCAAGTCGATTGTGAGGGAAGTTACTGGTGATTCGGAATCACCGTTGTTGGAACGAAATGAGGCTACAGGTTGCTGGATGTGAGTGTATAAGCTCCTCTAATATTTATTTGGGTCTTCAATCCCTGCTTCAGCTTTGTCTGCGCCAAGAACGCACACAACATGAACATCCCGATGCTATTCAGGTCCTACAAATCGCACGAAACGCATCCCGAATGCAAGATTTGGGAGGCTGCTCGAGCAACATCTGCAGCGCCAACGTTCTTCAAACGTATCGAGATTGGGAGGGCGCAGCCTTTTATCGATGGAGGCATTGGGCGCAATAACCCCAGCTGGGTTGTGCTCGACGAAGCCAACTCTATCTTTGGTGCTCATCCCATAGGGTGCCTAGTAAGCATCGGTACTGGGCAGGTCGAGGCGGCCGGCATCAGGAGACCTGGGTTGTTCCAGCAGATCGTACAAACAGACGTTGTCGATGCTCTGAGGGCAATCGCGACCGAT
>Ga0247741_1000869_pt1 | contig 16578 bp, 16 predicted proteins | sample UWRJL213509R2_FD_180945 | JGI IMG/M metagenome (GOLD analysis project Ga0247741, IMG submission 180945) | Plant litter microbial communities from Arlington Agricultural Research Station in Wisconsin, United States - UWRJ-L213-509R-2 | ecosystem: Environmental > Terrestrial > Plant litter >... | reverse complement strand
CAAACGTGAGCCCGTATTTCCATCTTACCGGGGGCAACCACCCATGTCAGATATTGCTGAGGCAATGCCTTTGGGGAAACCGTCCCGCGATTACCCCATGTTCAAGACCAAATGTATATCATCTCTTACTGAACGGGGCGTCCGAGCGATGAGCACGGTTCGGCCTTTACGACACTGTCTGGCTGGGTCACGCTTCTCTCGGAAACAGGGAAGAGCGTTTTCTTTTTAGGTAGCTACCGCGTCCGTCTCGCTGGGTTAGCAGTCCGTCCTTCACTATGGTTTCGCCACCCAAGAGCAGGTGCACCGGCCAGCCACGCACTTCCTGCCCCTCGTAAGGTGTATAGTCGGCGCCGTGCAGCAGAATATCATTCGTCAGGGTAATTCTTTTGTTCGGGTCCCAAAGGGCAATATCAGCATCCGCACCGATAGCGATTGTACCTTTGCGGGGGTAGAGGCCATAGAGTTTAGCGTGATTGGTCGAGGTGACGGCAACGAATTGGTTGATGTCGATCCTGCCCTTCATGACACCTTCCGAGAAAAGGATCGGGAGGCGTGTGGCAACGCCCGGAATGCCGTTTGGAATCCAACGGAAATGCCGCTTGCCTTGTTCGTTCAATTTGCCTTCCGGGTCATCGAAGCGGAAAGGACAATGATCGGACGAAAACAGATCGAACACGCCCTGTTCCAACCCCTCCCAGCAGGCATCCTGGCTCGCCTTGTCACGCGGCGGCGGGGAGCAGACATATTTCGCGCCTTCCATCTCGCTCTGATCCAGGTCGTCGGCGGTCAGCATCAGATATTGTGGACACGTTTCACCCACAATCTTTTGACCCCGTTGGCGGGCACGGCGGATTTCTTCCATCGCCTCTCGGTTGGAAACGTGAACGATAACGATCGGCACATCCACGATTTCGGCGAGCGAAAGTGCTCGGTGTGTGGCTTCGCGCTCGGCGGCGACGGGCCGCGTCGTGGCGTGAAATTTCGGCGCAAACTTGCCCTCTTCCTCATGCCGGCCGATCAGGTAGCGGATCGCATCCTCGTTCTCGCAGTGAACCATGACGAGAGCGCCGGTGCGACGCGCCGTATCCAGCGTGGCGAGGATTTCGTCGTCGCGCAGCCGAAGGCCTTCATAGGTCATGAAGACCTTCAACGAAGTATAGCCGTCCTCCACCAATGCTGGTAGTTCCTGGCCGAGGACTTCTGGGGTCGGATCGGTGATGACCAGATGGAAGGCCACGTTTACGTGGCATTTCCCTTCTGCCTTGGCATGATAGATTTTCAATGCCTCCCGAAGCGACTGTCCCTTTTCCTGCATGCAGAAGGCCAGAACTGTGCTGTTGCCGCCAATAGCAGCCGAGCGGGTGCCGCTGTCGAAGTCATCGGCCATGACGATGCCATCGCCGGAAGGCTGGTCGAGATGGACATGGCTGTCGATACCGCCGGGCATCACGAAGAGGCCGGTGGCGTCGATCACCTCGTCGGCATCAGTCAGGTCAGCGGCAAGTGCAGCGATACGACCATCCTTGATGCCGACATCGCTGACGAATGTGTCGCTCGCCGTCACCACGGTTCCGTGCCTGATCACCGTATCGAAACGCATCATTCCATGTCCTTCTTGTCGTTCACAACTCAGCTTGCTTTCGCAAACCCCACATCGCCAGCCAGAATACGGTCAAGTGCTGCCGTGAAGCGATCAACCTCTTCCAACGTATTGTAATGGACCATGGAAACCCGCAGCATGCCGCCATGGTCGGTCAGCTCAAGATATTCGGCAAGTCGTCTCGAATGGAAATCCCCGAAACGCATGGCGATGTTTTCGTCGTCCATCGCTTTGCAAAGCTCGCCAGCCTCGCGGCCATCGAAGCGGAAGGCAACCGTCGGGACGCGCGTCTCATCATGGTTGATGATCTGCCCGACGATCCGGCAATCGTTTCGGGAGCGTAGGTAGCTCAGCAGCTTTTCCGTCAGAAGATTTTCCTGTGCGGTGATGGCCGCAAAGGCTGCCTCGATTTTCTGGCGCACCGCTCCGGTCTCGCCTGCCCGTTCGCCTAGTGCGGTTAAGTAATCGACGATGCCGCAAGTGGAATAGGCAAGTTCATAGTTAGGGTTGCCTGGCTCCAGCTTGCCCGGCACTTTGTCCTTGCCGTAAAAATAGTGGTAAAGCGTATCTAGCTCGAGCAGCAGGTCGTATTTGCCGTACATCAGCGCATAGTGCGGACCGTAGGTCTTGTAGAGGCTGAAGACGTAGTAATCGGCATCAAGCGCTTGCACATCGACGGCGCGGTGCGGGGCGTAAGCCACGGCATCGACGCAAATCTTTGCCCCACGCGCATGCACGAAATCAGCGATCTCACGGATCGGATTGATCGAGCCAAGGATGTTGGAAACGTGTGTCACGCAGACTAACTTGGTACGATCGCTCATCAGCGGCGCCAGGTCGGCGAGATCGAGAGTTAGAGTGTACTTGTTGAGCGGCCAGATCTTCAGCTTGATGCCGGCCTCTTTCAGCCGGTCCCAAGGGCCGATATTGGATTCATGATCGCTGACCGTGACGACGATCTCGTCGCCTGGCGCAAGCTGGCTCTGCATCGCGCGGGCAAGGTTCTGCAGCAACGCCGTGGTGGAATTGCCGAATACGATTTCTTCCGGACGCGAAGCGTTGACCAGGTGCATGGCTGCAGTCCGCGCTTCGTAGAGCGCTTCGGCTGCCGCCTGCGATACGGCGTAGGAGCCGCCGATCTGGACGTTCTTTTCGATCAGAAACGTATTGATGCGCTCCAGCGCGCCTTTCAAGATTTGCGATCCACCCGCATTGTCGAAATAGGTCCAGCCGCGGGACAGGCCAGGGAACTGGCTGCGCACATAATCAAGGTCAAGCGGTGATGAGGTGGTCATTCCTAGTGTCTCCAGAATGGTCTTTTATTCAGTGATTGAGGACGGCGCGAAGGAAACCACGCGTCCTTGCTTCTTTTGGATTGTCGAAGATGTCTGAAGGCGTCCCGGATTCGACAAGGCGCCCGCCATCCATGAAGATGACGCGGTCTGCCACCTGACGGGCAAAACCCATCTCGTGTGTGACAATCACCATGGTCACTCCGGTGCCAGCCAGTTTGCGCATGACATCCAGCACTTCGCCGACCATTTCCGGATCAAGAGCCGATGTTGGCTCATCAAACAGCAGGACCCGTGGCTCCATGGCGAGCGCCCGGGCGATAGCCACGCGCTGCTGCTGGCCGCCTGAGAGTTGACCTGGAAACTTCTCTGCCTGCTCGGAAATGCCGACGCGGGACAGAAGTTCGCGCGCCTTGCGTTCGGCTTCCGCTGCCGGTGTCTTTCGAACCCGCATGGGGGCGATCATGACGTTTTTCAGAACGGTCATATGCGGAAACAGATTGAACGACTGGAACACCATGCCGACTTCGGCACGCACCTTGGCAAGGGCCGGGCCGGGCGCAACGCGAATACCATCTACGGTGATGCTGCTATCTGGCTGAAAGGCTTCCAGATGATTGATGCAGCGAATGAGGGTCGATTTGCCGGAACCGGAAGGGCCTATAACGCACACGACTTCGCCTTCAGCCACATCGAGATCAATGCCATGCAGCACGGTGAACGTGCCATAGGCTTTAGTCAGCCCGCGGATTGAAATCAGGGAGGATGTGGTCCTTTCCATCAACGTTTCCCCCGATTGAAATGTCTTTCGAGACGCGCCACGACGGCAACCATCGGCCAGAGCAGTGCGACGTAGATTAGGGCTGCACCGATCAGTGGCGTGGGGTTGGCGTTGAGCGCCTGCGCTTGTGTTGCCTGTTTCAACAAGTCTGGCATGGCGACGACCGAGGCGAGGGCGGTGTCTTTCATGACATTGATGCAGTTGTTGGTGAGTGGTGGAATGACGATCCGGATGGCCTGCGGAAGAATGATATCCACCATCGTGTTGCGGCTGGAGAGGCCAAGCGCTGCGGATGCTTCAAATTGACCGTGGGGAACAGCCTCGATGCCAGCGCGAAAGATTTCCGCGGTATACGCGGCGGAGACCAGAGACAAAGCGGTGACAGCAGACAGGAATGGCGACAGTCGGATACCGACGAACGGAAGCGCGTAATAGACGACGATCAACAGCACCAGCAACGGGATCGACCGGAAGATGTCGATGTAGATGCGGATCAGCAGCGTGAAAACGGCCGGGGCATATAGGCGCGCCACCGCCAGAAACAAACCGCCGATGAGGCCGCAAAGGATACTGGTAATACCGATCTGAATGGTGACAACCAAGCCCCAAAGCAACTGCGGCAGGCTGTTGAGAAATACGGGAACATTGAAGAAGGTATTGATGAGGTTCATGCCGGACGGGCTCCCTTGGCAATCTGGCGGGACACGAGTGGTCCCGCCGGATGCAGTGCAAGCCTTACTTGGCCTTGGGCATGTCAAGGACGGCAACGGTAGAGGTCGTGTCCTCGGCCTTTGCGCCGAACCAGGTTTCATGCAGCTTGGCAATGAAGCCTTCGCCCTTCAGTGTGGTGACGACTGCGTTGACCTCTGCGGCCAGCGGATCGCCCTTGTTGAACATGATCGAGTATTTTTCGCCTGTCGGAATGCGCTCGACAACCTTCAGCTCTGGCTTATCCTTGGCGTAGTAGAGCAGTGCCGGAATATCGGAAATATAGCCATCGACGCGGCCGGCAACGAGATCGAGCATGGCGGGCTGCAGGCCTTCGAACTTGCGTATTTCGCCAAGCTTATAATCACCCTTATGAGCTTCTGCCCACATATCGCCCGTCGAACCGGTATCTACGCCGACGACCTTACCACTCATGTCCTTGAGGCCGGTGATGCCGGAAGCTGCTGTCACGGTCAGAGACTGGTCGCTATCGTAATATGGCTGGGCAAAGCTAACCGACGCCAAACGCTTTTCAGTGATGGTGATCGATGAAATAGCCATGTTGATACGGCCGGACTGGACAGCGGGAAAGAGACCGTTGAACGGTGTGTTGACGAACTCCACCGACTTTCCGAGGCGCTTTGCGATTTCGTTGACGAGATCGACTTCGAAGCCGACGACCTTGCCGCTGGCATCTTGGAATTCCCATGGAACGTTGCCGATATTGGCACCGACCGTCAGATCGGCAGCCTGGACGTTGAAGACGCCGAGCGCCGAGATCAACCCGGCTAAAATTGTGCTTTTCATGCGCGAAACGTGAAGCATTTGAGAACCCCTTGTTTTATAAATCAAGCCAATCTACGTTGGTCTAACTGGTCAGACCAGTACGACCAGACAAGCACGTGCTTTAATCCTTTGCAAGATCTCATTTTAAAAATGTATCGAAAGAGGCAGTGCGGGTTTCAGGGAACGAGGATAGGATGCTCACTAAAACGCTTTTGCCACAATCTGTTGCCCGTGAAATCCAGGCCATGATCCAGTCTGGACAATTGAAAGCAGGTGAGAAAATCCCTTCTCAACGTGAGTTTGCCCAGAAATTCGGCGTCAGCCGGGCGTCGTTACGCGAGGCACTACTTACACTTGAGACATTAGGGCTGCTTAAAACGGAAGCCGGGCGAGGGACATTCGTGGCCGCCATTGATGGGACGGCCGGCCAAACGGGCAACATGGCGCCGTGGCGTTATTCCGAAAGTTATTCTGTTTTTGATGTCTTCCAGACCCGTATCCTGCTCGAGGGCGAGATCGCGCGCCTTTCCGCTGGACGACTGTCCCAGGCGCAGCTCGATATGATGGAGAAGGCGACCAAGACCATGGAGGATTGCTGGGCCAATCAAGACTTGCTCGCCAATGTTGATGCCGATCTGGAGTTTCATGGCATCATCGTGTCCGCCTGCTCAAACACCATGCTGAAAGCGCTATACCAGACCGTACGAGATCAGGTGACTGAGACCCAGCGCCAGCCGATTCCGATCACAGATCCGGAAAGAATGCGGCAATCCATTGCAGAGCATCGCCGCATCATAGCTGCCCTGAAGAACAATGACGGAGATGGAGCATGCAGTGAAATGGAGACACATATCCGCAATACTGCACGCTGCGCAGGGTTGCAGCCGTAAAGAAAGTGATCGGAGTTGATGCATCTACGACACTGGCCTGATTGGTCGGCTCTGTTAAGCGCAAGATGCCCTCGCTATACGTGAACAAAACGTTCCTTTTTCAACTTGATTCAAATCCTGGGTCGCTCCCATCACGGCGACCGTTTGCATCAGTGTGGAACTATTGCAAGAAGGGAAATCTCCCTTCGACTATAGCAAAAAATGAATAAACCGAGATGTCGCCTATTTTTTCGTCGTGCATAATTTTCAAGCTTGACACGGCAGGCGGGCGTGGCATTGTAAAGCGGTTTAGTAAAGCGCTTTACAAGATGATGACGACTAAGTTGTCACGGGAACATGATGTCTGACAATCGAGCTACTAGCCTGAAGGACGTTGCCAAAGCCGCCGGCGTGTCGGTCACGACAGTGTCGCGGCTTTTGAATGGTTCGCTTCAGCTTCCTCTCGACACCAAAGAGCGCATCGAAAAGGCGATAAGAGATCTTCGGTACCAGCCTAACCCGCATGCTCGTCGTCTGAGCCGCGGTCGTTCGGAGACGATCGGGCTGGTGGTGCCTGATATCGCCAATCCATTCTTCGCGACGTTCGTCGCTGCCGTAGAGCAAGAGGCGGATAGGCGCGGCCTTGCCCTGTCGCTGCACGTAACGTTGAACCGTCCCGGCCGTGAGGTGTCCTACGTGACTGCGCTTGCGCGCAACCATGTCGATGGCCTTATATTCGTGACCAATCACCCGGACGATGGAGAGCTGGCTGCGTTGATCAACCAGACCGGCAAGGTCGTGATCGTCGACGAAGATGTGCCGAGCGCCATGGTACCAAAGCTTTTTTGCGACAACGAGGAGGGCGGTTATCTCGCTGGCCGGCATCTTGCGGACCACGGGCATCGACGCGTTGTCTACATCGGTGGCCCGAAAGATATGATCAGTACGCGCCGCCGCTCCTCGGGCTTGGAGCGGGCACTTATGGAGCGGGGGGACCCGTTCGAAGTGACCCGCTACGAAGGCAGCTTCACGGTGGAATTCGGTCGGCAAGCTGCACGGCGGTTTATCGATGAGGGCAAGCCGGCAACGGGAATCTTCGCCAGTTCGGACGAAATCGCCATCGGCTTGATCGAGGTGCTGCTTGCCGAGGGCGTCTCGGTTCCCGGCGAGGTTTCGGTGATCGGCTTTGACGACGTTGGGCCGCTGCATCTTTTCGCGTCGCCTCTTACCGCCATCCGCCAGCCTGTCAGGGCGCTCGGTGGACGTGCTTTGGGGCTACTCCTGGAAACAAATTGGGAGGAGCCGGAGACTATTCACTCCGAAGAGCTTCTCCCGGTCGAAATCGTTGTGCGGAACTCCGTTGCGCCGCCAGCGAAACAATAAAAAGCAACGAAGATGAACCAAACCAGAGGAAGAACAAATGACTATTCTAACACGCAGGATGTTGACCACGGCACTTGCCGCTACCGCGCTTGCCGGTATCGCATTGGGCAGTGCCTCCGCCGCTGAGAAGACCTTCGCTCTCGTCCAGATCAACCAGCAGGCGTTGTTTTTCAACCAGATGAACGAGGGCGCCCAGAAGGCGGCTGATGCTGCCGGCGCAAAGCTCGTCATCTTCAACGCCAACAACGACCCGGCCGCACAGAACAGCGCGATCGAGACCTACATCCAGCAGAAGGTCGATGGCCTCGCGGTTGTGGCGATCGACGTCAACGGTATCATGCCGGCCGTGCAGCAGGCCGCCGCCGCCGGTATTCCTGTCGTCGCGATCGACGCCATCCTGCCCGAAGGGCCGCAGAAGGCGCAGATCGGCGTCGATAATGCCAAAGCCGGCGCCGATATCGGCAAGTTCTTCCTCGACTACGCGAGGAGCGATATGGGCGGCAAGGTGAAATACGGCGTCGTCGGAGCGCTGAACTCCTTCATCCAGAATGTCCGCCAGGAAGGTTTTGAAAAGACCGTCAAGGGAGTTGAAGGCATCACCACCGCCGGCGTCGTCGACGGCCAGAACATCCAGGACAACGCCTTGGCGGCCGCCGAAAACCTGATCACCGGCAATCCTGACATGAATGCCGTTTACGCCACCGGCGAACCAGCGCTCATGGGTGCCATCGCCGCTGTCGAAAGCCAGGGCAAGCAGGCCGACGTGAAGATCTTCGGCTGGGATCTCACGGCCCAGGCGATCGCTGGAATCGACGCTGGGTATGTTACCGCGGTCATCCAGCAGGACCCGTCAGCCATGGGCGCCGCTGCAGTTGACGCGCTGAAGAAGGTTTCGGATGGCGGCAGCGTCGAAAAGACGATCGCCGTGCCGATCACCATCGTCACCAAAGCCAACGTCGAACCCTACCGGGCCGTCTTCAAATGATGTCTGAAGGACAGCACCCAACCGCTGTCTCAGGACCCGGAGGAGGTGAAACCCTCCTCCGGCAGTCCGGCGAGAGCGGCATCCGCCAGCCCCGCATTTCATTGAAGGGCATACGAAAGAGTTTTGGCTCGCATCAGGCACTACGCGGCGTCGATCTCGATATCTTCCCGGGCGAATGCCTGGGCTTGGTCGGCGACAACGCTGCCGGCAAGTCGACGCTGACCAAGGTGATTTCCGGCACCTATATCCCCGATGACGGTACCATCTCGATCGACGGACAGGACGTGCGTTTCAGCGGTCCGGCCGATGCGCGCGACCGCAATATCGAAATGGTGTTCCAGGATCTGAGCCTCTGCGACCATGTCGATGTGGTCGGCAATCTTTTCCTCGGCCGTGAACTGACCAGGGGACCGTTCCTTGACCGACCACGCATGGTCACGGAAGCGCGGGCCATGCTGGACGCGCTAGAGATCCGCATTCCGCGGCTCGGCGCCAAGGTGGAAAAGCTGTCCGGTGGCCAGCGGCAGGCGATTGCCATCGCCCGTGCCGCATCCTTCAATCCCAAGGTCCTGATCATGGACGAACCGACATCGGCTTTGGCCGTGGCCGAGGTCGAGGCGGTGCTCAACCTGATCAACCGGGTCAAGGCCAAGGGTGTTTCGGTGATCCTCATCACCCATCGCCTGCAGGATTTGTTCCGGGTCTGCGATCGGATCGCCGTGATGTACGAAGGCACCAAGGTTGCCGAACGTGATATCGGCAAGACCGACCTGCAGGACCTTGTGCAGCTTATCGTCGGAGGCAGACATTGAGCGCTTATACAGAACGCGCCGCCGGTTCTCCGGTCGCTGACTTCCTTTCCGAACATGCGCAGGTCCTTTCGATCGCTGCATTCTTTCTCGCCTGCCTGGTGTTCTTCTCCGTCACCACGGACACGTTTCTGACGCTGGGCAATATTCTGAACGTCGTGCGGCAGGCGGCGCCCATTCTGGTTGTGGCGGTGGCGATGACGCTGGTCATCATCACCGGTGGCATCGATCTATCCGTCGGTTCGCAGGTGGCCCTCGTCAATGCAGTGGCGGCGATCATCCTGGCGATGGGTTTGCCCTGGCCGACCGTGGTTATCGGCATGATCGCCTTCGGCGCGCTCATGGGTATCGCGCAGGGCTGGTTCGTCGCCTATCAGGGCATTCCGGCCTTCATCGTCACGCTGGCGGGCCTCTCGATCCTGCGCGGTTTCGCGTTGTGGCTCACCCAGGGATATTCGATCCCCATCAAGGACGTGCCTGGTTTCTTCTGGCTCGGCCGCGGCGAGTTTCTCGGGCTTCCAGTGCCTGCGCTCATCGCCGTGCTGGTCGCGGCGATTGGCTACGTGATCATCGCCTATACGAAATACGGTCGGCAGGTCGTGGCGGTCGGATCCAATCTGGAAGCTGCGCGGCGCGTCGGCATGCCGGCGAAGTGGATCGTTGCTTCGGTGTACATGGTTTCGGGGGTTGCCTGTGCGCTGGCCGGGCTGCTGATTGCGGCTCGCCTCGGCTCCGGATCGTCCAATGCGGCGGTCGGATTCGAACTGCAGGTTATCGCGGCCGTGGTTCTCGGCGGGACGTCGCTGATGGGGGGACGCGGCAGCATCCTCGGCACGGTACTCGGCACCCTCACCATCGCCGTTATCGGCAATGGCCTGATCCTGATGCACATCTCGCCCTTCTTCACCCAGATCGTCACGGGCGCGATCATCCTCGTGGCGATCTGGCTCAACACCAAGATCTTCACCACCAATTTCCGCTTCGGCGGAAAGAAGAAGTGAGGCCGGCATGAGCGAACTTTCTCAAGCCCATGTCCGGTCGGGCAAGGTCATGACGGTGGCGGGGCCGATCCCCGTCTCCGATCTCGGCCTTACGCTGATGCATGAGCACATTCTCAATGACTGCCGTTGCTGGTGGCACGCGCCGAAGACGCCGGAACGCCAGTATCTGGCCGAGAGCATCGTCTGCATCGAGATCCTCAGCGAGTTGCATCAGGACCCGTTCGTCAACAAACACAACATCACGCTTGATGACGAGCCTCTGGCGATCACCGAACTTAAGGACTTTGCCACTCATGGCGGCAACACGGTGGTTGAGCCGACCTGCCAGGGGATCGGTCGTGACCCGAGGGCGCTGAAGCGTATTTCGCAAGGGTCGGGCCTGAACATCATCATGGGCGCCGGCTATTATCTCGGCTCGTCGCATCCGGCCAAGGTAACAGGGATGACGATCGATGAGATCGCCGACGAGATCGTGCACGAGGCGACGGCTGGCGTCGACGGGTCCGATATCAAGGTGGGACTGATCGGCGAGATCGGCGTGTCGTCTGATTTCACCGACCAGGAAGAGAAGTCGCTCAGGGCGGCAGCGAGGGCGCAGGTACGCACTGGTCTGCCATTGATGGTGCATCTGCCTGGCTGGTTCCGGCTCGGGCATAAGGTGCTGAATATCGCGGAAGAGGAAGGGGCCGAGCTTCGCCACACGGTGCTCTGCCACATGAATCCGTCGCATGACGATCTTGCCTATCAGGCCGAGCTTGCCTCGCGCGGCGCCTTCCTGGAATATGACATGATCGGCATGGACTTCTTCTATGCCGATCAGCAGGTGCAATGCCCGAGCGACGAAGATGCGGCGCGCGCGATCGTCAAGCTTGTCGATCAGGGGCATATCGACCGCATCCTGCTATCCCACGATGTCTTCCTGAAGATGATGCTGACCCGCTACGGCGGCAATGGATACGCCTATATCATCAAACACTTCCTGCCGCGCCTGAAGCGCCACGGCTTGAGTGATGCGCAGCTCGACATCCTCATGCGCGACAATCCGAGATCGGTGTTCGAGGCGAGATCTTGAGCATCCACACTACAGAAAATGGAAATACCATGACCAAGAAAGTCCTCCTCGTCGGCGAGAGCTGGGTCAGCTCCGCCACCCACTACAAAGGCTTCGACCAGTTCGGCAGCGTTACCTTCCACCTCGGTGCAGAGCCGCTCGTGAAGGTACTGGAAGGCAGCGAATACGAGCTGACCTACATGCCGGCCCACGAAGCAGTGGAGAAATTTCCCTTCGAGATGGAGGGCCTCGACGTCTATGACGTGATCATCCTGTCAGATATCGGCGCCAATTCTCTGCTGTTGCCGCCGGCTGTCTGGCTGCATTCGAAGACGGTGCCGAACCGCCTGAAGCTGCTCAAGGCCTGGACCGCAAAAGGTGGCGGTCTGCTGATGGTCGGCGGCTATTTCTCCTTCCAAGGTATCGACGGCAAGGCGCGCTGGCGCCGCACGGCTGTTGAGGACGTGTTGCCAGTCACATGCCTGCCTTATGACGACCGCGTCGAGATTCCAGAAGGCACGACGGCAGTCGTCGTCAAGGCGGATCATCCGACCGTTGCCGGTATGCCGGCAGAATGGCCGCTGCTTCTCGGTGTCAATGAAGTCGAAGTGCGCGATCGCGCCGATGTCGAAGTCGTTGCCCGCCTACCGGATGATCAGGGTGGCCATCCGCTGCTCGTCACCGGCAGCTTCGGCAAGGGCCGCAGCGCTGCTTGGACGTCGGATATTGGCCCTCACTGGCTATCGCCGGCATTTTGCGAATGGGAAGGCTACGGACGCCTGTGGAAGAATATCCTGGGTTGGCTGAGCGAAAAGCGCTGAGGACTGCATAGATCCTGGCGCGTGTCAGCGGGCCAGGATCGCTTGAAGTTCTTCGCTGGTTGGGAAGGCCGAGCGGGTGCCGCGGCGGCTGACGGTGAGCGCAGAGGCGCAAGCGGCATGGCCGACGGCGCGGGTGTCGAGTTCGACGCCGCGCAGGGCGGCCGAGGCAAGTGCGACTGCCATGAACGTATCACCGGCGCCGGTCGTGTCGATCGCTTTGGTTGCGACAGCCGGGATCGCTGCGATGACGGAACCTCGGCTCGCCAGCATCGCGCCATCGCCGCCGAGCGTCAGCACGACATGGCGGACGCCGGATTGCAGCAGCTTCTCGGTCGCTGCGGTATCGGAAGAACCGGTGAGGCTTTGCGCCTCGCCCCGGTTCAGAAATGCGATATCGACCAGCGGCCAGAACTGACTGAAGTAGGGCCGGAGCGGCGAGGGATTGAAGGCGGTGACGAGGCCACGGCGACGGGCTTCCTGCAGCAGGCCGAGGGTGGTCGCTTCGCTGAGATTGCCCTGCAGCACCATGAGATCGCCGGGTGCGGCGGAGGCGATCGCGGCGATCGCCTCGTCGGGCGTCATCGAGCCGGCGGAATCCGTTGTGGTGACGATGGCGTTTTCGCCATCCGGCGTGGTGAAGATGATGGAGAAGTCGCTGGAACGGCCGGCAAGCGCAATCAGCTTGGCCTCGACCGGTTCCGGCGCCAGTTGATTGCGAATGGTCTGGGCGCGGAAATCCTCGCCCACGGCCGCGACGAGGGTGGTGGGGAGGCCGGTGCGCGCCATGACCACCGACTGGTTCGCACCCTTGCCGCCAAGGTCGCGCGTTTCTTCGCGGCCTAGGATCGAAGCCCCGGCTTCCGGCATGGTGGACACGGATATGGTTTCGTCGACAGCGACGTTACCGATGACATAAGCACGAACACTGGCAGGCATGGCTCGCCTTCGAAAGGAAATGAAAATGCAGACGATTTCGGATAACAATTCAAGCGCCATAAGGGAAATATTCGGCACTGACAAGGCGTTGATCGGGATGATCCATTGCTCGCCCTTTCCCGGCGCCCCTCGCTATCGAAGCGCGGGCGTGGACGCCATCTACGACGTGGCCATGCGCGACGCCGAGGCCTTGATCGAGGGCGGCTTGCACGGCCTAATCATCGAAAATCATGGAGACATCCCCTTCTCCAAGCCGGACGACATCGGTCCCGAGACATCAGCCTTCATGTCCGTCGTCACCGATCGGATCGGTCGCGCGACCGGCATCCCGATGGGCATCAACGTGCTGGCGAACGCGCCTATCCCGGCTTTCGCCATTGCCATGGCAGGCGGTGCCAAGTTCATCCGCGTCAACCAGTGGGCCAACGCCTATGTCGCCAACGAAGGGTTCATGGAAGGCCGCGCGGCCGAAGCGATGCGCTACCGCTCGGCGCTGCGCGCCGAACACATCAAGGTCTTCGCCGACAGCCATGTGAAGCATGGCGCGCACGCGATCACCGCCGACAGGACCATCGAGGAACTGACCCGCGATCTCGCCTTTTTCGATGCGGACGCGGTGATTGCGACAGGCCAGCGCACCGGTAACTCTGCAACCGTCGAGGAAATCGAGACGATAGGTGCGGCGACGCACCTGCCGCTGCTCGTCGGTTCGGGTGTCACCAAGGACAACATCGTCGAGATCCTGAAGCGGACCAACGGCGTCATTGTCGCGTCCTCGCTCAAGGAAGGCGGCGTCTGGTGGAACCCGGTCGAGCTTTCCCGCGTCAAGGCCTTTGTCGAAGCAGCCCGTCCGGGTCTGGAAGCCTGACATGAGCGAGACACTGTCAGAGCAGATCCTGCGCGAGAACGCGGTCGTCTTCGAGGCGATGGTCGGCCATCGTTTCGTCCAGGACATCAAGGCAGACCGTCTGCCGAAGCAGGTCTTCGAACGCTACCTCGTCTTCGAGGGCGCTTTCGTCGACACAGCGATCTCCATCTTTGCCTACGCCGCCGCCAAGGCTGAGACGATCGTCCAGAAGCGCTGGCTGATTGGCGTGCTCGATGCCCTTGCCAACCAGCAGATCGCCTATTTCGAGAAGACATTCGCCGAGCGCGGCATCGATCTCGCAGCCTATGATACGGCGATTCCAGACGTTGCGGCTTTCTGCGATGGGATGCTGGCGATCTCGCAAGACGGCGGCTATCTCGATACCGTCGCCGTGATGTTCGCTGCCGAATGGATGTACTGGACGTGGTCGAAAGAGGCCGCCCGCCACCCGATGAGCGACCCGCTTCTGAAGGAATGGGTCGATCTCCATGCGCACGAGGATTTCGCCGCCCAGGCTCTGTGGCTGAAAGCGGAACTGGATGCGGCCGGCGAAGGCATGGACGCTGGTGAGCGGTCGCGCCTTGGTGGGATCTTCGGCCGTGCGCAGGCGCTTGAAATCGCTTTTCACGACGCGCCCTATCTCTGAGGAAGCAGCATGGTCGATATCGACGGCAATCGTCTCAACGCCAGGCTCGAAGCCTTCGCCGCCATTGGCGGCACTGTGAAAGGCGGGGTCAATCGACAAGCCCTGACGGACGGCGATCGCCAGGCGCGTCAGCTTCTGGCAGAACTGGCCCTGGCACGGGGATTTACGGTCTCCCAGGATCCGATGGCCAATCTCTTCATCCGACGGGCCGGCCGAAACGATACGCTGGCGCCGGTGGTGATCGGCAGTCACCTCGATAGCCAACCGGCCGGCGGCCGATTTGATGGAGCACTAGGCACGTTGTCGGCCTTCGAGGTGTTGGAGAGCCTCGAAGATGCCGGGATCGAAACCGAGCGGCCGGTTGTCGTCGTCTCGTGGACAAATGAGGAAGGGTGCCGGTTCGCACCGGGATGCATGGGGTCAATGGCGTTTGCCGCAGGTGAAATCCCCCCCGACTGGCAAGGGAAGCTTGCCACCGACGGCGCAAGCCTTGTCGAGGAACTGAAGGCCACGATCAAGAGCCTGCCGCAGGCGCAGATGATATCCCTCGGCTTTCCGATCCATGCCTATATCGAAGTGCATATAGAGCAGGGGCCGGCACTAGAGGCGAACGATATCCCGATCGGCGTCGTCGGCGGCATCCAGGGTACGCGCTGGCTTGATGTGGTAATAAGGGGACAGACGGCCCATGCTGGCACGACGGGGCTCGCGTATCGGCGCGACCCGTTGCGGGCGCTGACGGCCGCACTTTCCGGTCTCTACGAGACGATCATGCTTGATGATACGGATGCGCGATTTACCGTGGGGCGGATTTCGGTCGAACCGGGCTCGGTCAATGCGATCCCGGACGTCGCCCGTTGCACCGTCGATATGCGTCATCCCGATCCGATGCGGCTCGACGAGATCGAACAACGCGTCCTGTCCAGCATTGCGAAGGAGGCGAAACGGCAAGGCTGCGAGGCCGAGATTTCACGATCCTTCGACATGGCGTCCTGTGCGTTTTCCACCGATCTCCAGGCTGCGATAGAGCAGGCAGCGATGGTTCGGGGGCTCAAAAGCACGCCCATGCTGTCGGGTGCTTTTCACGATGCGCTGTTCGTCAATCGCGTCGCTCCGGCAGCAATGATCTTTGTTCCGTGCCGCGACGGATTGAGCCACAACGAGGCGGAACATGTCCAGCCGGTCCATGCCGTCGCCGGCTGTGCCGTGCTGGCAGAAGCAACGCTCGCCACCAGCCGAATGACGCTCATTTAAGGGGATGTCGAAATTGGATTGAAGCATTTTCAATTCAGCGAATTAGAAGTGTTGCGTTCTAAAAAATCTCTCATATTCGCGACCATCGCCAAAAAATATCGCGTAAATTGGAAGATCGTTTCTTTGACGCATTGAAAACCCACCCATACGCTTGAAGCGCTTCAATAGGCGGGGAAATGATGAAAAAAGGCCGTCCCACCATTACGGATGTTGCACGCGCTGCCGGTGTCTCCGTCGGCACCGTGTCCAATTTCCTCAACGGGACGGTGCCGGTCAAAGCCGAAACTGCCGAGAAAATTCAGGCAACCATCCAGAAGCTCGCCTATCGGCCGAGCGTGTTCGCGCGCTCGCTGCCGATGATGTCCGCTCGCAAGATAAAGGCGGCCGAGGGCAATCCGCGGCTTCTCGTCGTCGGTCATATCTGCGTCGATTACCTCTGCCGGGTTCAGGTCCTGCCCCATCGCGACGACCGGGTGGCGGCAAGCCACATCGACAAGGCGCTCGGTGGTCCGGCTGCCAACCTCGCAGTCGCCGCTGCCTCCGTCGGCTCGCCTTACGGATTGCAGGTCGATCTCGCCACGGCGGTCGGCGACGATGCCGACAGCGAATGGGCGATGGCGGAGCTGCTGGCCCACGGCGTCAACGTGCTGCCAATCCGGCGACCGGGCAAGAACCGGCTGCCGCGCGCGATGGTGATCATCGAGGCCAATGGCGGCCGCACGATCATTCACGAGACCTTCGAGCTCAGCGAGATCGATCTCACCGCCAATATGGATATTGCACCCGGC
>Ga0247741_1000868_pt1 | contig 16614 bp, 11 predicted proteins | sample UWRJL213509R2_FD_180945 | JGI IMG/M metagenome (GOLD analysis project Ga0247741, IMG submission 180945) | Plant litter microbial communities from Arlington Agricultural Research Station in Wisconsin, United States - UWRJ-L213-509R-2 | ecosystem: Environmental > Terrestrial > Plant litter >... | reverse complement strand
TATCAGCGTATGGATAAAAAACACCTTCGCTCCTGCGGATGAAGGCACGGTGATAAAACAACTGCTCGATGCGAATGAAGATTCTGCCATCACCGGAATTTCCAGCGTAAATAAAATTGCACTGATCAGCCTGGAAGGAAGCGGCATGATCGGTATCCCCGGTTTTTCAAGAAGATTGTTCGCAGCGCTTGCGAGTGAAAAAATAAACGTCATCCTCATCACGCAGAGCTCTTCCGAACATTCGATCTGCGTGGGCATCAGCGAAGATAATTCTGTTGCCGCCAAAAGGGTGATCGATGAAGCTTTTGAGTACGAGATCGCTTCTAAAAAAGTAGAGCCGCTGATCGTTGAAAATAATCTTTCGATCGTTGCATTGGTAGGTGACCGCATGAAGAACCATACTGGTATCAGCGGACGTTTGTTCAATGCGCTTGGTAAAAACGGCGTCAATGTGCGGGCTATTTCGCAGGGTTCTTCCGAAAGAAATATTTCTACGGTGATCAGCAGCAATGATGTAAAAAAAGCGATCAACGTGATCCATGAAGCATTCTTCGAAACCGAATTAAAAGAAGTGAATGTGTTCCTGGCGGGTGTGGGAAATGTTGGTGCAAAATTGCTTACACAGATCAGCAAACAACAATCTTACCTGCTCAATAAACTAAAACTGAAACTAAAAATAGTGGGGGTTGCCAACAGCAAAAAGTTTGCGATGAATGAAGAGGGTATCGACCTTTCTAACTGGCAGTCGGCTTTAAACGCAGGCCAGCCGGGCTCTACCAGCGATTATATTGATGTTATCAAAAGCAAGAATCTTCGCAACATGGTTTTTGCCGATGTTACGGCGAATGAAACTGTTGCCGCCTGTTATGATAGTTTATTGGAAAAAACGATCGCGGTGGTGGCATGTAACAAGATTGCCTGCTCGTCTCCCTATCCTTATTATAAAAAAATAAAAGAGCTGGCTACGGAATACAATGCACATTTCCTTTTTGAAACAAATGTGGGTGCAAGTCTTCCTATCATCGGCACACTTAACGACCTGATGCGTAGCGGCGATACGGTGCATCGTATGCAGGCTGTATTGAGCGGCACATTGAATTTTGTCTTTAATAATTATGATGGTAAAAAAAGTTTCGCTTCTGTAGTAAAACAGGCGCAGGAAGAAGGTTATACCGAACCCGATCCACGCCTTGACCTTGGTGGAAAAGACGTGATGCGCAAGATCATGATATTAGCCCGTGAGAGCGGTGAAGAAATGGAAATGGACGACATCGAAAACAATTCCTTCATGCCAGAAGAATGTATGCAGGGAAGTGTGGAAGATTTTTATGCCTCCATGGAAAAACATGAAGCACATTTTAAAAAGATCTTTGACGAAGCCGCTGCTGCCGGGTGCAAATTGAAATTTGTTGCCAGCTACAATAATGGCAAGGCTTCCGTAGGGCTACAGCACATCGATCCGCAGCACGATTTTTATCATTTGTATGGCAAAGACAATATCGTGTTGTTTTATACAGATCGTTATGTGGATCAACCGCTGGTGATAAAAGGTGCCGGTGCCGGCGCTGATGTAACGGCATCGGGTATATTTGCGGATATTATACGGGCATCGAAATCGTAATTAATGGATAATGGAATAATTGATAATGGATAATTTTCTCAGATGAAAATCTTTTCACATAATATAAGATTTTTCAGATCGAATACATTATCCATTATCCATTATAAAATTATCCCTTATTCTTAAGCTATGACAAAAATAATTTTTCAGAAAAATAAAAAAGTTACCGTAAGGTCCCCCGCAACTGTAGCCAATCTCGTATGTGGCTTCGATGTGCTGGGTATGTGCCTCCAAGCGCCCTACGACATCATGGAAGTGCGGATGATCAACGAGCAGAAAGTGATCATACAAAGCACGGATGGTTATCCATTGCCTACCGATCCCTTGCTGAATACCGCTGGTGCCCCTTTGGTGGAAATGATCGCCGAACTAAATGCCGGCATCGGCTTTGAAGTGCTGATCACCAAACAGATCAAACCCGGCAGTGGACTGGGTTCCAGCGCCGCAAGTGCTGCAGGAGCCGTGGTAGCCGCCAATCATTTATTGGGCAATATTTTCAGCAAGACTGACCTGGTACGCTTTGCCATGTCAGGTGAAAAAGTTGCCTCTGGGGTAAAACACGCCGACAATGTTGCGCCATGTATTTACGGTGGCGTAACATTGATACGAAGCATTTTCCCTTTAGACATCATCAGCATTCCCGCTCCGCGTCTATACGTTACCGTTGTGCACCCGCAGATAGAAGTAAAAACAGCCGATGCCAGACAGATCCTCCGTAAGGAAGTATTGTTGAAAGATGCGATCAAACAATGGGGAAACATCGCCGGACTGGTAGCAGGTTTTATGCAGAACGATCTCAACCTTATCGGCCGCAGCCTCGAAGATGTGATCATCGAGCCGGTGAGAAGCATACTGATCCCGGCATTCGACGAAGTGAAAAACAGCAGCAAAGCCGCAGGGGCACTGGGCGGCGGCATTTCCGGATCAGGCCCTTCCATCTTCATGCTCAGCCGAGATGAAATTACCGCAAAAAAAATAGAACTACTGATGCAGGAAATTTATACAAAAATAGAATTGCCTTTTTATACTTACGTAACAACAATTAACCAGCAAGGAGTTCAGGTAATTGAGGCAACATCTTAATTTTTAATTTTTAATTTTTAATTGACTTGAACTATTACAGCACCAACAACAACTCCCCGATAGTAAATTTCAAAGATGCTACGATCAACGGACAGGCGCCAGACAAAGGATTGTATTTTCCGGAATACATACCGGCATTGCCGGAAGGCCTGATCGAAAACATCGAAGCGCTTTCGAATGAAGAGATTGCTTTCAATGTCATCAAACCCTATGTAGGCGATACGATACCTGAAGATATTTTGAAAACGATCGTTGCCGAAACCGTCAACTTTTCCATTCCGCTGGTACCCGTTACCGATAGTATCTCTTCGCTGGAATTATTTCATGGGCCAACACTGGCTTTCAAGGATATTGGCGCCCGATTCATGAGCCGTTGCATGAGTTATTTTGTGCGGAATGAAAATAAAAAAGTCACGGTACTGGTGGCCACTTCCGGCGATACCGGCGGCGCTGTGGCCAATGGTTTTTACGATGTTCCGAATGTGGATGTGATCATTTTATATCCTTCGGGAAAAGTGAGCAGCGTGCAGGAAAAGCAGTTGACAACTCTTGGAAAAAATATCCATGCACTGGAAGTGAATGGCACATTCGACGATTGCCAGCAGATGGTGAAAAATGCTTTCATGGATGAAGAACTGACAAGCAAAATATTCCTGACGTCGGCCAATTCCATCAATGTAGCCCGTTGGCTACCGCAACAATTTTATTATTTTTTCGCATACAAACAATGGGTTGATAAAATCAATCCTCCGGTGATATCCGTGCCCAGCGGCAACTTCGGAAATATCTGTGCCGGAATTTTAGCACAAGCGTCCGGGCTTCCTGTAAAACATTTTATAGCAGCCTGCAATGCGAATGATGTGATCCCTCATTTTTTACATACGAATGAATACCTGCCTAAAAAAGCAGTGGCCACCATTTCCAATGCGATGGATGTGGGTGAGCCGAGTAATTTTGTCCGCATCCTGAAAATATTTTCAGAGAATGTTTCAAATCTGAAAGAAAAACTTTCGGGCTGGACTGTTTCTGATGATGATACCAGGGCAACGATCAAAATGGTTTTTGAAGAAGAAGGCTATTTGCTTGATCCGCATGGCGCTGTAGGTTATTTTGCGTTAAATGAATATTTACGCGATCATCCGGATGAAAAAGGCATGGTGGTGGAAACAGCACACCCGGTTAAGTTTTATGATGTGGTAGAGCCGGTGATCGGAACTAAAATAGCTATCCCTGCGGTGGTCGAAGAACAATTAAAACTGGAGAAGAAAAGTGTATGGATGGAAAATGATTATGAGAGCTTGAAAAGTTATTTATTGAAAAAATAGTTTTGAACCACGAATACACAAAGGCTCCAAGGGGCACAAAGATTTACGAAGAATTAAAATTATTTTTATCAACAGATTTTTTACCACAGAGTTACGCAGAGTTATTTCACAGAGGTGTACAGAAGAAGAAAAACCGGTACCTCTGTTAAATAACTCCTTTAGCTGTAGTAAAAATAAGTCTCTTTGTGCTCTTTTGTGTCTTCGTGCCTTTGCGGTTACATCAAAAACTTACCCGTATAACTCCCCTTCACTTTCTTCAGATCCACAGGTTTCCCTTCAAACACCAGATTCCCCCCTTCGGCGCCAGCTTCCGGACCGAGATCGATGATCCAGTCGGCGCTTTTCAATACATCGGTATTATGCTCGATCACAAAGATGGAATGCCCTTGTTCGATCAGCGCATTGAAAGAGGCCAGTAATTTTTTGATATCGTTAAAATGAAGCCCTGTCGTTGGTTCATCAAAGATGAATAAAATATGCCCCTGCGATTTCCCTTTTCCTAAAAAAGAAGCCAGCTTCACACGCTGCGCCTCGCCACCACTCAGGGTATTGGAGGATTGCCCCAGCTTGACATAACCCAGGCCTACATCACTCAATGGCTGGATACGTTTTGCAACATCGGCGCCTTGCTTTTTATCTTTATTAAAAAAATCAATCGCCTCATCCACGCTCATTTCAAGAATATCATGAATGTTTTTTTCCTGGTATTTTACATCCAATACTTCTTCCTTGAATTTTTTGCCATGGCATACATCACATACCAGATGCACATCTGCCAGGAATTGCATTTCTACTACCTGTTCGCCTTCACCTTTGCAGGTATCACATCTTCCGGCATCCACATTGAAAGAAAAATGTTTGGGCAAAAATCCACGCATCTTGCTCAGGGGTTGCTTCGCAAAAAGATCACGGATCTCATCATAAGCTTTTATATAGGTAACCGGATTACTACGGCTCGATTTACCGATCGGGTTCTGATCCACCATTTCAATCTGGTCGATATAATCCACATCACCTTTCAATCCGCGAAACAACCCGGGTTTATCAGTGCCTTCACCTTTCAGCTTTTGCAAAGCGGGATATAATATCTGCTTGATCAATGTTGTTTTTCCGCTACCACTCACACCGCTGATAGCACATAAAATATTCAGCGGAAATTGTACGGTTATATTCTTCAGATTATTCTGGCTGGCTCCTTCCACCGTAATGCTCCTGTTCCATTTGCGCAGGCTCTTCGGCGGATCGATCGATAATTTTCCCGAAAGATATTTTCCCGTAAGGCTTTCGGGATTGGCTACAATTTCATCATAGTTACCTTCTGCAATCACTTCTCCACCCAGGTGGCTCGCCAATGGCCCCATATCGATGATATGGTCGGCTTCACGCATCATCATTTCGTCGTGCTCCACCACCACCACCGTATTTCCAAGGTCACGCAATTCTTTCAACACCATGATCAGCCTTTCCGTATCACGACTGTGAAGCCCGATACTTGGCTCATCCAATATATATAATGAGTTGGTAAGATTGCTGCCGAGGCTCCTCGTAAGTTGTATACGCTGGCTTTCGCCACCGCTCAAGGAATTCGCCAGGCGATTCAGAGTGAGGTATCCCAAACCAACATCCATCAATGTTTTGATGCGATGATGAATTTCCAGCAGAATTCTTTTTGCCACCTGTTCGTCAAATTTGCTGAGTTTTAGCTGGTCGAACCAAACCTGCAGGTCACGTACCGGCATTTCGCATAATTCGCCGATATGCCTGCCGCCTACTTTTACATACAATGCTTCTTTGCGCAGCCGGTACCCTTCACACTCCGGGCAGAGCGTACGTCCGCGGTAGCGGCTCAGCAACACCCTGTATTGCACTTTATATAAATTCTGTTCTACTTCTTTGAAAAAATCATTGATGCCATTCGCATGGCTGTTACCTTTCCAGAGATCATCCAGTTGTTGTTTGGTAAGATCCATGATCGGCTTGTGGATCGGGAAATCGAATCTTTTGGCTGCACGGATAAATGCTTCTTTCCATTCGCCCAGTTTCTCTCCTTTCCAGGGAGCCACGGCACCTTCGTACAGGCTCAATCTTTTGTCCGGAATGATGAGGTCGGGATCAATACCGAGTATCATCGAAAACCCTTCGCAGGTAGGACAGGCCCCATACGGATTGTTGAAGGAAAATAAATTGGGAACGGGTTCTTCAAACTGGATTCCGTCCAGTTCAAATTTATTGCTGAAAGGCAATTTTTTCTTTTCATTGACCTCCAGTTCCATCACACCCTCTCCTTCATAAAATGCCGTACCGATAGAGTCTGCCAGGCGGTGGAGATCATCTTCATCAAATTCTTTTTTAACGATCCTGTCAACGAGGATAAATGTCTGTGCCGCCAGTTTGATCGTTTTTGCTTCCAGCAGATCTTCGATCCGCAGGATCTCACCTTTGCTGTAAAGCCTTGAAAAACCTTTCTGCAAAAGGATATTGAGCTCTTCTTTATTATCCCGGTTGGCGTGATTTTTAAATGCCGCCAGTATCAGTATTTTATCTCCTTCCTTACAATCATCGATCGCTTTCAGTACATCTGCGACATCATCTTTTTTCACTTCTCTTCCGCTGACCGGCGAAATAGTTTTACCGGCACGTGCATATAGCAGGCGCAGGTAATCATAGATCTCGGTCATACTGCCCACGGTGCTTCGGGGAGTACGGGTGATCACTTTTTGTTCGATAGCGATCGCCGGACAAAGCCCTTTGATATAATCCACATCGGGTTTGTTCATCCGCTGCATGAACTGCCGGGCATAAGCGCTCAGGCTTTCGGCATAACGGCGCTGGCCTTCGGCGAATAAAGTATCGATGGTCAGGGACGATTTCCCTGAACCGGAAACACCGGTAACGACCACCAGCTTATTTCGCGGTATGGTAACCGTTACATTCTTGAGATTGTGTACCCGTGCGCCTTTGATGAGAATATCGTTGCCGGCAATAACAGGAGTTGCCGTTTTTTTTTTGGAGGAGGTTTTCGCTTGCATAATGATATGTCAAAGTTAAGCATATTGCTACATTTTTTAGCATAGAACACGGATTATTATGATGCTGATGATTTTTCAAGATTTACCATAAATATCATGACGGGCTGCATGCTATTTTTCCTCAAAGGATTAAACTTTTTGCTCCTGTATGCTCTTGGAGCCCTCTTGACGAACCCCGCAACGTTGATTTTAATCAATTTATTTTGCAGCTTTCATATAAAACCAGACATATTTTTAAAAAATATATAAAATAATTTGGCGGTTTAGAATTTTTGTATAATTTCACACTTCCAATATCCAATTAAAGTGAAAAGCCGAAAAGCCTCTCATAAAGCTTCTACGCAACCTCCCTTCTAGTTGGACCAAACCAAACATTATTGTCCAAACCAACAAAAACCGTAGAAGTTATGAAATTTCTTAACAATCTTACTGACCAACAGCTCGTGCACCTGTACATGGATGGCGATGCAAATGCTCTTTCAACGCTTGTAGTGCGTTACAAAGACAAGATCTACACTTCAATTTATTTACTGGTAAAAGACAAATATCTTGCAGAAGATATTTTCCAGGACGTATTCATCCGTATCATCGACACTTTGAAAGGTGGCCGTTACACAGATGAAGGAAAATTTTTGCCATGGGCAATGCGTATTGCGCACAACCTGTGTGTGGATCATTTCAGGAAAGTAAAACGCAGCCCGCAAATCAAGACCAGCGATGACCGCGACATCTTTGAAGTATTGAATTTTTCTGAAGCAGGTGTTGATCAGCGTATGATGGCTGAACAAAGCCACGAAAAAGTAAGGAAAATGATCGATATGCTTCCTGAAGACCAACGCGAAGTGATCATCATGCGTCATTATGCTGACCTGAGCTTCAAAGAAATTTCTGCATTGACAGACTGCAGCATCAATACTGCATTGGGTAGGATGAGGTACGGTTTGATCAACCTTCGTAAAATGATGACTGAAAAGCAGATCGCTTTATAAATTATAGGTTCTGATCCCCAAAGAGAACCAAATAGCCCCCAGCTGAAGCTGGGGGCTATTTATTTTAATTGCCCCAGCTGAAACTGGGTAATTAATTATTTTTTCAACGCCGCATCCGCCCCGCATTTCAACCATGCCAGATATTCGGCCGGAGAATGTACATACCCTACCGGATGCGTCATCAATTCCTCTTTTGTGTTTAAAATAGCATACCATGGCTGGGCATTGTTCTTGAAGTTTTCTGTTTCAAAAGTCGCCCATTTATCTCCTACAGTTACTATCTCCCTTTCTGTTCCATCTTTAGCCTTATAAGTAAATTGTTGTGCCGCAGGTAATTTTTTCTTATCATCCACATACAAGGAGATCACAATAAATTTCTCTTTCATCAGCGCATAAACTTCCGGCCGGCTCCAGACATTTTCTTCCATTTTACGGCAATTAACACAAGCATAGCCTGTAAAGTCCAGCAGCACTGCTTTGTTTTGCTCTTTGGCCATTTTCAGACCCTCTTCATAATCTCTCGTTCCGGTAAGGCCAAGGACAAAATCATCGCCGGATTTGTAAACGCTATAATATAACGGTGGCGGAAAGCCGCTTATCAGGGAAAGATTGGCGTAGTTGGTATTGGTCAGGCCAGGCACCAGGTACAGGGTAAATAATCCGGTGATGATGGCTAATATGATCCTTATTTTATGAAGTTTCTTTATCGGTGAATCATGCGGAAATTTCATTTTACCAAAAAGATAAAGGGTCAGCAAAAACCCGGTAACTACCCAGATGCCGATGAATATTTCTCTTTTCAGGATTCCCCAATGCATCACCAGATCGGCATTGGACAGAAATTTGAATGCCAGGGCAAATTCGACGAAGCCAAAAACAACTTTCACGGTATTCAACCAGCCACCTGATTTTGGCAGGGAGTTGAGCCAGTTAGGAAACAGCGCAAACAATCCGAAAGGCAACGCCAGCGCTAATCCGAAACCACCCATGCCGAAAGTCAGGCGCATAGCTCCACCGGTTCCGGATAAAGACCCGGCCAGTAAACTTCCCAATATCGGGCCTGTGCAGGAAAACGATACCAACGCCAGGGTAAGCGCCATAAAAAATATCCCCACAATATTTCCGCTTCCGGCTTTGCTGTCGGCTTTGCTCGACAAACTTGCGGGCAACGTGATCTCGTAAAATCCAAAAAAAGAAAATGCAAAAAAGATAAAAATGGCGAAGAAGAAAATATTCAGGTATGGGTTGGTAGAAATATTATTAAGGATATCGGGGCTGAGCTTTTGTATGAAATGGAACGGCAGCGATATCAATATATATATCAGGAAAATGAAAAATCCGTAAAGGAATGCGTTGCGGATCCCGGCTTTGCGGCTGGTAGCTTTTTTGGTGAAAAAAGAAACAGTCAACGGGATCATCGGAAACAAGCATGGAAGTATCAATGCTACTAACCCACCGAGAAATCCTAATAAAAATATTGTCCCCAGTCCTTTTGAAGCGGTTTCGGTGACAGCCGAAGAGGAGTTTGCGCCGCAATCTGTCGCCGGTTTATCCAGGTTGATGGCAGGGATCAAAATACGGTTGCTCACTACCACTTCTTTTCCACCTTCCAATGTCACAAAAACGGATTCTTCTTCGGGCAAAAAGCTCTTATCATCTGCTACATTATAATTGAGCCTGATCTTTATTTTAGAAGGTATCTCACCGGTAATGGAAAGTTGCTGTTTAAAGGCAACATCCCCGGCCGTAACCTGCATATCTTTTTCAAAAATAGCATCTTTGATACCGGTTGTTTTGGACAACACTTCTTTGTTGGTGTAAGTCGTTGTGCTGTCGTCATCATCCGCTAACAGGCCTTCAATTTCATCTTCCTTCACCACGATGGGGTACACATGCCAACCTTGCCTGATGGCACCGCTGAACAGTAGTTCATATTTCCCGTCGCCGGTTTTCTTAGAATCGACTTTCCATTTTATCACCGCACTATCCTGCGCAAACGCGGACGCTGCAAACAAAAAAGAAACCAGGAAGTACAGGAAGATATTTTTACGGAACTGCATACAAAAACTTTATAAAAAATCCCGATAAAATCGGGATGTAAAGAAGATAAAATTAAAAATTATTTGCCGCCGACATTTACGCTAAATGAAATTTCTTTTGGCGGAAGACATTGGTGATCGTTACATACCATGTATTCAACTGACCCTTTCAAAACAGTAGCAGCGGCAGTCTTTACTTTCACAACCTGAGTGAAAAATACTTCGTTGCTATAGAATTTCAATACAGACTTAAAGTTAGGATCATATTCCTTCTGCAACTTTCCCTTCTCCTTCAGGTTTCCAGTTATCCCACCCACCAAAGGATTTTTAGCGAATTTAAAAGTAGTAGGTACCGGACCTTCGCCGGTTTCCTGTGCGTATAAATGCCATCCCTTTTCAATACTTGCCGAGATCACCACTTCATAAGTTTTATCGGCAATTTTTTTTGCTTTATAAGACCATTTAACCGGATCTGATATCTGCGCAAAAGCACCGGAGATAAATCCTGCTGCAAGTACAAGGGTAAGTGAAATTCTTTTCATATCATATTTATTAGAATAGGCAAAGTTATTCCCGGGTAAGGACAAATGCCTGTTAAACTTTGTTAATTGTAAGCCTAAGAAAGGCCAAATAATCTTCCGAATACCACCCTTCCATCTTCGTTGCCGAGAATATTGCTGCAAGCCCTTTCCGGATGTGGCATCATGCCAAAAACATTGCGGCCTTCGTTGCAGATGCCTGCAATGGCTTCGGTAGCGCCATTTGGATTACTGGTATCGCTAAGGTTTCCGTTTTCATCGCAATAGCGATACAAAACCTGGTTATTCTCGTTCAGTGATCTCAATACTTCTTCGCTGGCAAAATACCTGCCTTCGCCATGGGCAACAGGAATTTTCAATGCAGCGGAATCACCTTCTTCTTTAATAAAAACATTTTTGCATACAAATTGCTGGTGAGCATTGCGCAGCAAAGCACCCGGCAGCAGACCGCTTTCGCAAAGTATCTGGAAGCCATTGCACACACCTAATACTTTTCCGCCATTGTTGGCAAATTCTATCACGCTGTTCATCATCGGGCTGAAGCGGGCAATAGCACCACAACGCAGGTAATCACCATAACTGAAGCCTCCGGGAAGAACAATGCAATCTTCTTTGCTGAACATGCTTAGGTCTTTATCCTTGTGCCAAAGCGGGATCACTTCCTGCTTAAGGTCATTACGGAGCGCCTCTATCATATCCCTGTCGCAATTTGAGCCTGGAAAAACCACCACACCAAATTTCATACGTAAAAATTTATTGATTGAGACCGCAAAGGTACAATTACCCTTTCACTTTTACTTCAGGAAATAGCTTACAATTACCACAATTCCCACCATCATCCAGTGGAGAACCAACGGTATCCATTTTTTTTCGGGATAAAAAAAGGCGCTGGCCACTATCAGTGAGGCTGGTACGGCCGTCAATATCCAATAGGTGAAGGATGGGGCAATGTTTAAAAAAGGGATGGCGGCGGCTACCACCAGGTAAAGGTATATCAGCTGCCAGCTTTTACGGGTCTGCACCACCTGCCGGCGAAGATTGTTCTGGATGAATACGATCCCGATCAGCATCGTGATCAATATGAGCAGGATGGCGGCAAATGCCCATTTGGTTTCGTAAAAAGTTGGCAAAATGAGCCCCGTCTGCGGCATCACATAACTGCTCCATTTTCCGGTGAGGAATAACCACGCGCCGAAAAAGTAAAACGGAGTGAGAATTCCGGTCAGCGCAATCAGCCATTCGGGCAACTTGAAAGGCCGGGCAATTGCCAGTCCGGCCAACGCCAGCAGCGCGAATACGATGCTCGGATAATAGAAAAATGTAGCAACTCCTATAGCCAGGCCGATATTAAAAACAGTTGTTTTGGGCGCCGGATCATTATGCAGCAGGCACAATTTTGACCAGACCCAGATCAGGAACGTATTCACGATCAGCGGAGCCGATAGCCCAAACCAATCCGCAAACAAGGAAGTGATGAGCAGGTAACTCATTCCTACCAGGTAAGTAGGCCGCTGCAGCATGCGCTGGCTGTTGACGATGGTATTAAAACTCAGTGCCTGTATGAATAATAAAATAAAACTGATGATACTATAGATCACCGGTGAAGCGGCGCCAACCGGGTGCAGCAGTTGCAATAAATATTTATAAAGCACTCCCGCCGACACCTGAACTTTTGGTTCTGCCGGGTGCAGGAAAGTGACAAATTTCAACGCGATGCCATAGAGAAAAAGCAGGAAATTATTGGAAGGGTTGTTTGCTTTAAAGGTCTTGATCACGATGAATGGTTGAAATCAAAATTAAAAATTAAAAATTAAAAATTAAGATTTCTTTCCGCCGGTATTTCCTGCTAAAAAAATGCCCGCTTATTATGCGGGCATTTTTAATTCTTAATTCTTAATTTTTAATTATTGAAGTCAATTTTGGCGAACCCGATAAAATTCCTGAAAATACAAGGCACGATCACCTGCCTCGAACTCACCTGCTTCAGCAGCCTTGGCATGAATGTGTACCCGAGTTCTCCACTTTTGATAGTTGCATATCTTTTTATTTCTCCATTTGGCTGCAAGGCAAAATCATTGATCACCTGTTTGTTTTTATCCACGAAGAAATAATGGATCTCGCTTCCCATGTTCATCGTTGCGAAGGAAAGAAAATTATCCGTTTCCACATCGCTCTGTTTTTTGTTGATGACATTGCTCCAGTCGACTTTGAGATTTTTTGAAAAATTGAAGATGAGCAAATCATTGTAATTATATACTATGTCGCGATCGGTATTGCGGTAAGGGTCATTCCAGTAATAACTGGAATAACTGCGTTGAAAACGATAATAATTCGGGGATGAATAATAAAACGGATCATAAAAATAACGGTTGAAACGATTGTTCAACCCACGATTTTGCGAGTAATAATCTTCCATCGTGATTAGGATACCACTATCTTTTTTCAGCACCACATTTTTAATATAAAAATTATCGTAAGCGGTACGCCAATCCCCGGAATTGGTAAGCCTGCTACGCAAACTGTCGTTGAATAAATTGTATGCCCTTTGTCTTTCGCTTAGATCGCTTTTGTTGAGAACAGCCGTAAACAGGCCATCCACGTTTGTATTATTTTTTTTGAAATTGAACGAGTTGATAAAAATCAATTGGTTAAGATTGTCAATTTTAAAATCGACACTCACGATACGTTTATCATCCAACGGCAGTTCCTTCAACATGAAAGCATTACTGTTTGGTTTATGAGAAATGATCTCCAGTTTGGTAATAAAATCGGAGCGGTTCCTGTTGGTTTCTTTGGTATAATAAAATGTGCCCTCATTATCCAGTTCCAGGTCACCGTAACTTTCGCGGCGATCATCATAGGTAAAGACATTCGATGTACTGTCGATCTTCTCCAGCGATGAATTGAATAAAGAAGTGGTCAGCGCAAGGGTTTCATTTTTGCGGAGCATCTTATACAACAATATTTTTTGTTTGTCTTCGCTGTTGGTAAGATAATAGATCTTGTTATCCGCAAAGAAACTGATACGAGTGGTGTCCAGCGCCATTTCCTGGCCGATCATTTTACCTTCGCCATCCAGCTTTGCTGCATTGCAATAAATATTGCTCCCTTTTTGATACTGATAAAAGAGAATGAAATAATCCGGGTAAGTGATGAAATCTACATTGAATGTTTTTTCTGAAATGAAATCAAGTTTTACGGTATTAGTAAGTTTCATCTCTTTATCGTAGATAGCCAGGCGATGTTTGCGCTGGGTATTTTTATATACCAGGTAATTGCCATTGAAATTCCCCAATATTTCAAAATTCATGTTGCGGTTATCTTCCCGCAATACTTCCGAGTAAGTTACACGCTGGCTAAGTACGCTGGCATGTACGGATAAGAATAGGGCTAAGAAAAAAAAGATGCGTTTCATTGTGCTATTGATTTATATGATCTATCGTTGGCAATCGATTGGTTGAAAATCCTGCTAAAAAGACAAGTTACAAACGAATATGCTGCGCTGTGATTCTGATAAATTTACGATTAAAATAAGTTACGGGGTTCAAATGCATCAACAATTCCGGTTAAAATTTGTTGTAACTTCCGATGAATAATCCTTTATGCAGACAGTATTGATCACCGGCGGCACGGGTTTGCTCGGGCATGCGCTGGTAAAAACTCTTATTAATCACGATTATCATGTGATCATCCTCACCCGTTCACTCGACAAAAAATTGAATGACGAAAAAGTGAGTTACGCCCTTTGGGATGTGAAAGCCCGGACCATCGATATTGCAGCGGTTCAAAAAGCCGATCACATCATCCATCTCGCTGGTGCAGGAGTGATCGATAAAAAATGGACAGAAGCTTATAAAAAAGAGATCGTTGAAAGCAGGACCGAAAGCGCCCGGCTGCTTGTTGAAACATTAGCCAACAATCAACATTCAGTAAAATCAATCGTCAGCGCTTCCGCGATCGGCTGGTATGGAGAAGATAAAATTCCCGGCAAAGCATTTACAGAAGACGATAAACCCGACAGCAGCTTTCTAGGGGAGACCTGCAGGCTTTGGGAAGAAAGTATTTCTGCTGCGCAACAACTCGGCATACGTGTCTGCAAGATCCGGATCGGGATCTTATTGAGTACTCACGGTGGCGCATACCCTGAATTTGCGAAGCCGGTAAAGTTTGGCTTTGCAACCATATTGGGCAGTGGCAAACAAATGGTCAGCTGGATACATGTGGAAGATGTTTGCAGAATATTTCTGCAAGCCATGCAAAACAATAACATGAGCGGAAGCTACAATGCAGTGGCACCTGCGCCTGTAGACAATAAAACGATGATGCTGAAGATCGGCGAAGCTATCAAAGGAAAATTCTTCATCCCTGTCTATGTGCCATCTTTTGTATTAAAGATCATGATGGGCCAACGAAGTATAGAGATATTAAAAAGTGCGACGGTTAGTTGTACCAAAATAAAAGACACCGGGTTTACTTTTTTATATCCTACGCTGGAAGCGGCGCTGACAGAATTGGCTCCGAAAAAATGATCAAAGATCTTTTTTGATCAGCCTGCTTTTGCTCCAGAAAATAAACAGGACCAGATACCCGATCGCCAGGCTCAATACCAGCCAGGTAAAATCGGAGGGCATTACAGCGGCGGCCATCTTGTTGAGGCTGGCAAGGGGCGAATATATCAGGCCATCCGAAGCATTCATCGGCAGATAATTCCCAAGATTGCCAAGGTCAATCTGATGATCATTCTTCAACCAGAATGCCAATGCGAATAATCCCCCGGAAACACCGTTTTCAAAAACTGTATAAATAAAGAACAAAGCAATAGCAAAGCCTGTACGCCTTACCAGCACTCCTATGAGGATTCCCACCATATTATACGTGAAAGCTTTCAGGAAAAAATAACCGATGTTTTCAAATCCATCCAACGAAAAGCTGCCTCCTACGATCGCCCCAAAACCAACAGCGGTGAGGATCACCATGATAGTTGAAAGCAAGGCCAGCAAAGCCGCCATGACGATCTTTACATCAATGAACTGTTTGCGGCTGATACCGTCGATAATATTCTGCCGGCTGGTACGGTAGGTAAATTCATTCGTAAGCAACATCACCATCAGCAGTGCCGGAAGCATCAGCACCAGTGAACTGTAATAACTGGTGGTCAGCCATACTTTTGGAAATGCCCATGGGGAACCGGAAGACAGCAAACCGGTAGGATCGGCTTTATCGATCACGTTTTTTTTAAAGATGTAAACAAGGTAATTTGATAAAAATATACCTGCCGTAAAAAAGATCATGATGACTTTGAATGCGGTATAGTTCTTTACTTTTAACCACTCGATATGTAAGAGGTGCTTCATTTGTATCAATTAGTAAGTTCGAAAAATTTATCTTCCAGGCTTTTCTTTTTCATCTGCAGGTGTGATAGCACAATGCCATTTTCAAAACAGAATTTATTTATGTCTTCCAGCTTGATGCTGCCCGTATCATACGAGAGCTCGATCATTCCATCTGCTTCCGTATGTTTTTTAAAGCCCTGCATGCGACTCACTACACTCAGCAATTGCTGATTATCGGCTGCCGCGATCTGCACGATGTCGTCGTGCTGAAAAATTTCGTTCACACTGCCGGAAGCCAGCAAAGTGCCTTGTTTTAATATGGCTACATGTGTACATACTTTTTCCACTTCATCCAGCAGATGGCTCGCCATGATGATGGTTTTGCCCTGTTTGGAAAGCGCTTTTATCAGCGAACGGATCTCGGCGATACCGACAGGATCAAGACCATTGGTTGGTTCATCAAAGACCAGCACATCCGGATCGCCGATAAGCGCTGCGCCGATCGCCAGCCTTTGTTTCATCCCCAATGAAAAAGTACTGAAAGCCGAATGTTTTCTTTGCGCAAGATTTACGGTTTCCAGGACCGGATCGATGGTTTCTTCTCCACGTTGTTTGATCGCGGCCGAGATCTGCAGGTTCTGAACAGCACTGAGGTA
>Ga0247741_1000867_pt1 | contig 16616 bp, 10 predicted proteins | sample UWRJL213509R2_FD_180945 | JGI IMG/M metagenome (GOLD analysis project Ga0247741, IMG submission 180945) | Plant litter microbial communities from Arlington Agricultural Research Station in Wisconsin, United States - UWRJ-L213-509R-2 | ecosystem: Environmental > Terrestrial > Plant litter >... | reverse complement strand
AGGTATATCTCCATAAAACAGTGGTGAGCGCCGAGCAAATGCTGAAACGTATCATCCGCAGGGCAAAACTGGTACATGCGGAATGCCCGGGGCCGCTCAACAGCTTCATCAATACTTCGGAGCCAAAAAGCCTGGAACAATTTTGCAGCATCGACGATCACGATGTTTTGATGGCCATCAAGACCTGGTGCAGCCATCCTGACAAGGTTTTGTCCATACTTTGTAAAGGGATCATTGACAGACGTTTATTAAAAGTTAAATATTTTGGCGAACCTGTGGAAGAAATATTACTGGAAACCAGGCTTCGTGAAGCCGCTGAAAAACATGGCTTAAATGATGAAGATGCCGGGTGGCTGGTATTTACAGGTGAAGCAAGCAGCAGCACTTACAACTTCGAAAATGAGCATATCCATATCCTGTTCAAGGATGGAAGCGTACGGGATATTTCGGAAGTCGACAATGCCCTTATCCATGAAAACATGAAAGGCAACATTAAAAAATATTACATTTGTTACCCAAGACCAATGGATAACGGGAAAATGGATAATGGATAACGGCGAACTTTTACAAAACTTATAGTTCATCATACAATTCAATCCTGAAACATTATCCATTATCCATTATATAATTATCCATTATTAATATGCAATTCAGCGCTGCGCAAATAGCCCTTATCATTTCAGGAACGGTAGAAGGAGATCCGGACGTATCCGTCGCTTCTTTTGGTAAAATTGAAGAAGCCAAAGCAGGCCAACTGGCATTTTTGGCAAATCCCAAATATGAGGATCACCTTTATACCACCGATGCTTCTATCATCATCATCAATGAAGCACTGGCGCTGAAACAGCCGGTATCGGCTTCACTGATACGTGTGCCGGACGCTTATAGTGCTTTTGCAACTTTACTCGACAAATACCAGCAGATCAAAACGCAGCAACTTACCGGCATACAGGAGCCTGCACATATCAATGCCACTGCCAAACTGGGTGAGAACGTATTCATCGGCGCCTTCGTCTATATCGGAGAAAATGCGGTGATCGGAAATGGGGTGAAAATTTTTCCCAATACCTTCATCGGCAACAATGTGATCGTAGGCGACCATACCATCATTCACGCCGGTGTAAAAATTTACCACGATTGCGTTTTGGGTAAAAATGTGTCGGTCCATGCCGGCACGGTCATCGGAAGCGATGGTTTTGGCTATGCGCCGCAGGCGGATGGAAGCCTCAAAAAAGTACCGCAGATCGGCAATGTGGTGATTGAAGATTACGTGGAGATCGGCGCCAATGCTACCATCGACAGGGCTACCATAGGCAGCACATTGATAAAGGCGGGTGCCAAACTGGATAACCTTTTACAGATAGCCCACAATGTGGAAGTGGGGAATAACAGCGTCATCGCCGCACAAAGCGGCGTGAGCGGCAGTACCAAGATCGGTAAGAACGTGATGATCGGCGGGCAGGTAGGCATTGTAGGCCATATACAAATTGCCGACGGCAGCAAGATAAATGCACAAAGCGGGGTGAGTAAATCCATGAAAGTGCCCAATACCGCTGTAACAGGCTCACCGGCATATGATTACACAGCAGCGCTTCGCAGCCAGGCGGTAAGCCGCAACCTGCCGGAATTGGAAAAAAGGGTAAAAGAACTGGAAAACCTGGTGAAAGCCCTGACTGAAAAAAAATAACTTTCGAATTGCTTGTCCTATTTAAACGGTATCAACCTTAATAGCACAATAATTGCATAACCTCTGACACTTTGAAGTCTTTTCCTAAATACATTTTCGCGTTCCTGTGTGTTCTATGCACGGGTGCTGCTTCAGCACAATCCTTTACCCTTTCGGGTACGGTGGTAGATGCGCATACCAAGGAACCTGTAGCCTACGCATCCGTTTATTTCCGCGGATCGGGCATCGGCAAAACCGCCGACAGCCTGGGCAAATTTTCGTTCTCTTTCTCCGAAGCCATCAACGATACACTCGAGATCAGCTATGTTGGCTACGAAGCATTTAAGGAACCGCTCAATTTTTCGGGTGGCGACCATAACATTACCGTTCAGATGCAGCGGGGAAAAGCTACCAATGAAGTGATCGTTAAAACGAAGATTAATAAAGGCCTTTTTCTTTGGAAAAAGATTATGAGCAAGAAGAAACAATACAACCGGTATAACCTGGCCAACTTCGGTTACGAGGCGTATAATAAGCTGGAAGTGGATTTCAAGAACTTCAAGCCGGAAAAAGCAAAGAAGAATTTTCTGCTGAAACCATTCGCGTTCGTGTTCGACAATATCGACAGCACTTCTGAAAAAGAACCTTTCCTCCCGACTTACCTGCTCGAAAGCGTGAGTGATTATGCCTATCAGAAAAACAAGAAAAAATATTTCGAACACATCAAAGCGAGCAAGACCATCGGTTTCAACAACGAAAGTATCAGTAAGATGCTGGGCGTGATGAACCAGAATGTGAACGTGTACGGCAATTATGTGAATGTAATGGACAAGGATTTTATCGGCCCATTCAACGATAACGCCGATGATTATTATTCTTTTTCCGTGGCGGATACGCAGGTGATCGATGGCAAAAGGATGTTCCATTTCCTGTTTCGACCCAAACGCCCGGGACAAAATACTTTTGAAGGGGATGCCTGGGTAGTTTCGCAAACCTACCAGATTCAAAAGATATCCCTTTACCTGGGCAAAGATGCCAATGTGAATTTCATCGACCGCATCAGCATTTTCCAGGAATTCATTCCTGTCAACGATTCGGTCTATTTCCTGAACAGGGATAAATTTTTCGCCGACTTTAAAGTGCTGGGCAAAAAATCGCTGACATTGATCGGCCGCAAAACCACGTCCTACAAGGATATCGTGATCAACAGCGATTCTATCACCAGACTTTTTGAAACCCAATCGTTGGAAGAAGTGGTGAAAACAAGCGATAACGTAAATAAATTTTCCGACTCAGCCTGGGGAGCGATGCGCCACGACAGCCTTTCGGCGAATGAAAAATCGATTTACGTCACCATCAACAAATTGCTGGAAATGCCCAAGTTCCAGAAATTTAAAAAGAACGTAAAGTTTTTAGCGACAGGTTACACGGATAATGGCAATGTGGAATTCGGCCCCTGGTTCAACTGGGTGAGCAGCAATGCCTGGGAAGGCGCCCGTTTTCGCTTTGACTTGGGCACCAATACCGGTTTTCACAAAAAGATATACCTGCACGGTTATCTTGCCTACGGCACAAAAGACCAGAAGTTGAAAGGCCTGATGGAGGCTTACTGGCTGTTGAAAAAAACGCCCAAACGTTTCCGGATACATGCCGCTTATTCCAAAGATATCGACAACGGCATCAGCCAGATCGGCGAAGTGAGCCAGGATAATATCTTTTCACTGGCCATCCGCAAACCGAATGTCACCCGGAAATTTCTACAGCTGGAAGATACCCGCTTCGACCTTTTCAAGGATCTCGGCAAAGGGTTTTCTTCCGAATTGTTCTTTGTTCACCGCAGGTATACTCCCCTGCTCAATCTTCCGTTCATCGACGATGTGACGGGCAAAGGCCAGACTTTTACCAATTTTGAAGTGGCACTGCGGATGCGTTACGCTTACCTCGAGCAGTTTGTAGAAGGCGATTATTTCCGGTATTCGCTGGGCAGCAAATACCCGATCGTGGAAGCTACGATCGCCAAAGGCGTACCGGGCATCGGCAGCAGCGATTATAAGTACACCAAATTTTCGGCTTCGGTAAAAGACAGGATGAAGATCGCCCCGCTGGGGACGCTTTCATGGAAAGTTTTTGCCGGCAAAGTGGATGGCAATGTGCCCTTCATGTTCCTGGAAAACCATCCCGGCAACGATATTTACTACTACAACTCCAATGCGTTCAACCTGATGAACCGCTTCGAATACCTGAGTGATAAATATGCGGGTATCTCATTGGAACACAATGTCGGTTCAGGCCTTTTCCGTTTTATCCCGCTTACGCGAAAAATGAAATGGCGCCAATTCTGGACTGCAAAAACGCTCTGGGGCTCATTAAGTCCTGAAAACCAGGCACTGAATAATTTTTCTTCCAAATTCCGGACATTGAATAACAGCAACTACACTGAAATAGGTACGGGTATTGACAATATCTTCAAAATATTAAGGGTCGATTTCATCTGGCGGTTATCGCCAACCAGTGTGAAAGAGCCTTCTACTTCTAATTTTGGGGTGTTTGGAAGTTTTCAGTTCCAGTTTTAGGGAATGGATAGTGGAATAATGGATAATGGATAATGCGTTCATAGCGGTTCCGTTATATTTTCAGCAATTTTCAACAATAATCTGCTAATATTTGTAATACCAAAGGGTTATGAGATACTATCGGCCTTGCGCAAGTACAAAAATTATCCATTATCCATTATACCATTATCCATTACTATAAAATATCTTTGCCAGAATTTACACTCAACGCATGGACAAAAATTTCAATCAGGATAAACAACACACGCTTGTGGCACCGGTAAGCATATCGGGTACGGGTTTGCATACGGGTATCAATGTGGATATGACGCTGAAACCGGCCAACCCGGGCTTCGGGTTCCAGTTTCAACGGGTAGACCTGCCGGATACGCCTGCTATAAAAGCGGATTGTGACCTGGTAACGGATACTTCACGTGGTACTACACTCGAACAGGGTGCGGTAAGAGTAAGCACTGTAGAGCATGTATTGGCTGCACTGGTAGGCAAAGGGGTGGATAATTGCCTGATCGAGATCAATGGCCCCGAAATTCCGATCATGGATGGCAGCAGCAAACCTTTCGTGGATATCATCGAAACGGTAGGTGTGCTGGAACAGGAAGCTGCAAAAACCTGGTATACCATCGATACCAATATTTCTTTTTACGATGAAAAGAAAAACGTGGAAATGACGGCTTTGCCGGCCACCAATTACGAAATAACTACCCTGATTGACTTCAATAGCCCCGTGCTGGGAACTCAGCATGCCGGCCTGAAAAGTATGAAGGATTTTAATACTGAAATTTCTCCCTGCCGCACTTTTTGCTTTTTGCATGAACTGGAAATGTTGCTGGATAATAACCTTGTAAAAGGTGGCGACATCAACAACGCGATCGTGATCGTGGACAAACCGGTGACTGAAGCAGAAATGGCGAGGCTGGCAAAAGCATTTGGCCGAACCAAAGTGGAAGTGAAAAGCGAGGGTTACCTGAATAACCTGGAACTCCGTTTCCCGAATGAGCCTGCCCGTCACAAATTACTGGACGTGGTGGGTGACCTGGCCCTGATCGGTTATCCGATCAAAGCGCATATCATCGCCAACAGGCCGGGGCATAGCAGCAATGTGGAGTTTGCTAAAAAGATAAAACAATACATCAAGAAGAATAAACATACCAAAGGTATTCCGGTATACGATCCCAATCAACCACCGGTGTACACGCTGGAGCAGATTGAGAAAACACTGCCGCATCGCTACCCGTTCTTGCTCGTAGATAAGATCATCGACCTAACGGATACACAGATCGTGGGGATCAAAAATGTCACTTTCAACGAATTTTTCTTCCAGGGACATTTCCCGGGCAATCCGGTAATGCCGGGCGTTTTGCAGGTAGAAGCGCTGGCGCAAACGGGCGGGATACTTTGTATCAACGCGATGCCGGGTGGGCAATACGATACTTATTTCATCAAGATCGATAATTGTAAGTTCAAGCAGAAAGTAGTACCGGGTGATACGATGATCCTGAAAATGGAGCTGATTGAACCCATCCGCCGCGGAATTTGTGTGATGCGTGGAAGTGTGTATGTAGGGAATAAGCTTTGCACGGAAGGGGAGTTTACAGCGCAATTAGTAAAAAGAGCCGAGTAAAAGTTACGGGTTACGCGTTGCGTGTTAGCACATTTAACCCGTAACTCTTCACCCGCCATCCGCCACTCAATCATAATAAATAAATTTATCAACCAATCTAATTTTGCATATTTGCATATCTGCACATTTGCACATTAAAACAAAATGATCCATCCACATACTTATATCCACCCGAATGCCAAGCTGGCCACCAATGTAAAGGTTGATCCTTTCAGCGTGATCCATCCCAATGTTGAGATTGGCGAAGGCACCTGGATCGGCAGTAATGTCACCATCATGGAAGGCGCCCGCATCGGTAAGAACTGCAGGATATTTCCGGGAGCTGTTATAGCCGCCATCCCGCAGGACCTGAAGTTTGAAGGGGAAAATACTACCGTTGAGATCGGCGATAACTGCACCATCCGTGAGTTCGTCACCATCAATCGCGGTAGCAAGGATAAATGGACAACCAAAGTGGGCAATAATTGCCTGATCATGGCTTACAGCCATATTGCGCATGATTGTGTGGTAGGCAATAACTGTATCATGAGCAACAATACCCAGATGGCCGGACATGTGATCATGGGAGACAATGCCATTCTTGCGGGAATGTGTGCCATTCACCAGTTTGTACAGATCGGGCAACACGCTTTCGTAAGCGGCGGTTCGCTGGTAAGCAAAGATGTTCCGCCATATATCAAAGCCGGCCGTACGCCATTGAGTTATGCCGGTGTAAATTCTGTGGGGCTGAAACGCAAAGGTTTTTCTGTTACCCGCATCAACCAGATCCTGGACATTTACCGCATCATTTATAATAAGAACCTGAACACATCGCAGGCGCTGAATTTCATTGAAGAAGAATTGCCTGCTACCGATGAAAGGGACGAGATCGTTACCTTTATCCAGGAAAGCGGACGGGGGATCATCAAGAGGTTCAGCAAGGGAAATAATGATGACGAATAGTGAATGGTGAAACCTTTGAAGTGTTCAATTTTATCCGAAGCACTTATTTGTCGCCGTCATTATTTAGTTGAATCCAAAAGTCCTGTATTTTAAATCTTGCATGAAACAAAATTAGTTCTAACTATCACAACACATCGGTGGTCGGTGGTCGGTCGTCAGTGATCTTTTCCCATGCACATATCAGCAAACAATCTTGGCAAACGTTACAACCGGGAGTGGATCTTCCGCCACTTCAGCCATGAATTTTTGCCCGGCAACCAATATGCCATTACCGGGCCTAATGGTTCGGGAAAATCCACACTGCTGCAGGTACTGGCCGGATCGGTGATGCACAGTGAAGGGAACATCATTTACACTCAGGATAATAAAGCTATTGAACAACCTTTTCTCCACCTGAGCATTACCGCCCCTTATCTTGAATTGATTGAAGAAATGACAGCGGTGGAATCGCTTGATTTTCACCAGACTTTCAAGCCACTCACAAGATCTGTAAAAGATATCCTGGAAACTGTCGGGCTTTCTGCGGCAGCGAACAAGCAGATACGGTATTTCAGCAGTGGTATGAAACAGCGGTTGAAAATGGCACAGGCTTTTTTTAGTCACAGCGAAATGCTTTTACTCGATGAGCCTACCACCAACCTGGATGCGGATGGCATCGCCTTATATCTCCGCCTGGTGAATGAATATACGAATGGAAAGCTGGTGATCGTGAGCAGCAATGATCCGCATGAATATAGTTTTTGTAAGGAAGTGATCTCGATCGGGGATTATAAGTAATGAAATTGCCCCTGACATTAATCCAGGTCAAAGAACGGGGAGGATTAAAAGATACAAATTACCACGGTAGTACACTGCACTAATAGAAATAAGTTACGCAAACCCGTGCCCCTTATTATTTTTGAAAAGATTTTAGCAACTATTTGCGAAGGTGAAATGTAGAATGGGTCATCATGATTGCCCATTCTACATCATACTAAAAAAGCAAATTAGGGAGCCGCCGGTATTTCAGTTATTTTCATTTTGCAAGGCGAACATGTGCATTCAATACTATTATTTGCAGGTATAAATCTTTCCCTGCAATCACAAGAGCCGGTACAATCAACTTCGTATGATTTTTCTTTAGAAAGAACAGTACCATTTGAAGTAAAGTCAAACTTCGGTTTTAAAATCATGAAAGTAGAATGCTGCCCTTTGGAATTTGTATAAGTATAATACTGAATAGTGGCTTTTTCATTATCCTCGTATTTCAGGTCTGTTACGCTTACATTTTCAAGCGAGTTAAAGGTTTCTGCGTGACTTCTGTTGGCAATGGATTGGATGTCAATACCTGATTTCGTTTTAATATTTTTATCATAAACTGTTACAGTCATACTACATGGAGAACATGTGCATTCTGCATAGTTTAAAGTTCCGTCAGGATTTAAAACTGCGCCAACCTGGCAAGCGCATGTACCTTTGCATTTAAATCCGTATTGGGCTTTGAGATTATTGTTATCGTCAAATTGGTTCTCAATCCCAATGTTAGTAGATATTCCCTTCGACGTTTCGTACGTTATTAAAGCTAACATTCTGTTCTTGTTTTCGAAATAGTCTACCTTTTTAATTACTTTCGCTACTTCGTCAATCTGGTTCATCGAAAGAATATCGTTAATAGTCGCCAGGAGTTCAGTATTTGATTTAGCAAGTTTCATTTGGGTTGGTGACACAAGCGATGTTTCTTGCTTTTGGCAGCTAAAAAGACATAAAGTAAAAAGGCTTAGAAAAACAAATGGTAATTTTTTCATTTTTTAAGTTTTAGAATTGTCAAATGAGAATACCTCTATGCAGTTTGACTTGCTACATCTGGTGACTTTAACATAGACCGTTAGAGAAAGCGATTTTATTACCTTAATCAATTTGCTATTATCTTGGTATTGTGTTTTACAAGAATTTTTAAAGCTACCAAACAGTGCGCATTTTGCCCGAGCGAGCCATTTGCCAGTTCTATTTCCAATATTTATTTGATTAATTTTTAGCCGAGTTAAACAAATAACCGGACGCATAAATCTCTTCGCAAATAAGGGGTCGCCTTGTTGAAAAAGAGTCAATTCTTAGTGAAGGATGTAAGGTACGGTACAACAATTTTAATGCTTACATTTTAAAAAAGCAAGCATTTGAATTGTTTTTAAAAAAAATACCCCAAAAGGGGTAGGGGTATGCGATAGCCTGCTATCAAATTCCAGATTCCATCCATGGGCACTTTCAGTACCGCCATTATTTTCTTGAGCAATTTATACTGCGGCAAACACTTTATCATTCATAGATGACTGCCATTGTTATCTCCTGCTGGCAATGAGCAAGTTGAGATCCGTATACTTCAGGTCGAATCGTTCGCTCAGATGAAAATTCGTCAGCGCCCCTTTAAATAAATAAATGCCGCTGCGGATATTGATCTTATGCCAGATCACATTATCGATACCGCCCTCATCGGCCGTTTCGAGCAGCAAAGGCATCAATACATTACTGATGGCCTGCGATGCCGTGCGGGCAAAACCGCTCGGGATGTTGGGTACGCAGTAATGGATTACATCGTATTTTTTAAACACGGGTTTTTTGTGGGTGGTCACCATGCTGGTCTCAAAACAACCGCCGTGATCGATGCTCACATCCACGATCACCGTACCCGGCCGCATATCGGCCACCATTTCTTCCGAAACCACTACCGGCGTACGGCCGCCTGTTCCGCCAAGTGCACCTACCGCCACATCACAGGTGCGGAGTTGCTTGGCCAATATTTTAGGTTCTATTACCGAGGTCCACATGCGTACGCCGATATTATTCTGCATACGTTTGAGCCGGTAAATACTGTTGTCAAAAACTTTTACGCTTGCTCCCATCGCCAGTGCGGTACGGGCTGCGTATTCTCCCACAATACCCGCGCCTATGATGATCACTTTTGTTGGCGGGATACCGCTGATACCGCCAACCAGCACGCCTTTGCCGTTATTGGCATTGCTCAGGTGCTGCCCCGCGATCAACATCACGGCACTGCCGGCGATCTCACTCATGCTACGAACGATGGGATTGTGCCCGCTATCATCTTTCAGGTTTTCAAAACTTAACGCGGTGATCTTTTTCGCCATCATCTTTTCCAGCACTTCCTTCTTCATAACGGCAATGTGGATCGGGGATACGATATATTGATTGGGCTTGAGTAATTCGCAATCCTCCTCACTGACAGGAGCGCTTTTTACGATGACATCGCATTCAAACACCTGTTTTTTATCGTACAATATTTTTGCCCCGGCTTCGCTGTAATCCTTATCGCTGTAGTTTGCCCCTTCGCCCGCTTTGGTCTCCACATTCACTTCATGGCCACGGGCCACCATAACACCTACCGCTTCAGGCGTCAGGGCTATCCTGTTTTCGTTGAAAGTATCTTCCCTGGGAATTCCGATACACAAAGATTCTGTTTTGTGCTTAACGTCCAGCGTTTCTTCCAGAGTTTCGTACGAAAAAGAGGGGGATACAAAAGGTTTTGTTATTGCCATAAAGGTTCAAAGTGACGTACAAATTACAATTTTATTTGCAATTTCCGGGCATTATTGCCGGTAGAGGATAAATAACAATGCACGGTGTTTTGCGGGAACAGCCCGGGGGCTTTATCCGGCCATTCCACCAGGCATAAATTGCCTGAATAGAGGGCATCTTCCACCCCGGCACCAATGGCTTCTTCACCGTCTTTGAGGCGGTAAAGGTCCATATGGCAGATGATATCACCCGTTTCAGTCACATATTCATTGATGATGGAAAAAGTAGGGCTGCTGACAGATCCCTTCACCCCCATAGCATCACATACCGCATGTATGAACGTGGTTTTGCCCGCTCCCATTTCGCCATGAAAAGCCACCACTTTGCGGTCTCCGATCGTTTTCAGAAATGTTAAAGCCGCTTCGGATATTTCGTCCAGTGAAAAATTTACATCCATGATGCAAAGATAAATTTCATAATTAGTAAATCGTTGGCTCCGGCATAAGATAATTTTGCATTATGGAACAAGTAGACTGGACAGTAGAAGGCATGACCTGCAGCAATTGCGCCCTGAGCGTAAATAAACTCCTGCAGAAAGAAGGGATGAAAGACATCAAGGTCAATCCTATCGACGGTGGGGTAAGTTTTACCAGCACTGAAACGATCGATACAGATAAAATAAAAAAAGGCATTTCCTCCCTCGGTTATCATGTGAAGGAGGAAGATCCACATGCAGGCCATGATCATGACCATGGAAGCAGCCATGGCTTTTTATCGAATAATAAAAAACGTTTTCTTTTCACGTTACCATTTACACTGGTGCTGATGTTGCACATGCTGCACCAATGGTTGCCGCTGCATTGGCTGATGGATCCATGGGTACAATTGGCACTTTGCCTTCCGGTATTCATTACCGGTATGTGGTTTTTCGGCCGGAGCGCTATCAAAAGCCTGCGCAATGGTTTGCCCAATATGGATGTTCTGATAGCGGTGGGAGCATTGGCTTCATTTGCTTATAGCCTCACCGGCGCCGTTTTGCATCTCGGCGAGCAATATCTTTTCTTCGAAACTACCGCTTCCATCATCACCCTGGTATTCATGGGAAATTACCTGGAAGAAGCTTCGATACAATCTACTCAAAAAGCATTGAAGGCGTTGGCTAAAAATCAGAAAGTGATGGCCAACATGATCGCGTTCGACGATCAACACCAGGAGCAGGTATTCCCGATAGACAATTCACAATTGAAAACCGGCGATCTTGTTTTAATAAAAACCGGCGAACAGGTGCCGGCGGATTGTAAGATCCTTTGGGGCGATTGCTCGGTGAATGAAGCCATCATCACCGGCGAAAGTATACCTGTTACCAAAAGGAAAAAAGACCTGTTGATCGGGGGAAGTGTATTGGAAAACGGCATCGTAAAAGCACAGGTGACGGCCGCCGGAAAAGATACTGTGTTATCCGGCATATTGAAAATGGTGCAACATGCACAATCCGAAAAACCGCCGATGCAGAAATTAGCGGATAAGATCAGCGCCGTGTTTGTGCCATTGGTGATCGGCATTGCGGCATTAACATTTTTACTTAATTATTTTGCTTTCAGCCAGACATTGGGCAGTTCGCTGATGCGGAGCGTCGCCGTGTTGGTGATCTCCTGCCCTTGTGCGATGGGGCTTGCAACCCCTGCTGCCATTGCGGTTGGGCTCGGCCGTGCTGCACGTACCGGCATCTTGTTCAGGAATGCGGCAAGCCTCGAAAGCTTTAAAAGTATCACGCAGGTAGTGTTTGATAAAACAGGTACATTGACCACGGGAAATTTCGTCATTGCGGGTACACAAACCAGCATGGATGAAAATGAATTTAAAAAGATCGCTTTTTCGCTGGAAAAATATTCCAATCACCCGGTTGCGAAAGCGGTGGCTGGTGAATGGCAGACAAAAGACCTGATCCGTTGGAAAAAGATTGAAGAGATAAAAGGCCTTGGTGTAAGAGCAGAGGATAATGAAGGGAATGTTTACGAAGCGGGTTCTTATCAGTTGCTGCCCGAAGGAGCTCCAGACGGTAACCACAATATTTTTATCCTTAAAAACAAAACTTTGCTGGGCTGGATCGATGTGGCGGATGAAATAAGGCCTGAAGCAAAACAGGTGATCGGCTGGTTGCATAGCCGCCGGGTAAAAACAATTTTGCTCAGCGGCGACCGCAGGGAAAAATGCATGGAAGTAGCGTCACAACTGGGAATTGACGAAGTGTATGCCGAACAGACCCCAGAGCAAAAACTGGAAAAGATCGCGGCGCTCAATGCACAGTCTCCTACAGCTATGATCGGCGACGGTATCAATGATGCACCGGCACTGGCGAAAGCTACGCTAGGAATTTCTTTAAGCGATGCATCGCAGATTGCCATGCAAAGTGCCGATGTGGTGCTGATGAACCATGGATTAAAAAATCTGCCGAATGCATTAGGATTGGGAAAACATACTTACATCACCATCAAGCAAAACCTATTTTGGGCATTTGCCTACAATATTGTGGCGATACCTGTGGCAGCGATAGGTTTGTTAAGCCCTACGGTTGCGGCATTGGCGATGGGCTTCAGCGATATTGTGCTGGCTGCGAATTCGCTGAGGTTGTTTGTGAAGAAAGTCATTTAGCGAGTTGACTACTCCATCAATTGCCCCGGACTTAAGTCCGGGGCAATTGATGGAGTAGTCAACTCGAAAGAGGATTTCCCCGAGGCTACTCCGTTTTTTTCTCCCTCAAAAAACAAACAATTAAGCGTAATTTGTACGCTCTCATGGTACAGATCACTCCGGAATATATACTGAAGAAATATTGGGGCTACGATAACTTCCGGCCGTTGCAAAAAGACATTGTGGAAGCTGTGCTGCACCAAAAAGATGTGTTGGCGTTATTACCCACCGGCGGTGGCAAATCCATCTGTTTCCAGGTGCCGGCGATGGTGATGGAAGGTGTTTGCCTCGTAGTGAGCCCGCTCATCGCACTGATGAAAGACCAGGTGGAGAACCTGAATAAAAGAGGCATTCCGGCGCTGGCTGTATACTCCGGCATGCATTTCAACGAAGTAAAAAAGACATTACAAAATGCCGCATTCGGCGATTATAAGTTTTTATACGTTTCTCCCGAAAGGCTGGAAACCGCTCTTTTTCTCGAATTTTTGCCTGCCATAAAACCCTGCCTCATAGCGGTGGATGAAGCGCATTGTGTTTCGCAATGGGGGTATGATTTCCGCCCGCCATATTTGCGTATCGCGAAGCTACGCAGCCATTTGCCGTCGGTGCCGGTGATTGCGCTTACTGCATCGGCCACTATTGAAGTGCAGAAAGATATTTGTGATAGATTATTATTCGGTGCTTCGCAACAGATTTTCCGGCAATCATTTGAGCGCCCCGAACTTTCTTACAGCATTTTTCAGCCTGCATCCAAACAGTCAAAATTGGTGGAAATACTTTCTAAAGTGAAAGGCTCTTCCATCGTTTATTGCAAAAGCCGCAAACAAACCCAGCAGGTGGCGGAACTGTTGAGAATGCAACAGATCGATGCGGATTTTTATCATGCTGGGCTTTCTGGGGATTCACGCACCACAAAACAGGACAACTGGGTGCAGAATAAAACCCGGGTGATCGTATGTACCAATGCCTTTGGAATGGGCATCGACAAACCTGATGTACGGGTGGTGGTGCATTATGATGTACCGGATTGTATAGAGAATTATTACCAGGAAGCTGGCCGTGCCGGAAGAGATGGAAAGCGTGCGTACGCTGTTCTATTGCATAACCTCAAGGAAACAGATGAGTTGTTTGAAAAGATCGGACTGCGTTATCCTCCGCTTGCGGAAATAAAAAAGATCTACACCGCCCTGATGAATTACCTGCAGGTGGCCGCCGGTGGCGGAGAAGAAAGCAGCTATGATTTTGACCTGGCACAATTTGCCGCCAATTTCAAACTCAATGTTCTGCAGGCTACTTACGGCATACAGGCGCTGGCGCAGGAAGGATTGTTGAGTTATAATGAAGTAGTGTTCAAGCCTTCTGTGGCCCGCTTCATCGCTTCCAAAAGCGATCTGCGTGAATTTGAGCAGCAGCATCCCGAACTCGATGTGGTGGTGAAAGGATTGCTCCGCACTTATGAAGGAATATTTGACCAGACTTGTTCCATTTATGAGCATTCACTGGCTAAATTTTTGAAATTACCGGTAACGGAGATACGCGAAAAACTGATGGCGCTTCATCGCTACCAGGTGATCGTTTACCAGCCTGCGGCGGAAAAACCGCAACTGTATCTTATCCGTAACAGGATGTATTCCGACGATTTTAAATTTGACGAGAGCAGGATCGCGGCAAGAAGGCAGCATTCTGAAAGCCGTGTCAAGGCAATTTCGGAGTATGTAAAAAACAGATCGGATTGCAGGAATAAAATGATCGCAGCATATTTTGGGGAAGTCTCAGGAAAAAATTGCGGTATCTGCGATAATTGCATTCAACGGAAAGAACAGGAAATAAAGACAGCGCAATTTGAAACCATCGCGGCAGACATTAAAAAAATTCTTCAACCTCAACCTATCCCTTTTGAAACGCTGATAAAACAACTTCCTTCTCATCATTCTGCCAAACTATGGGAAGTATTGAATTTTTTGATCGCTGAAGGAATCGTTGAAACAGATGACAGACAGGATCTCCGTTTAAAAAAATAGTCATTAGTTAAGTACAGGCATAAAAAAAGGGACCAAGATAGAAATCTAGTCCCGCTTTAAAATCCAATATCCTATGAAAAACCGAAACGAAGATAATGTGGTATTTACTATAAACCAAGTATTTTAAGAAATTTTTGTAGAAATACTTCTACAAGGAAGCGGATAATATTACAGATATTCTCAGATTTAATCCATAATTACCTGTTTGACAAGTATCCACAAATACAATTGTTAATAATTAATCATGCGACAGTCCAAAAAAAATAAATAAATATTTTTTTTAATTGATAGAGGTCAAAGATGGAGTTTAGAACCAGGAAGACTTTTTCCTGGTAGTGCGGCCGCCTAATCCCAAGGCACCGAGCAGAGAGCGGATTATCCCGTTGCCGGCTGTCCGGACCATACTTTTCACCACTGAATTATTCGCCACTTTTTCAAAGGTTGATGGCTCTTCCTTTGCCGGTTTTTTTGAAGTAGTAGTAGTTTCTTCTGCGTTTTTTTCGGCAGCTTCCTGAAGTTTGGCGGTGAGTATTTCGTAAGCACTGTTGTTGTCTACATCCTTGCTATATTTTGCCACCAGCTTGCTTTTTGCATTGATATTATTTACCTCGTCATCGGTAAGCACGTCCATCCTGCTGCGGGGCGAACAAAGCATCGTATGTGCCAATGGAGTAGGAATACCTTTTTCGTTCAGCATAGTCACCAATGCCTCGCCGATACCGAGTTGCGTAATGAGGTCTTCCGTTTTGTAATATTCTGTTTCAGGATAATTATCGGCGGTCTGTTTGATCACCTTACGATCAGCCGCCGTAAATGCACGCAGCGCATGCTGCACTTTCAGGCCGAGTTGGCCCAGTACGCTGGCTGGCACATCCATCGGATTTTGTGTGCAAAAGAAAATACCGATGCCTTTGGAGCGTATGAGTTTGATGATGGTTTCGATCTGCTGAATCAATTCCGAACTTGCTTCCTGGAAAATAAGATGCGCTTCATCGATGAACATCACCAGTTTCGGCTTATCAAGATCGCCTTCTTCGGGGCAACTGGCATACAATTCCGCCAGCATCTGCAACATGAACGTGGAAAAAAGCTTGGGCTTATCCTGGATATCCGTCACCCGCAAAATGCTTATCATCCCACGGCCGTCGTCGCTGATACGCATCAGGTCATCCACCTCAAAACTGCGCTCACCAAAGAACATATCAGCGCCCTGCTGCTGCAATTCAATCACTTTGCGTAGGATGGTGCCGGTGCTGGTGGTGGATATTTTGCCATACAATTTTTCAATTTCTGCTTTGCCTTCGTCGCCGATGTATTGCAATACTTTGATGAAATCTTTCAGATCCAGTAAGGGCATCTGGTTATCGTCGCAATATTTGAAAATAAGCGCTACCACTCCCCCCTGCGTATCATTCAGTCCTAATATTTTGCTGAGCAAAACCGGCCCGAATTCGCTGACGGTTGCCCGCAATCTGACCCCATTTTTTCCCGACAGGGATAATAATTCTGAAGGAAAAGAAGACGGTGTGTAAGCCAACGCAAGCTTCTGGTAGCGTTCTGTCACTTTATCATTCACCGAACCTGTGGCGGCA
>Ga0247741_1000865_pt1 | contig 16651 bp, 11 predicted proteins | sample UWRJL213509R2_FD_180945 | JGI IMG/M metagenome (GOLD analysis project Ga0247741, IMG submission 180945) | Plant litter microbial communities from Arlington Agricultural Research Station in Wisconsin, United States - UWRJ-L213-509R-2 | ecosystem: Environmental > Terrestrial > Plant litter >... | reverse complement strand
ATACTGCGCAATCCGCCGGCATCGACGACTGGTTTGCTTCTATCCGCGTGGGCATTGCCCAAGCATTCGGCTGCGGCGATGCGGATGTCATCCTTGCCGCATCCGGCACAGATGTGGAGCTTCTGGTGATCGGCCTGGTGTCTGCCCTGTCGACCCGGCCTTTGACGAGTATTCTGATCGCGCCTGAAGAGACCGGAAGCGGCGTGCAGCGCGCGGCTGCCGGGCGCCACTTCTCCGACGCAACCGCGCTCGGATCGGCGGTGACCGCCGGTGCGATGCTCGAAGGCTTTTCCGCCGGGCGGATCGAGCTGCGCAGTGTCGCTATCCGCAATGAGCTTGGCCAGCCGCGCAGCGCGTGCGACATCGACAGCGATGTGATCGCTGCCGTCGAGCAGGAGCTGAAGCGCGGCCGCGACGTGCTCGTTCATGTGCTCGATACGTCGAAGACTGGTCTCGCTGGTGTCTCCAGGCAAGCCGCGCGTTATGTTTCCTCTCTCGCGCCGGAACGTGTTCGTGTGCTCGTCGACGCCTGCCAGTTTCGCTGCACCCGTGCTGCTTTGCGGCAGGACATTGCCGACGGGTTTCTGGTCGCGGTGACTGGGTCGAAATTCTTGGGTGGGCCACCGTTTGCTGGCGCTCTGCTTTTGCCGCCATCGATTGCCGCGGAACTGGCGTCGGCCACGGATTTCCCGACAGGGCTCTCCTGTTATACCGCACTTCACGACTGGCCGGCCTCTCGCAGGGCGACAGCAACGCTGGTGTTCGGCTCGCATTTCAATCTTGGATTGGGGTTGCGATGGGCGGCCGCGCTGGCGCAGGTGAACTCCGCTCGAACCGTCGATGATCGCCTCCAGTTCGAGATTCGCGCGGCATTCACCGAGCTCGTACGTGCGCGGATCGGCGTTCTCCACAACGCCTTCATTCACCCGGATGACGAAGGCGAGCATGTCGCCACCCGCACCATTGTTCCCTTGACGATCACGAACAAGGCTGGCGCATTCTCCTCTCTGGCGGAAGTCCAGAAGCTGCATCTGGCTTTGCGTGAGGACGGATGCGGTCCCGTCTGCCATGTCGGGCAGGCGGTCAATCTCGGTCATCGCACGATCTTGCGTGTCGCGGCTTCGGCACTTGATATCAATACGGTATCCCAAGGACTTGCCGCCGGACTGCCTTTGTCGAAGGCCTTGGAGCCAATCGCGGCCAATTTGGACGTCCTGTTTGAAAAATGGGCCACCATTTCCAATAGAGTCAAAGGTGTGTGATGCCGGAGTCGAGCCAAGAAGGCGCGTTGCCGGCGGCTGAGCCGTCCAAAAACCCGGTAGGGCTGGATCCTGCCGATTGGCAGCAATTTCGTGCCGCGGCACATCGGATTCTGGACGATACGATCGATCATATTGCGAACGTCCGACAAAATCCGGTCTGGCAGCCAACGCCGGATGCGACACGCGAAAGGTTCGCGCAACCGATACCCCACGCATCGCGCGACCTGAACGACGTGCTGGATGATGTGCGTGCGCATATCTTCCCGCATGCGACCGGCAACCTGCATCCGCTGTTTATGGGCTGGGTGCATGGCGCAGGGACACCGGTTGGCATGGTGGCCGAGCTGATCGCCGCCGGTCTCAACATGAACTGTGGCGGTCGTGATCACGTCGGCATCGAGGTCGAAAAGCAGATCGTCCGGTGGATGAGCGAAGCCCTAGGCTATCCGGCGTCGGCGAGCGGACTGTTCGTCACCGGTTCGTCGATGGCGAACTTCCTCGCTGTCATCATCGCCAAGACCGAGGCATTGGGGCAGGGCGCGCGCCAGACGGGCCTGCGCAACATCGAGCAGCAGCTTGTCGCCTACACGTCCTCGGAGGCGCATGTCTGCATCGCGCAGGCGATGCAATTGTCGGGGATGGGATCGGCCAATCTGCGGTCTGTCCCAGTGGATGTCGCCGGTAGAATGAGAATGGACGCCTTGTCCGCCGCGATCGCGCAGGACCGCGCTGCTGGCTTGTTGCCGTTCCTCGTCGTCGGTACGGCCGGGACGGTCAACACCGGCGCGATCGATCCGCTCTCTGAGATCGCTGAGATCGCCGAGACCGAGAAGCTGTGGTTTCACGTCGATGGCGCCATCGGCGCGCTGGGCATGCTCTCACCCGAGATGCGCGATCTGTTTGCAGGTATCGAACGATCGGCGTCCGTTGCGCTCGACTTTCACAAATGGGGTCACGTTCCCTATGATGCGGGCTTTCTGCTGGTTCGTGACAGTGCCGCGCACAAGGCGGCATTTGCGCAGCCTGCCGCCTATCTTCAGCGCTCCGATCGCGGCCTTGCGGCCGGCGACACGTGGCCGTGCGATCTCGGGCCGGATCTTTCACGTGGGTTCAGGGCCTTGAAGACCTGGATGACGATCGAGGCTCTTGGAACGGAGCGGATCGGTGACTCGATCGCCCATACATGCGAGGTGGCGCGGTATCTCGCCGAACGCCTTGAACGTGATCCAAGGTTCGCGCTTCGCGCTCCGGTCGCCTTGAATATCGTCTGCTTCGGCATCCGGGGCGCAACCGCGGAGTTCACCCGCAATCTCGTGCTCGACATTCATGAATCGGGCCTCGCGGTACCGTCATGGACGACGTTGAACGGCCAACTGTCCGTGCGCTGCTCCATCGTCAATCATCGCACGACAAAGGCCGACATGGACAATTTTGTCGGCATTTTGGCCAGCCATCTGAACTGACCGTGACTTGGTGGCTCGTTCGAGGCACGGTCCGTCTGTAGACAGGGCCTTGCCCGGACGAGTTCCAGACTCCCGATTGCATATTTGCCGCATTGAGATTCGTCGAAGTTTTCCGTAGAGAAGGAACCACGGGAGAGGGCCGATAAAGGTGAAGTGCCAGCAGATGATGATTGCTCGGTGGTTGGTGCGCATGGCTTGCGCCATCGCTTTGCTATTTGTCGGCTTCGGCCACCAGGCGCCGGCGTCGACCGCGAGCACATTCGCCCAAGGCGAGTTCGCAGCATATGTGCTGCCGGATGGTACACTGCCAGTGATCTGCATTGCCGACAAGGACAGCAGAGTTCAGCCACACGGCAAGAAGCATCAATCTGAATGCGAAGCCTGCCTTGTCAGCAGTGCTGTCATTCTGCCCACGCCGGGATCGTTCGGTATCGTCAATCTCCGCATCGAAGATGCACTTGCTTCGCCTTATGTTGGTGCCATCGCGCGCAAGCAGGCCCAGCCGCCGAACAAGGGCGCGAGGGCTCCTCCTCTACTTCACATCACGGCTTGAGCGTGTCTCGCGGCGTAAGCCCGTAACGCCCGTTTGGCGCTGCCGCTTAATGGCGTTACCCCCGAAATCACAAGCACGCTCAGTCTTTCGCGCATACCCACCGTCATCGTTCCAAGGGTTCGGTGGCAGAATGCATGACCATGCCATTTCCCATTCAGGAACCGTAAAATGAACAAGCTGAATATCGCTCTTGCCGGTCCGCTTTTTGCTGGCCTGTTTTCCACATTGTCGATGGCGCAAAACGTCAAGGTCGGTGATATCGAAATCGATCATGCCTATGCGCGTGCCATGGTCCCAGGTGCCAAGGTCGGTGGCGGCTATCTCACACTGACCAACACCGGGTCTGCCGACGACACGCTTGTCGCTATCGCTGCGGACCGGGCCAAATCCGCGGAAGTTCACCAGATGAGCGTCGATGGTGGGTTGATGAAGATGCGGCCGGTGCAGGGGGGCCTCGTTGTGCCGGCCGGCCAGACGATCGAGCTGAAACCGGGTGGTTATCACGTGATGTTCATGGGCGTTGTCCAGCCATTCAAGCAAGGGGAAACGGTGAAGGCGACCCTGACCTTCGAAAAGGCAGGCGCGATCGACGTTGAATTCTCCGTTGGAAATATTGCCGGAGGGGCCCCGGGCGCTGATGCGACCCACTCCGATATGGGCGGTATGACCATGCCGAAACCACAGTAATCCGAATGCCTCAGCGCATTTTTAATCGAGCCAGCATACAAAAAGAAAGTATCAATATGTCCAGATTGAACGTTGTTATCGCCATGTCCCTTGCCGCCGTTCTTGGCTTCTCCGGACCGGCATTTGCCCATGCACATCTGAAGACCAGCACGCCGGCTGACAAGTCGACTGTCAGCGCGTCCCCCACCCAGATCGATCTGCATTTCACCGAAGAACTCAACCTTCGTTTCTCCGGCGCGACGATTACCGGTCCCGGAAAGATCGAGATCAAGGCGGGGGATGCGACGCTCGCAGATGAAGGCAAGACGCTGACGGTTCCAGTTCCAACCAAGCTTGATGCCGGGTCCTACACAGTCGAGTGGCACGTGCTTTCCACCGACGGCCACAAGACGAATGGCAGTTACGGCTTCACGGTCAAGCCGTGACACCGGCAGGCGCTCTGATCGTCTGCCGTTTTCTGTTCGATGCGCCGGCAATCTGGCTCTGGGGGGCGTCAGCCTATCTGGGGTTTGTCGTTCCGGCCAGGCTCGCACGCCATATCGATCAGGTTCTGCGGTCAGCGCGCGCAGTTGCCATAGCGATTGCTGTTGCGGCCACGGCGGCGATGCTGCCCTTGCGGGCGGCGACGATCGGAAATGGCTGGGAGGATGCGTTTTCACCCGAGATGCTGCACGGCATTCTTCTGGAGACGGATGTGGGGCGTGCTTGGATTTTCCAGGCCTGTGCAACTGTTTTCCTCGTGGCGGCAAGCAGCCTACGGGTGCATCGGCGGAGGGCGCAAAACGTTGGTGCTGCCTTGCTGCTGATCAGCCTAACGACCAGTGGCCACGCCGCGATGAACAGCGGCTGGCTGCGGATCGCGCATCGGCTGAACGATGGTCTTCACCTTCTCGCCGGCGGTGCCTGGCTCGGCGCGTTGGTGCCGGTGCTGCTGATCCTCCCAATGCTCGGCGCCGGGCGCTTTCAATCGGAGGCGCGACTGGCGCTGATGCGTTTTTCCGCGGCCGGCCACGTCGCCGTCGCACTGGTCATCGCCTCCGGTATCGCCAACATGCTGCTGATTGTCAGAACGGTTCCGTTTGACTGGAGTGTTCGCTATCAGCTGCTACTGAGCATCAAGGTGACGCTGGTGGGAATCATGGTGCTGGTTGCCGTGGTCAATCGCTACGTTTTCGTCCCGAGGCTCGCGCGTGACCCTTCGTTGCACGCCCTGAAAGCATGCATTCTCGTTGAAATCGGTCTGGGATTGGCCGTCGTTGGGCTGGTCGCCTGGTTCGGTACATTGGAGCCGACGTAGGCGCTGCTGCAATGCAGCACCGATCTACGTCAAATAACTGTAACGGCAGTTTTTTCGCTTTTCCACGCTGCCTTGCCGTGCCATTTTCGCTGCAACACTGCACAACGATAAGGGGCACATCCGTGTTTTCAAAGAGCATCAAATTATCCGCTGCGCTGACAGCACTCGTTCTCGCTCCTTCGCTGGCATTTGCCCATACCGGCGTAGGCGACACGGCCGGTTTCGTCCACGGCTTCAGTCATCCGCTGTCCGGCCTAGACCACGTCCTGGCGATGGTGATGGTCGGTGTCCTCGCATGGCAGCTTGGCGGTCGCGCAGTCTGGATCGTGCCGTCGACGTTCGTCGGCGTCATGGCTGCAGGCGGCGCGCTTGGCATGATGGGGATTGCCATCCCGTTCGTTGAAGCGGGGATCGCGCTTTCGGTGCTCGTGCTTGGCGCCGTCATTGCATTTAATATTCGCGCGCCCGTTGCTGCCGCCGCCGCAGTAGTCGGTTTGTTTGCGATTTTCCATGGCCTTGCCCATGGTGCGGAAATGCCCGCCGCCGCGGGTGGCATGGCTTACGCCGCCGGTTTCATGATCGCGACGGTCGCGCTGCATTTCGCTGGCATCACCATGGGATATGGGCTTGCTAAAATGGGTGAAACGAGGGGCTCGTTCGTGACCCGCGCCAGCGGCGGTGTTGCAGCGGTTGCAGGCATTGCGCTTCTGAGCGGCCTTATCTGACGAAAAGGCCCGGACGCGATGTCCGGGCCCTATCCACTTATTATGCCGGATATCTGCTGCGCTCAGTTAAGACTGCGCCGCGCATCTGCAGCCTGTTCCAGCGTCCGCTGTACCGTGGCGGGCATGGCCGGTTTGGTCACGACGCCTAATGCGCCATTCAGGCGATTGGCGACGGCCTCCGGATTGCCGGTCATGAACACCACCGTCACGCCGAACTCCTCCACCAGTCGTCGCCCGATCTCCGGTCCTGTCGGCCCGTCGGAGAGATTGACGTCGACAAAAGCGATGTCCGCAAGCGACGCCAGTTTCAACGCCTGATCCTGACCGCTTGCCAGTCCGGCCACATCGAAGCCCATCGCCTTGACAGTTTCTTCGAGGTCGAGGGCGATGAAAAGCTCGTCCTCGACGATCAGGACGCGATGTCTGGCTTTGCTTTCGTTCGATGACTTGTACTCAACGCCGGTGGCCATGACGGCTCCCTGTTTGCTATTTCCGTTAGGACTCGTGCAATTAACGGAGCAGCAACCGATATGTTCCGCATCAATGCAAGCGTATTAGGTGGTAAGATATTGTTAACGTTAAAAAATATTTAATTTTATGTGATTTCAAGCGAGTCGCGCCTAAGTGCCGCCAGGGTTTCTGGCGTTGAGGCGAAGGCACCAAAGATTGCTGTAGGCCATGTCATTCCGCGAGTTGACAAGCTGCTCGCGAGTGGGGAAAGTCGCGGCCACATCAGGCGTCAGCATATCGGGGGGATCCTATGTCCGTACGCGCGTTCCTTGCAGCCGCTACAATCGTTGTTTCCACTGTTCTCGGAGGCTCAGGCGCGTTCGGCGCCGACACCAAGCGCGAGATTCAAACGGTGCGGGACGCCGATTATTTCGGCTTCGACCTGCGCAGCGAGCAGAATGTCACGCTCGACCAATGCAAGACCGCCTGCATCGGTGACAAGTCATGTAAGGCCTTCACCTATAATCCGAAGGCGAGCTGGTGCTTCCTCAAATCCGATTTCAAGACGATGAATGCCTTCCCCGGGGCAATCGCCGGAAAGGTCGTTGAAACCGCCGGTCAGCAAGAGCCCGACCTCGGTGTCGCGCCGCGGATCAGCTTTCTGTCAGCCGATGTGTTGCAGCAAGCGCGTGACGACAAGGCAAACCTCGAACTTGCCGACGACCAGCAGGGCCAGTCGGCGGACAGCCTGATCGCCAATGGTCGGATCGATCTGACGGCGAACAACGTCGTCGACGCGCTGAAATCCTTCAGGGGCGCGCTGGCGATCACGCCTGACAATGGCGAACTGTGGCTGGAAACCGCACGCGCCGGCGACAGCTTCGCCAAGACCGACGACAACAACGGCAGCGACATCTACGCCCAGGCGGTGCTGGCCGCGATCAACGGCTACGATCTGACGCGGACCACGACCAACCGCGCGGATGCGCTGGCGGTGCTTGCCGTGGCGCTGGAGAAGAACACCAATTACCGCGCGGCGCTGAATGCCTACAAGGCAAGTCTGGCGCTGGTGAACGCCAGGGAAGTCCAGGCGGCATTTCTACAGCTGAAATCGACCCAGGGCTTCCGCATCACCGAACATACCGTCGATGCCGACAGCGCCACCCCGCGGGCCTGTGTCACCTTTTCGGAATCGCTGGTCAAGACGACTGATTATACGCCCTTCGTGACGCTGAACGGCGCTGCGCCAAAGGCGCTCGAGACAAAGGACAAGCAGATCTGCGTCGAGGGGCTGACGCATGGCGAAAACTACAAGATCGCTTTCCGGACCGGTCTTCCCTCGTCGGTCGATGAAGTTCTGGAGGCGCCGGTCGGTCTCGACATCTATGTCAAGGATCGCACGGCCAGCGTCCGCTTCACCGGTGACAGCTTCGTGTTGCCGTCAACGGCGCGTCGTGGCATTCCGATTGTTTCGGTCAACATGCCGTCGGCCAAGCTCAAGCTCTACCGCATCGGCGATCGCGGCATCGCGCCGCTTCTGACAAGCTCGCAGTTCCTGACGCAGCTCGACGGTTACGGCGCGCAGCGCATTGAGGACGAAAGCGGCGAACTCGTTTGGCAGGGGGCGATCGAGATCGCCAACGACCTGAATAAGGATGTGGTCACCAGCTTCCCGGTCGACGAGGCACTGCCTGAGCGCAAGCCCGGCGTCTACGTGCTGACCGCTACCGCGGAGAATGCGCCGGACCAGGAGTGGAATTCGCAGGCGACGCAATGGTTCGTGGTTTCGGATATCGGCGTCACCACCTATGCCGGCACCGACGGTCTTAACGTCTTCACCCGCTCGCTGGCCTCTGCCAAGCCGATGGCGGGTGTCGAACTGCAGTTGCTGGCCAAGAACAACGAGGTGCTCGGCAGCGCGACCACCGACGACAACGGTCGCGCCACCTTCACCGCCGGCCTGATCCGCGGCACCTCGGCGTTGACGCCGGCGGTGATTACCGCGAAGAACGGAACATCGGACTACGTCTTCCTCGACATGACGCGCGCCGGCTTCGATCTTTCCGATCGCGGCGTCACCGGCCGCGCATCGCCCGGCGCGATCGATGTGCTGACATTCACCGAACGCGGTATCTACCGCGTCGGCGAGACAGTTCACGCCTCGGCGCTTGCCCGCGATACCGACGGTAAGGCCATCGAGAACCTGCCGCTGACCTTCATCTTTCTGCGCCCCGATGGCGTCGAGGATCGCCGTATCGTTAGCCAGACCAGCAATCTTGGCGGATACAACATTGATTTCGCCGTTCAGGACAACGCCATGCGCGGCACCTGGACGATGAATATTCACACCGATCCAAAAGGCTCGCCGATCGCCAGCAAGAGCTTCCTGGTCGATGATTTCGTGCCGGATCGTACCGACATGGAGCTGAAGACCGAGGCCAAGGTAATCGGCCCGGACACGCCGGCGACAATCAATATCACAGGCAAGTATCTCTATGGCGCACCCGCGGCCGGCCTGACGCTGGAAGGCGATGTGGTCATCAAGCCGACCCGTCAGGCCGATGCTTTCCCCGGTTATTTCTTCGGCCTGGCCGATGAAGAAGCCAGCGAGGATTCGCGTCAATCGATCGAGGGACTGCCTGATCTCGACGAGAACGGCGAGGGCGCCACCGATCTCACCGTCGGCGAACTGCCGGCCACAACGCAGCTGCTCAATGCCACCGTCTACATCAGGATGCAGGAGAGCGGCGGCCGCGCGATTGAGCGTTCTCTAGTTCTGCCGGTGCAGAACCAGGGGCCGATGATCGGGATCAAGCCCGAATTCTCTGGTGATCTCGGTGAGAACTCGATTGCCAACTTCACGGTCATCGGCGTCAGCGCCGAGGGCGTGAAGGAAGAGATGAAGGGGCTGCGCTGGAAGCTTTACAAGCTGAACCGCGACTACCAGTGGTACCGCGACGGCACCGCCTGGAAGTACGAGCCTGTCTACACCGCCGAGCAGGTGGGCAACGGTAATATCGATGCAGGTCTGGACGGCGCCAAGATCGCCTCGCCCGTGCAGTGGGGCCGGTATCGCCTGGAGGTCGAGAGCACCGATGCGGACGGCCCGACCTCGAGCGTCGAATTCGATGCGGGCTGGTTCGTGCAGGCGACTTCGACGGAGACGCCGGACGGGCTGGAGATTGCCCTCGACAAGGACAGCTACAGGGTCGGGGAAACAGCCAAGCTGAAGGTTTCCTCGCGCTACGCCGGGCAGTTGATGATCGCCGCTGGTACGGAGACGCTGGTAGCCGTGCAGAACGCTGATATCGGCGAGAAGGGCGGCGAAGTCGATATCCCCGTCACGGCCGACTGGGGTGCCGGCGCCTACGTGACCGCCACCCTGTTCCGCCCCGGCGATGCACAGGACAGCCACATGCCGATGCGTGCCATCGGCGTCAAATGGCTGAAGGTCGATCCGCAGGATCGGGCGCTTCAGGTGAAGATAGACGCGCCGGAAAAGATGCTGCCGCGCAGACCGTTGCCGATCACCCTTGCGGTGGCCGGTGCCGGCGCCAATGAGGACGCCTATGTCACGGTCGCCGCCGTCGATGTCGGCATTCTCAATCTCACACGCTATGAGGCGCCAAATCCCGAGGACTGGTATTTCGGCCAGCGCCAGCTTGGCCTCGAAATTCGCGATCTCTATGGCCGTCTGATCGATGGCTCGCTCGGCGCCACCGGCAAGCTGCGCACCGGTGGCGACGGCGGCGCGATTGCACTGCAGGCCAGTCCGCCGACACAGAAGCTGGTCGCCTTCTTCTCCGGCCCTGTGAAGCTGGATGCAGAGGGCAAGGCGCAGGTCAGCTTCGATATCCCACAATTCAACGGCACGGCGCGCCTGATGGCGGTCGCCTGGTCGAAGTTAGGTGTGGGCCATGCGACGCGGGATGTGATCATCCGCGACCCTGTCGTCGTTACCGCCAGTCTGCCGCGCTTCCTGGCTCCCGGTGACACGTCGGAACTGCGGCTCGATATCGCCAACACCGATGCGCCCGCCGGCGACTACAAACTCGCTGTCACGGGCAACGATGCCGTCGGCATCGACAAGGGCTCTCAAACCATTCGGCTGGATGCAGGCGCCAAGCAGGCGCTGACGCTTTCCGTCAGCGGTCTTCAGCCCGGCAATGGCAGCGTGTCAATCAACCTGTCTGATGCATCCGGGATGTCGCTCGACCAGAGCATCGATTTGCCGGTACGCCCGGCTGTCCTGCCGGTCACCGAACGCCGCGTGCTGGCGCTGAAGCCGGGAGCAAAGCTTGTGATCGACAAGGCGCTTCTGGCTGACAGCGTGCTGCCCGGCGCGTCTGTCAGCGTCAATGTCACGCGCTCTGCGGCCTTCGACATTCCGGCGCTGTTGATGTCGCTCGACCGTTATCCGTTCGGCTGCGCGGAGCAGACGACGAGCCGGGCGCTGCCGCTACTTTATCTCAGCGAACTCGCCGAGCAGGCAGGCCTCGACAACGATGCCGATATCAAGAAGCGGGTGCAGGATGCGATCTATCGCGTGTTGTCCTACCAGGCATCGGCCGGCAGTTTCGGTCTCTGGGGACCGGATAGCGGCGACCTGTGGCTTGATTCCTACGTCACCGATTTCCTGACGCGGGCCCGCGAGCAGAAATACGACGTGCCGGATCGGGCGCTTGCCCAGGCGCTGGAGAACTTGCAGAACGCCTTGAGTTACGATGTCAACGTCAAGGATCAGGGCGACCAGATCGCCTATGCGCTTTATGTGCTGGCGCGCAACAAGAAGGCGGCGATCAGCGATCTGCGCTACTACGCCGACACGATGATCAATGACTTCCCGACGCCGCTCGCCAAGGCACATATCGCCGCGGCGCTGGCGCTTTATGGTGATGCGACGCGCTCGAAGAACATCTTCGTCGACGCGCTGCAGATGTCCGCCCAGTCGATGGTAACGAAGGTCAACCTGTCGCGCACGGACTACGGTTCGGTTCTGCGGGATGGCGCGGCGATCCTGGCGCTTGCCGCTGAAAGCCGGCCCGTGCCGCCGATCGTGCCGGAACTCGCCAAGGCCGTTGCCAAGGAATGGGAACGCAGCAAATACACCAGCACCCAGGAACAGGCATGGATGCTGCTCGCGGCGCGGGCGATCCAGGGCGGTGACGATTCGCTCAAGATCGATGTCAACGGTGCGCTTCACAATGGTGCCTACATGGCGCGGATGATGGGTGAGGCGTTGGCGGACCATCCGTTGACCTTGACCAACCAGACCAGCGACGCGGTCTCGGCCGTGGTGACCACGGTGGCTGCGCCTGTCGTGCCGCTGCCCGCCGGCGGCGACGGCTTTGCCATCGACCGCAGCTACTACACGCTGGATGGCGAGCAGGCGAATGTGTCGGAAGCCAAGCAGAACGAGCGATATGTCGTGGTGCTGCATGTCACCGAGAGCAACAAGTGGCCCTCACGCATTGTCATCACCGACCTGCTGCCGGCCGGCTTCCAGATCGACAATCCGAGCCTCATCGACAGCGCCCAGCTGACCAACTTCGACTGGATCGGCGAGGTGACTGCAGCGCACACCGAATTCCGCAACGACCGTTTCGTTGCTGCCTTCAACCGCAGCGCTGATGACAACCGCGAGATAAATGTCGCCTATGTCGTTCGCGCCGTGACGCCCGGCACCTACGATCACCCGGCGGCAAATGTCGAGGACATGTACCGGCCGCAGCTTTCGGCCCGCACCGCGACCGGCAAGATGGAGGTTGTGGCAGCGCGGCCATGAGATTGAGACGCAAACTTGCGATCGGGGCTGTCGCCGGCATGGTCATGGCTGGCGCGGTTCTGCTTGCGCTTGATGCGGCCGACAGGGCATTTCCGCCGCCGCTCGACAAGGCCAGCGTTTCGGTCGAAGTGCTGGACGCGGATGGTCAGCTGCTGCGCGCTTTCGCAACCCCGGAGGGCCGCTGGCGGCTGAAGACGACGGTTGGCGACGTCGATGCGCAGTTCCTGCGCATGCTCGTCGCCTATGAAGACAGGCGGTTCTACGACCATGACGGCGTTGATCCATGGGCGATCGGCCGGGCCGCGTTGCAGCTTGCCACAAATGGCCGCATCGTCTCCGGCGCCTCGACGCTGTCGATGCAGGTCGCTCGGCTGATCGAGCCGCGCCAGGGTCGCTCGCTGTCGGCCAAGATGTTGCAGGTGGCGCGGGCTCTGCAGATCGAGCGCCGGCTGTCGAAGGAGGAGATCCTCGATCTCTATCTCACCCACGCCCCCTATGGCGGCAATCTCGAGGGTGTCAGGGCCGCAAGCCTGGCTTATTTCGGCAAAGAGCCGAAGCGCCTGACGGTGGCGCAGGCCGCACTGCTCGTAGCCTTGCCACAGCTGCCTGAGAAGCGCCGTCCCGATCGCAATCTCGCGGCAGCCCAAGCGGCGCGCAAGCGCGTGCTGGAGCGTGTCGCGGTTGCCGATGCGGTGGGGGAGGGCGAGGCGGAACGGGCAGAGGCAACGCTGGTCCCCGCAAGGCGCATGCAACTGCCGGCGCTGGCGGCACATGTCGGCGAGGCGGCGCGGCGCAAGGAACCGGATGTGCTGCAGCACCGCACCACCTTGAAGAAGCAGGTGCAGCAGGGGCTGGAGTCCGTGGCGCGGACCGCCGCCCTGAAGCTCGGTCCTAAGCTGTCGCTGGCGATGGTGATGGCGGACGCCGAGACCGGCGATATCGTTGGCGAGGTTGGCTCCGCCGACTACTTCGACGCCAGCCGATCCGGCTGGATCGACATGACCCGCGTCAACCGTTCGCCTGGTTCGACGCTGAAGCCGTTCATCTACGGCCTCGCCTTCGAGGAGGGGCTGGTCAGCCAGGAAACGATCATCGAAGATCGGCCGGCCGACTTCTTCGGTTATCGCCCGCGCAATTTCGACATGAGCTATCAGGGGGACGTGACAGTGCGCGATGCGTTACAGCTGTCTCTCAACGTCCCCGCCGTCAAGCTGCTCGATGCCGTCAATCCCGCCAAGCTGTTGATCCGCTTCCGCCGCGCCGAGGTGCGCCCGGTGTTGCCGGCCAACGAAACGCCGGGGCTTGCGATCGGGCTGGGTGGCGTCGGCCTGACGCTGAAGGATCTGGTGCAGCTCTACACGGCACTCGCCAATCGCGGCCAGCCTGTCAGGATCGGCGATGGTGTCTCCAGCCAGCCTGGCAAGATCGATGGCGAGGCATTGCTGGAGCCGGTTGCCGTCTGGAATATTGCGGACATTCTGTCTGGCGTCATTCCGCCGACCGGTGCGCCACAGCGCGGCATCGCCTACAAGACGGGAACGAGCTATGGCTACCGGGATGCCTGGTCGGTGGGCTATGACGGCCGATACGTCCTCGGCGTCTGGGTTGGACGCCCAGACAACGGCGCCTCTCCCGGGCTGACGGGCTATGGCACGGCGGCGCCGATCCTGTTCGAGGGCTTCGCCAAATCGGGGCTGGCGACGACGCCACTGCCGCGACCCCCTTCCGGCGCGGTGCGGATCGCGCAGGCGCAACTGCCGATCAGCCAGCGCCGTTTCGCGATCACTCCGAGTGGTCTTCTGGCCACATCGGGGCGCGAGCCGGCGCCGCAGATCGTCTATCCACCGGAAGGCGCGCATGTCGATCTCGGCGCCAGCAATGGAGCGCTGTCGCCGCTGATGCTGAAGCTGCAGGGCGGACGGGCGCCGTTCCGCTGGCTTGCCAACGGCAAGCCATTGCCTGACATATCGAGGCGGCGCACGAACCAGTGGCTGCCGGATGGCGGCGGCTATTCCAAGCTGACCGTGATCGACGCCATGGGACGAGCCGCCAGCGTCGGCGTTTTCGTCGACTGAGCCATTACACAAGGAAACGGACTCCAAGATGACCACGAGCGAAACCCTGTTCACCCGTGCGAAATTTCCCGACGGGACGCTCAGAACAGTGACGGTCTCCGGTGGACGAATCGCTGCAATCAGCACCGACGACGTTTTCGGCGGGAGCGGCCAGGAGGTCGTCGATCTCGGGGGCCGGTTGATCCTGCCCGGATTCGTGGAGGGACACATTCATCTCGACACGAGTTTCTTCGGCGGCAAGTGGATATCGCACAAGCCCTGCACCGATGGTTTCGACGTGCACGAGCGGGTGGCGTTCCAGCACCAGAACATGGCGATCGCTGAGCCAATGGACGTGCGTGCGCGAAAGCAGCTCGAGCTCTGCATAGCGAACGGTTCGACATCCATGCGCAGCCACGTCATGGTCGATGGATCGGTCGGACTCAAATCGCTTGAGACCATTCTCAAGGTTCGCGAGGAGTATCGCGACCTCATTGATATCCAGCTCGTGGCGTTCCCGCAGAGCGGCATCCTGAGAAGCCCGGGCACACCCGACCTGATGGATCGGGCCATCGGTCTCGGCGCCGATCTCGTCGGCGGGCTTGATCCTGCGAGTTTCGATCGGGACGTAGAAGGCCACCTGAATGTCGTCTTCGGGATTGCCGAAAAGCGCGATGTCGATGTCGATATCCATCTTCACGATGCAGGCACCCTTGGCGTCTTCACGATCGAGCAGATATGCGACCGCGCTGTCGCGCTGGGTATGCAAGGGCGCGTCGCCGTCAGCCACGCATACGGGCTCGGTGATATCCCGCAGGATGCGGCGAGACGAACGGCGGAGCGTCTCGTGAGGTCGGGCGTATCGATCATGACCAATGCGCCCGGCGCCCACAACTTCCCGCCGGTAGCGCTTCTTCGAGCCGCCGGCGTGACGGTGTTTTCCGGCAGCGACAATATCCGCGATTCCTGGTGGCCCTACGGTGATGGCGACATGCTCGGCCGCGCCATGACGATCGGCTACCGCTCGGGCTTCTACACCGACGCGGAGCTGGAAGCAGCCTTCGACGTCGTCACATCGGCTGGTGCGAGTGCGCTGCGGCTTGAGGGCTATGGCTTGGTCAAAGGCGCAAAGGCGGATTTCGTGGTCCTGGATGCCGAGCACGTGCCTGACGCGGTCGTCGCCGTGCCGAAGCCGCGGACTGTGTACAAGGCCGGCAGGCTTGTGGCGCAGAACGGCAAGCTTGTCTGACGCTGCGGCTAGAGCACCGAGCCTTGTAAGATCTACCAGCGCGGCTGCAGACGTGATCCGCACAGAGGTGCGGCAAATTTACCCTTGACCTTCCAGCAGCTGGAAGGTTGATAAGCGTCTCCATTGCCCTTAAGGCGCAGGAGACTCTCATGGACACGCAAGCACACCATCACGACCACAGCGGCCATCATCGCACCGCAACCGATGATCTGGTGGTGCGAGATCCGGTTTGCGGCATGATTGTCGATCCTGCTGCCGGCAAGCCGTCGATGGAGTACGACGGCGGCGTCTATCACTTCTGCTGCGACGGCTGCCGCAAGAAGTTCGAGGCTGAGCCGCAGGACTATTTGACGGCTGAAGATCTTGTATGCGGCATGACTGTCGATCGGGCCACCGCCAGGCATTTTCTCAGACACCAGGGCGAAAAGCACTATTTCTGCTCTGCCGGCTGCAAGGCGAAATTCGAAGCCGAGCCCAACGCCTATCGCGACGGCAGCAGACCGCGGCCGAAGACTGCGCCCGCTGGTACGCAATACACCTGCCCGATGCACCCTGAGGTGATCACCGACCACCCGGCAGACTGCCCGAAATGCGGCATGGCGCTGGAGCCGATGGGGATTCCGCCCGCGGACGCCGGACCGAATCCGGAGCTTGCCGATTTCACCCACCGGCTGTGGATCAGCGCGGCACTGTCGGTGCCGCTGCTGGTGATCACCATGGGGCCGATGGTCGGCCTTCCCGCCCGCGACTGGATCGGCGAGCCGCAGGCGACTTGGGTCGAGCTGCTTCTTGCCACGCCGGTCGTGATCTGGGCGGCTCTACCGTTCTTCCGCCGTGCCTGGGCGTCGCTCGTCAACCGCAGTCCGAACATGTGGACATTGATCGGGCTAGGCGTTGGCGCCGCCTATCTCTACAGCGTGGTTGCGACGTTGGTGCCCGGAATTTTTCCGCATACCTTCCGAGCACATGGCAATGCCGTGCCGGTCTATTTTGAAGCGGCTGCTGTCATCGTGGCTTTGGTCTTCGTTGGTCAGGTGCTGGAACTGCGCGCGCGCGAAAGAACAGGATCGGCTATCAAGGCGCTGATCAACCTTGCTCCGAAGACGGCGCGGCGCGTGGGTGCTGA
>Ga0247741_1000864_pt1 | contig 16691 bp, 18 predicted proteins | sample UWRJL213509R2_FD_180945 | JGI IMG/M metagenome (GOLD analysis project Ga0247741, IMG submission 180945) | Plant litter microbial communities from Arlington Agricultural Research Station in Wisconsin, United States - UWRJ-L213-509R-2 | ecosystem: Environmental > Terrestrial > Plant litter >... | reverse complement strand
CTCCATAACTCTACGGCTCATAATACAGAGAAAGTTGGAACTCTAGCACACCCCACGAACAACTGGAATATCCTGATTCAATTCAAGAATCCGGTAAACCCAGGTGAACATTAATTTCACATCGACAGCGCAGCAGCTAGCAAGAAAGCTGCGTCCTGGTGAGGATCAGTTAAGGCGAACGCCTACAATGATGAACGTAGGGCCTCGAAGCACCTCCAGTGCTTGGAAGCTTCTCCTTGATTTCTTATTACTTAGTTTACCAATTAAGTAAGTAGGTATATATATTGTACTTATCTGTATGTACGATAATACAATAATTTTGTAGACGCACATCATTTGGCCTAACATAGGTCACGTCAGTCCGATTTTTCTGCTGTATACTACCCTCGCATCGTGCACCCACTCTCGCTGCCATTCCACATATTCACTATGTCTAATACACTCTTTTAGTCTAACTTACCTACTAGAATTCCATAATACATGACTTTGATACTGTAAGTACTAGGAATAGTGAAAATGGGGGATGGAGCACGCACCTGACGATTCCCGAAGTGCCCGAAAGCGCCCAAGCATGCGCTGAGCACGTTCCTGGCCGGAACTAGGAAAGCTGAGCCAGATTGATTGACAGGACCTGCCAGATCTGACATCGGGTGCTATTTCAGGTGACAAGCGCCCACTGGGCACTCTTTTGATGATCTAATAATAGAATTCACCTGTTTTCCCCCTACCAAAACCCCTGCCACCGTGCCAGTTTTTACGCTATTGAGAATCTGGAACTGCTACAAATATTTTCTCGATTTATCGGATTTAACACTTCAGTAGGCCCTTAAATAGTATCTATTAGATAGGTTTAATTCTACTATTTAAACCCATCTAAGAGGTACCTATATAAATAGTTATATAGTATATTTCTTCTCATACATACTTATTTAAGAAGCTATTTATATCTTCAAAGTATAGTTTTCTTTGGTATACTATAACTATTTATCTATAATAATTATTTCTTTGTTTGTTTGGGGTATCAGGGGTCCTAAAATCAAAATGAGAATACTGGGCCACTGAATGTAGCTATTCTGTTTGCCAAAAGCTTGTTATGGTTGGCTTAATGCTGGCTATCACATACTTCAATAGCATAGAGATCCAAGAGTCTAAATTTAATGCATATTCTACCAGCACGGGCTGGCATAGTGCAGGTGCATTATATTATATGGCCAAAGCATAGAACATGAAGGACTTTGTCTGTCCAGTACTATTATTTGCCCTGTTATAATTTTATGTTGCAGCTCTTAATGCTTGGATCATTGTAACACATTTAGAAAATTTACGATATTCAGAATCTATGATCTAACTTGCAATATGAGAACTAGTTCTCAAATCAAATAGACATGACTGTTTTCTGAGTGAGCATCTTATCTACTCTAACTACCATACTGTTTAATCCATGTTCTGGCTTCTGATGTGCTCTATAGCAGCTTTATTAGAGGTCATACATAATCTATTAAATAGTTATAACTATTTCAGAACTATTGAATAACTATTTAAGAACTATTTAAGAACTATTTAATAAACTATTTTATAACCACTAAATAGTTACAACTATTGAAGAACTATTTAAGAAACTATTTAAGAAATTATTTATAACTACTAAATAGTTACAACTATTGAAGAACTATTTAAGAAACTATTTAAGAAATTATTTATAACTACTAAATAGTTATAACTATTGAAGAACTATTTAAGAAACTATTTAAGAAACTATTTTATAACTACTAAATAGTTACAACTATTGAAGAACTATTTAAGAAACTATTTTAGAACTATTTTAGAACTATTTTAGAACTATTTTATAAACTATTTTATAACCATTAAATAGTTCAAAGTATTTTAAAGTATTTATAACAGGTCAAAAATATGTGCTGATTGAATAAATGTAGCCCTATAGTACAGGACTCAGTACCAACTGTGAAAATTGAATATAAAGTAGTGTGAAACTCTGGCAGACAAATGACACATGCAAGTTGCTATATAAACAGGTATCTATAACATGGAAACTTGTGATAAACATAGCTTTCTCATGGAATTTACAAGTGTTTATATAAAAATACAACCGCTCTGTATCCCCTTTTATTTTGAGCCTAGTCTCATGCAAATCAGTTGAGAAATGTGCTTGCTATAGCACATGCGAGTCCCTATAGAGAGACTTCTAATATGAAAATTTGTGATAAGCTCTGGGCTTCTATGGTATTTACAAGTATTTGCACATTCATATGGTAGCCCTAAAAATTTCCTCTCCATTGAACCTAGTTTCATGCAAATCGGTTGAGAAATGCACCAGATATGGCACATATGAGTCCCTATAGAGAGACTTCTAATATGAAAATTTGTGATAAGCATCAGATTTCCATAGTGTAAACATTTGCTTGTAATATCATATAGAAGCCTTGAATTTTCCCTTTTTTTGAACTTAGTTTCATGGAAATCGGTTGAGAAATGGCCAAGCTATGGCCTAAATAAGTTTCATGCAAGAATATCTAATATTGGAGTGACTGTAAGTCACATGATTGAAAAGCTAAATCTGGTAAATGATGTGCTTGGACCATTTATAGGTTTGTACTATTTTTAGGACACAAAAAAAGCGCCCAGGGCCTGCTGAGATTAGATTATATACAGCATCTAATCTCATCAGCATAGCTTATGTAATCCAAAAAAAAAAATGAAAAAAATGCATTAAATCTGATAAATCGAGAAAATATTACCAGCAGTTTTAGATTTTCGATAGCTGAAAAATTGGGCGCTTGACGGGTGTTTTTAATCTCACAGAAGCGCAGTTGTTCTATTTTTAGAATGGAAAAAAGCGCCCGTGGCTTTCCAGTACTGATTTGGCCAAGAGAGATTAGATTATATACCATCTAATCACATCTGATCTATGAAATTGATATGACAGGGCCTAGGATGACGTTCCAGGTGTTCCGGTGGAGTGGGGAGGCCCGGTTGGCCCGGAATTGCGACCAAACCCCAGTGAAAAATCGAAATAAATCGGTAAAATATTAGTAGTACCTCCAAATCCGCATATTTTTGGACGAAACTTCGGGAATCATCTAATATAATGTAGAGACAGATAATTGCATCATTTAAATGAAGAAAAACGAGCAGGAAATGCGCCTGCACAAGCAGATACACCAGGGACAGGAGGATATTGATGTGCACTTCCCAATATGGAAATTAATTTGATGGGCAGCTCTGCTGGCCTATACCTGGCCTCCTGCTACACCAGACAGCTTCCTCACCTCGGGTTTTGGTGTACTATCATTTAGGCATATGTATTAGCTTCCAGTAGACACTTAGAACATAAAAATCCGTTGGAAACCTGTTATTTTATGAGCAAATTACTGTATTGTGCTAAAATACCGAAAATGCGCACTCAAATAACATGCTCCATACATTGATTTTGGAAATTCTAAGTCGGCAATAATTGAGGGATATATTTTTTGGTTCTAATAAGCTTTGAAACGCTAAATTTGGTGCAGTATTGACCAAGTTATCGACGATGTATTCATCCTCTGCAACAAATGCGAAAATGCGCACCTCAACTGTACTTTATACATCATATTGAGGCGGAATATGAGTTGGCAGTTCTATAGCTATGACATATAGGCACGTTTTGACACCCTCAGCGCTTTATTTGGACCGTTCAAACTAAAGTTACAGCTCTTTTCCTCCTCCTCCCTTCAAAAATGCAGTGATTTGGCTCTAAAATATTCAGTTCACCACCGATTTTTATGATTACTGATGCTATATTCTGGTATGGAGAACTAGTATCCATCTAGGGTGTTCGGGAATTATTAACTGTAATATCTGGATAATATTGATAAGCTAAAAATCGCACTGATAGGCTTATTATATCACATCCCAGTGTCAGATAGGAGATCAGATGGTGGAAAGACACTCAGATAACATATACAGAACCTATCTAAAAGGTTTGAGACCTTTCCAGATGTTGTGGAAGGAATGAGACACCAAAAGGTGCATTTGATGGTCTGGTGTGCATACTGATTCTGGTTAATGGCCTTGACAGGTAACTACCTGTGTCTGATGGCTTGGGGGGGCTGCTATAGGTGTAGGAGTTTGGCCTTGAAATTGCTGGAGAAGATAACAAGCCTGTTGCCCATCACAAAGTGGCTTCCGGAGTAGTTTGTGTCTTTCCAGAACAGGACGCTTAGGTCGCTGCTCAAGCGGAGCAATATCAGCAGCAATATTAGCTTCAACAGCAGTAATACCTCCTGCAAGCGGTTTTAGCCTCCGGCTCATCTCTGGGTGGACCTGGTGGCCCTCCTGGAGGCGTCGTAAATGGAGGAATTGTCGGAGGGACTATCAGGGTTGGAGGTGTGGCTAGCAGCTTCAAAATTTCTCTTTTGCAGCACAAAGGCGAGCGCAGCTTGCTGAGCAGGGCTCAGGCAGGATGGGCAGTATGTGTCCACCAGGAAAGTCTGGTCTCAGCTTCGATATGATCCTGAGCCGCCTCCAAGGAAAGCTGCAGAAGATTCGCGAAACAGGCATGAAACTCAACTCGCTGAATGGAGCCATGAACGAGATTTACAACACACTTGGTGGTACTCCAGTATGTTTGCAATATCTTGTTCCTATTTTACATCCATTCATCGTTGGTACGTACAGCCCACCTCCTTCCGCATGTCCCTAAGTACACTGCCGCCTGTACGACTGCTGCAAGATGCCCCCTTTTCTCTAGTGGCCTGTTCGCCATATGCCTCACCCGAGCAACCACCATCCCAATCATCATTGGTGGCACTTGACCTTGGTTTCAACTTTGCAACACTCAATCATCGCTTGGGTCACATCTTGACAAGGTGCGCGTACTGGAAAATTCCAGTCATTGCTGAGCAAGAGGCTATGAAGCGGGAGGTCTGTACTCTCTGTGAGGTCACGGAAGAGCGCTGGAGAGAGGTGCATCTCGAGCGGGCACAGCAGGAGGAGAGAATTTGTCAAAAGATTGAAGAGGTTCAATGTCCCCCTGACCTGCATCGTGCAGAGCAGGAACAAGAGTGACAGGGTGGCTTCGATCCCAAGGAAGGACAATGGAGATGACAATACAAGGAGTTTGTCGACCATCATGGCCCACAAGCTCAGGTGTGTCGAAGAGGAGGGTGAGGAACATCTACTGGAGGACAACAACTACTGAAAGACGAGAGCACCAACATGTTGAGTTGGGGCCCAGGGAGAAGGCAAAGGAAGGTGAAGCCTGGTTTGAGGTCGCATGCTGAAGAGAAAGAACAGAGAAAAGAGGACCTTGGTGTCGGCAGACCACGTATTTCAGAACCAACACCCCATCCTTGGCCTCGTCAACGCCTATATGTGGACCGCGTTGTTTCTGTAAAGGCCTGTCATTCGAAATAGAAATTGAAGTCAGAGGTACAATCTATTCGCACTTAGCTAAGGCATCGTAGCACCGCCAAAGCCCAAGGCCACTCTAGAAATGAATTCGATGTTCCTTGATATGTGATTGGCCTAGCCTCAGAGTCCTCAACGTGTGTGCCTGTTCAGCGTACATCCTCCGAGTCGTCTCAGCACCCGTACCTCTGTGCACCTATCCCATCCCAGATACGATCATTGTGGCTGTTCAATACCACTATCCGACCACTGCACCCGACCATCTATTCACTTCTCCTGATCCAGCTTTCTTTTATCTACACCATTGTTGTGCCCACAACATCCCTCATTTCTGTGCCTCCAGCTGCTCCACATGACCTCCACACTGCTTTCAACTTGTCTTCTCTCCAGTGCCTCTAACTCCACATCCACATCTGTCTCAATTTTTAACCGTCATTGTGATCAAATACAGAAGGGAAAGGGTTGGCTTGTGGTGTAGCGCTAGGTTCGCTGTTCACCAGCACCGTTCAAGGCCGCCAACATCAATATTGTTAATGAGCAGACCTCAAGCATTCCACTACAGATCTATTACTCTGCGACAACCATATAAGCTATATGAAGCCTTCAAAGACAGCTAATAGGCTGTTAAGCCCAAAGCATCCAGGCAGGGCTTCCCCAGTCACAGGGAACTTCCTGTGGGCGCTTTTTTATGCTGCAGGGGGTGCTGGGTGGCCATTATTGGGGGTGAGGGTGTGTAAACATATGTAAACAGTGTCTAGGTTGTTTCCAGGATGGGTGCTCACTGTTGGCGGGGGGCGGGGTGCTTGTTGTCGGGAGCAGGGCAGTTAGGTGGATTATGTAATCCTAAAAATAAAATAAAAAAAGAACCATTAAATCTGATAAATCGTGAAAATATTCGTAGCAGTTCCAGATTCTCGATAGCGTAAAAATTGGGGCAGTGGCAGCCTTTTTGGTAGGGGAGAAACAGGCGTATTCTATTATTAGAGCGCCAAAAGAGCGCTGGGTGAGCGCTTGTCAACCAAAATAGCACACGCGTCATAGCTGTCATCAATTCGGCTCGGTTTCCGGTCAGGTACACGCTCAGCGCTTGCTTCGGGAATCCTCGGGTTCGCTATTCCGCCTCCCACCTGGCTATTCACAATGCGCACAGCTCAATAATTGCTTACCAGACATATTATTGTATCATCTTGAGCCTGGTACATGCAGGATTGGCATACGTGGCATGTAGTTATGCCTCAAATGCGTGCATTGGCCTCCGTTTTGAGTATCCTGGCTATTTACCACACTTATGGCTTAATAGTGGTCCAAAATATACTATTAAAACTAATTAATACATGTTTTGAGCTAATATTCGCGACTGGAGGCGTGTAGAGCCCCCATATCATGAGCTGGGTAATACATGAATGAGGGCAGGGTTGTTCGAGGTGCTGAGCTTGGTTGTCTTCTGGATGTCGATGCTTGATGAGGCACTACTCCACACCTCTCATCGTTTGGCGTTAGCCACTTTGTTTCGATGTAGGCGTTGGTGTCAGCCTTTGGGCATGGTGGGTTGTCTACGTTTGTGGTGAGGTTTGTGGTGTTACTGATGTGGGCGTTATCAACTGTGGTTTCCAGGTGGGGTGACGTTCACAGTGGCGTCGGCCAGATGAGGGGCTGCCTGCCCATTGGTGGATGTTCGCACTCTCGGTGGATGTTCGTGCTCTTGGTGGATGTTCGTGCTCTCAGTGGGTGTTTGCGCTGTTGGTCGTTCTCGCTGTCTGTGGACATGGTGGCAACATGGTCGTGGCGCCATGTTTGTGCACTTGCATTCGCGGTGGTGATACCATGTTCATGGTGAGTTCATGCTTTTCGTATACACCTGGATTTCGTATGTTCGTGGTTCAGTCGTGGTGATGGTGTTGATCGCTGGGTGGGCTCTGCGAGAAACAGCGGCAAGGTGGCTGGTAACGCCTGTGATGGTGGGTGTTATGCTCATGGTGGATCTAGTTGCTTGCGAGTGGTGGAAGCGGCGGCGTGCCACTGCCTTGCAATGGGCCTGGGATCAGGGCGTCAAGGAGCCACATTCGTTCGTAGCAGCCTTTAGCGGTGGTGGTCGATGGTGGTGGTAGCGATGTCGGTCTCGATGTGAGTAGTGATGTCGGTGGGTGTTGTCGATGGTGTGGAAGGGAAACCCGCTCAACTTGCGTGGGTGGTGGTGCCGGCCTCACATCCTTACGAGAAGGGAGGAGGCACACAGCGGCTGGTCTTCATAGTCCATGAGCGCCTGCGATAGTCGAAATCCACACCACATGTCACAGTGGTGAAATGGGGTGATGCTGGCAGCTCGTCGAGCATCGAAAAGTGCTGGCGGGTACCTATAAGGAGAGTGATCATTAGTAGTGCATATAATATAATATCATACTTATTACTTACCTTTTAAAAGGCCTCTGGGGGCCCGGAACTGACGAGGGAGCGGATGGGAGACATGTTGGTGGTGGTTGAGGACGAAGATCAACAATGTTGACGCATCGTTGATGGAGGTTTGTGGCTGTGCGGTCCGGTGGTCCGGTTTATCCAAAATGCCCAGACATCGTTCAAAACATCTTTGAACGGCCTTCAATAGCATATGATAGTATCATAAATATGTATACATAGTACAGTAAATATATAATGAAATTTCTAAGTCAAATGATGAGGCCAATGAAGACAGACATTGTATCGATGCCGAAATTAAGCTCTGCGAGGTGATCCACATCAATCAACATGTATTGTATCCTTCACTGAGCACTCAAAATTGGCCAGATCTCACATATTCACTCATAGAGTAGAACTAGTATATTATAAATATGTACTGTACAATTTTTGGGCGATGGAGGGGACCCAGTTTCACAGATATCAGACTTGCAATCAAACTTGTGACTATTTGACCCCACTACTTACGATTCCGAGTCTTGCTTTTCTTGGGTCTTACCTTGGATACTGAAAAGGTACTATACATTCATTATTTTTGATTCATTTCGTATCTATACCACTCTATTAGTTTTAATGCAGTTTATTTAGGCAAACCCAGAGTCCCAATGCCTCGCAAAGACGCTTCGAGCATTGTCCGGGCATTTCGGATAAGCCGGACCACCGGACCGCACAGCCACAAATGTCCATCAATGATGCTTCAACATTATTGATCATCGTCCTCATCCACCACCACCACCCCTGTCTACTCCTGCATCAGTCCCGGGCCCTAATGTCTTGAATTAAGGTCAGTACTATGTGTTCATAACATAATACGTGCTTTACTAACAACCACCCTTGTCCACAGGTCCCCTCGGGCACTCGGTGCATGACGAGTTGCCAGCACCACCGCACTTCACTACCATGACGTGTGGTAGTTTTTGACCATAGCGGGCGCTCGCAGATGACAACGACAAACCACTGCGTGCCTCCTCCCCTCTCGTAGGGATGTGAGGCCGGCGCCACAACCCACTCAAGTTGAGTGCCGAGGCCCCTTCCACCCTATCGACATCTCCACTCCCATCACGAAGCAGTGGCATGCCGCCACATCCACCATTTCGATACTCCACGATCATAGCACCTGTTATCGAGTACACCATCGCAGGTGTAGCCAGCCCACCAACGCGAACAGCTGACATCGCCAGACTGTAGCACACCGCGACATCAACGCAAGCCGCAACCTCTCTGGAAAATCAAGCCATCCACCCCACAAGCTTCTCTGACCTGACACCACCACAAACGATGGCACTTCCTCGACAACCCGACGATCGTGGAATGACACACCGTCAATGTCGACACCACCATAAACACTGCAAATGTGACGCCGTGAATGACCAGAATGAGGAGGACAGGCCATCAGTTGTGGGCATACAAGGACCCTGATGCCACCCGACTAACCACGAATGTCAAGAACGGAACTGCCACCACGACCGTAGCAGGCTAATACAATATCGCCCAACAAGCTCACTAAACCCTCATCGCCACAGTGGACTCGGGTAGTGAACTCCAAGAACCATCCCACCACCCACCTAACGACATAGGCTGGTGCCACTGCAAATGCCCAAGTCCACGTCGACACCACCACGAACGTTGCGAACAATCATACCACAAACACCACCAATGGTCAGCACGACCGTATATCGACATCGCGCTGGGCCAGCGTACAAACTGATATTCAGTAATACGCCATGACACCCCTCACAATCGCCAGCGAGTGAAGGCCAGTAATTAACGACCAACAACAAGGTGACCACATGAAAGGATTATCACCACACTTACCGCCGAGTGCCGACATCTAGCACAGCAGGTGAATTTGAATGCCCCCATCAAGCGCCGACATCCAGAACAGAACAAAACCCAGCGCCTCGTGAAGCCCACCCCATTCCATGTACCACTCCGTTCTCGATACAGGGGAATCTACGGCTGTTTATGTATTGAGCACAGCCACAGAGGCTTTCAGCACCTTATTTTCCCCCTCTACACATGTCCGGCTGCGAATGTTAGCTTAAAGCATGTATTAATTAGCTCTCTTAAAACATTACGGGGCTCTGATTTAAGCCAGAAGTAAATGAAATAGCCAGGATACCCAAATGGAGGCCAACACACCTATTCAAAGCATAGTGAGAAGGCCATATGACAATCCTGCATGTATCTAGGACAATATAATACAAAGGACATGTCTCATGGCATGTTATACATTTATTGAGGGGTCCTAATAAGGAATTAATGAGCTGCACGCACCAGGCGGGCCAAACGGGGGGGAACCCAAGGATTCCTGAAGCAAGCGCTGAGCGTGTACCTGACCGGAAACCGAGCCGAATTGATGACAGCTATGACGCGTGTGCTATTTTGGTTGACAAGCGCTCACCCGGCGCTCTTTTGGCGCTCTAATAATAGAATACGCCTGTTTCTCCCCTACCAAAAAGGCTGCCACCACCCCAATTTTTACGCTATCGAGAATCTGGAACTGCTACGAATATTTTCACGATTTATCAGATTTAATGGTTCTTTTTTATGTTTTTTTTAGGATTACATAAAACAACCTAGACACTGTTTACATATGTTTACACACCCTCACCCCCAATGATGGCCACCCAGCACCCCCTGCAGCATAAAAAAAGCGCCCACAGGAAGTTCCCTGTGACTGGGGAAGCCCTGCCTGGATGCTTTGGGCTTAACAGCCTATTAGCTGTCCACTGTGGCTAGCACAGACAGCGCAGATTGGTGTCGAGGTAATGATGTCTCAATTTAGGTACTGAACTTTGTTACTCTATTAATAGTACCTTCTCCAATGCACAGATCATTGCCTGAGTAACTGCGCAAACCACTACCTCTTCAAGACAGTAAAGTATGTGGTCACTGAAGGTAATAATTTAAGTGTTGAGGACCACTCCTAGGTTTAAAGTTATATACTAGAATTGTTCAGCCATGGCTGCTACATTTATACATGAAGCTAGGCTGTAGCCCACTAAGGGTCATATATCCAGCTGGGCTACAGCCCACCACCTATCTGTAGGTGAGGCTGCTGATTTTGCTGGGTGGTCCGGGTGATGGCAATAGGAGAGGGAGATAGTAAATACATGTAAACATCGGACCAAATGGTGTCTGGGATGCTTGCTCACTGTTCAGGCGGGGGGGCAGGTGATGCAGAATGAAGATGGGTTATTTAATCATAAAAAAAACATAATAAAAAGCCTTTAAATCCGATAAATAGGGAAAATATTGCGTGCAATTCCAGATTTTTAATTGTGTAAAAAACGGGGCGCATACGGGTGTTCTGGTGGGGGGGGGGAAACAGGCACATTCTATTATTAGATCATCAAAAGAGCGCCGGATGGGTGCTTGTCAATTCCAAAAGGACACGCTGTCAAATTTGATCAATTCCGCTCTCACCCGGCCAGTGCCTGTAGATGTGATGTCATTCTTGCGTAGTCCAGACCTAGAGCACTAGATGGGCGCTTGTCAATCCTAAAAGGGTGCGCTGTCAGCGTCAATTCTGCTCTCACACTCCATTTCGCCCATTCCCACTAATTCATGAGCGACATTCTTTAAGTGTGGTATACGCATCTCTTTTACATTGCAATTCGGTACTACCTATATCATTTTGTCTCAACAGATTGGTCCGTAAAGGGTGGATGGAGGATTTTCATCGGGATGATGTTTGAACCACACCAAGCACAGACAAACAATGTAGGAGCGCAGAGAAAAACATATATTGGGCAGAGGGTGCATACAGATACAAGAACATCTAGATACAGTATCCATGCGAAGCGGAAGTCTCTACTCCCTGAGGAGACTGTTCAAGACTCGAAGACAATCATCCATACCTACCTTCCATCCCTTATCTTTGTCTGCCATTTTCCTCACCTTCTTGAGTGTGATGCCCCAGAAAAAGAGGGCGGCGACAACACTCAAGAGCCCATTACGGCCTGCCGTTCGTATACCATCCCAATCACCATCGACCTTTGAGTATGCAATCTGTCCCGACCCGGACATACGCCACTCCAGCTGCAGCTCCTTCCACCAACGCATGTACGATTTCTCAAAGTCAAGCATGGATTCAATTACAGGGCGGTACGAAGCTGAGCGTGCACGTTGAATCCAGTCGCAGACGACCAAAGGCCGGTGGGTAGAGTTGAGGATGGAAGGCGTCTGCTTGCTCTCCTTGCGTTCGAATGCTAACCACACCTGAACAAGCAATGTCCAGCCACCTCCGAGATCTTCAGCTTCCAGCATGGAGATTGCGGATTTAAGCCAAGGGGGGTCAGAGGTGGTGGTGGGATGGGAAGGGGTTGTCTTTGTTGCAGTGGTTGTACCCCTTCGTGTAGAGGAATTTGTCTTGTTAGCCTTGTTCTGCACCAATGGAAGAGACGCTGCAGCGCCACTGTTAGACTTCCGAGCCCTTTTTGCTTGCGTGCTGGTTCCAACATCTTCTAGAGCTCCGGCGTCGTCAGGTCTGCTGTGTTTCCGTGGCGCCGAGGGAGGTTCCATGGATGGATGGTTGAGAGCAGTGGTGGCGATTGGGACAGAAGATGAGCTCGAGGGAGTACCCTAAGTCAATTCAGGTTCCACAGCACCAGAATGGGAGGTCAGTCGGTCGTTGAGACCAGCGACGGTAATTGGGACAGAAGACAAGTTCGAGGGAGCAACCTGAATCACTTCAGGTTCCATACTGCCAAAACGAGAGGGAGGGAGATCGCCAAGGGTGGGGAGGGGCGAGGGCGGAAGGTCAAACATGGGGTGCAATCCAGATATCGGCGACGCCATGGAAGACCATGCATCATCACCTCCGCCTCTGCCTTCATTGTCCTTGACTCTGTCTCTGCCTTCATCGTCTTGATCTCTGCCTCCACCTCCGCTTTCATTGTCGCCTGTAGGTCCATCGACATTGCTTGGACTGTTCACATCCTTGTCGTTTCCCGAGTCCGATGCAGCCACCAATTCAGGAGTGCTGGTAGTCCATTCTGAAGGGCGTGATGCACTCGAGCTTATTGGTACTGCCCCAATAGTTGACATCGCATTCTTTGAGGGTGGTACACGTTTGTGAGAGCCCTTTCCACGAGTCAACGCAGACGTCGTAGAAATGGCGGCAGAAGCATGGTTGGAGGTAGAGGGTGCAGCAACTGAAGGAGCAAAGGAAGTAGTGGTGATGTCGGATGCAGCGACTGAAGGGGCCGAGGAAGCCGAGTGAGAAGCGATAGAACCGACGGTTGTAGAAAGACCGTTGTCGATGGTGTCAATCTCCATCTCCCCCTCTTCGCGCTCCATAGTATATAAAGATTCAAAACCGGAGTTGTCAGGCAGTGCTCGCACACGACATTCTTCAACGGCTATTGATCACAGAACATTGGTTAATTAAGAGGTGACAAGTGGGGTGAAATAGAGAAACGCACTGTAGCAGTTCTTGAGGAAGTTCCCAAATATAGGTACGATATATTTCTTATATCGCGGGCGCTCGAATTTCCCGAAGCTCATCTTTACGTTGCCTGTCGTTTTGCCGGAATGGACACTGGAGAACTATGTTAGCATGTACTGAGAGATCTATAGAACGAACGACATGCCTAATCAACTGAAGCCGACCCCCATGGGCTGGTTCTGGCCCTCCAAAAAACATAGACCCTTTCATACCAGTAGCCTTGGAAATGAGATCTAGAATGGACTGCACAAATTTTGGAAGGGAAATAATACATCTAGAGTATGTTAGCTTCATGGCTGACGAAAATATTGCAAAAGTCTCACTGCTGTCGATCCTCTGGCCGCGTTGACGGTGGTCCATGCATGCATTCGTGATACTTTGTCTTCTCCTCTGCATATTGGCCAGCTGCCGATGGGTAGCTACCACTTTTATAACAATAGACTGGCAATTGCCAGGAATCCTCTGTGTCGGTTGACCGAGATAAGTTTAACAATGCGATTATTAAGTTATTTACCAGCGATTTTCATGGCGGTATTTTCATAGTATTATCAGTGATTTTCATTATGCCAGTGTTAGCGAGCGATTTTCATGGCACGATTTTCAGCATTTGCTGGCGATTTTTACAGTGCGGTTTTCATAGTATTAGCTGGCGATTTTCACGGCGCTAGTTTCACAGTATTACCTAATCTCAAAATAAGCGCCCATAGTATGCCAATGGGCTGGGGGGTGGCTTACAGTGGGCCGGGTGGCCCGAAATTGATATGGTGGGGGCTAGAAAAATCTAGGATGGGGTTCCAGGTGTTTCGGGGCAGCAGGGATGCCCGGTTGGCCCGGAATTGCGACCAAACCCCGGCGAAAAATCGAAATAAATAGGTAAAATATTAATAGCACCTGCAATTCTTCATATTTTCGGCTGAAACTTTGGGAATCATCGAATCTAATGTATCTACAGACACCTGCATCGTTTAAATGGAGAGAAACGAGCAGGAAATGCGCCTGCACAAGCAGGTACACCAGGGACTGCATTAGTCCCCCTTTACTACTTATGAAGAACAAGTCACTTACAATAACATCAAGTGTCATGTTGGGTTCGTGTTATGCAGCTAGTATTGAGTTGGTGGAGCAGATCTGCAATGGATGGCTTCAAGCATGGCGCGAGTTGACGACTTTTAGCCCTCGATCACATGACCTCTTGGCGCAAACCCGCCTTGATTTGAGGACGGTCAGGGATTGGAAAATCCGGGACAGCAGATGGCCGCCAGGTGTTCAAGAGAGGTACGCCAAACAGATTAAAACAAGTTCGCCATGGCGGCCAATATGATCCCTGTGGCATATGTTTGCACAGCTGATCCAACAGCCGTATGATCTTATCCCTTTGTGCTCACCTACACCTGTACAATATTACATGGTTTGAATACAGTATACAATTACATGAATCATGTGCAAACCATAATGCCTTACAATTTTGTAGCCTCTGGGGTTATAAAATAGCATGATGCAATGCTGTAAGGTCTTACAGGTTTAGCGCTTCAGAGAGTGGTAAATTACGACTACCTTTGACCTATGGAGGGTCGTAATATTATACAGATTCCGCTGAAAGAGAGCCAGTAAATTTGTATGGTGCTCTGTTGCAGAAATGTCATGCAGAATTACAGCTTTCTTGCCATAAGCGTTCACGGGGCCTTTGGTGTGAAGGCCATACAAAACTATGGCCAACTCAAAGTCAGCCCTGTAAGCATGTACGTCGCCAGGCAGAGAGTTGTACAAGGTTATAGTCTGTCTAGGAGGTTGACCTGTATAAATTGACGACAAATTTACGCCCTTCAGATGTATCAAGGGTGTAATTCTGCATGCCTTCCAGAGCACCCATAGCCATAATTTATTACTAGCTAGATGACTGTTGAGACCATACCATATTACGCCTTTGATATGTACCACAACTATAAGTTTGTGCGACTTGCGAGCTTAAAGAGCATCAGAGGCCATACATATTTACGCTCTTTTGACACCGACGAGTCTCGTTACTGCCTGTGTACGAAGTGCCTCACTCCGTATATGAGGCGAGAATGAAAGAGCCCACATGTCATTTTTCGACAATGAGTCTGTCAGAGGATGGTCCTTTCCATGGAATGACCAACACGACCCTCCGGAAGCGTCCAGTTGTGAATGATGGTCCTCTAACAGAGCATTCGCTACTGAGGGACGAAGAAATCCTAGTGGAGCTGCCCGTGTACCTGGCGTCGAGGGATACTGCAGAAAGAAAGGTATCAGTACCTCTTCGTCATGTTTATGAGGGGCTTCGGGGTCTGTTGACGCACTTGGAGAAGATTCAAGTGACCGAGGGCGCTTTTTGCCTCTGGGCGCAGTCAAGAAGGCGCTATCGATGTCCATCTCACTCCGTGGGGAGCTGCAGTCCTCCGAGGTGTAATCGATGTCCATTTCACTTTGTGAGGAGCCGCAGTTCTCTGAGGCGTTAGATATCGCTTGCAGTCCATGATCATAATCTTCACTCTCGGTGAGTGCACTGATGCTGCCTCACGATGTAGTTGATTTGGCCATCTCGTTATTCCCGGGCTCAGAAGGTCCAACATCGTCATTCAGAAGGTTGAACAGACTAAGATGGGGCCGATTAGAGCTCGATGCAGTCATCGAGACTTCAGGTTCAAGCAGCGCACACCGAATTTCATCGTCGGGAAAGTTGTGGTCTCCAATGGCAAGCGTAACGCTAACCTCGATATTCGTCTTGATTTTGTTGGTTGTCTGTTCAAGATTGGCCTGTCAGACCCCAATTATTGATATTCTGAAACCGTTGACTTACAGAGCTTGACTCGTTAATATGCTTTGAATCATCAGCCAACATCCTGTTGCTCGTGGTATCACCGCTTGACAACCTTCTAGCATGTTCGTTAACCCTCTTGGACAATTGACGGAACCACCGCGTCCTCTCCTGCCTTGCGGAACCTGGGCTCCAGATGGGAACTCCAAAGATGTTGTGCTCCACCGTGTTGGTGGTTATGATGCTACAGCTGAACGAGTCTTTTTGAACGCCATGAGGTAGAGTATTTCCCCTCTCAACAATGTTGATGTCTAACTGGCTTCCTACCCAGCATACAAGATTCTTCATGAACACCGAGTGATGTGATCCAGGAATTGAATCTAGTGATGTGCCGGCTCTGGCCTGAAGCCAGAAGCCGGGCCAAGCCGGGCCAAAAAAAGCCAGGCCAAGCCAGGCCATGAGTATGGCTTCAGATGGCTTATGGCCTGGCCTGGGTTTTTCGAAAGCCAAAGCCAGTGGCCTGAGCCACGGCTTCTGAGAATTAAATCTCAGATTTAAATTCGGCTGTATAGTACCACAAGGTGGCGGAAAATAGAGTTCAGCTAC
>Ga0247741_1000863_pt1 | contig 16694 bp, 17 predicted proteins | sample UWRJL213509R2_FD_180945 | JGI IMG/M metagenome (GOLD analysis project Ga0247741, IMG submission 180945) | Plant litter microbial communities from Arlington Agricultural Research Station in Wisconsin, United States - UWRJ-L213-509R-2 | ecosystem: Environmental > Terrestrial > Plant litter >... | reverse complement strand
TCCACCGAAGCAACAAAGCCCAATACAAGATGTTTGTCTTCGTTGAGATCGTCCCTCCCGACGACATGCTTACGTAGCATGCTGTCATAGCCATCTGCGCCGATAACGACGTCGCATTCAAGCTTTTCGCCTGTGTCCAGTGTCACAGAGCCCGTTTCCAGACTGAGGTCCACAACTCTTGAATTAAAGCGAAACAGAACGCCTTCTTCCCTCGCTTGATCATGTAACAAGGATCGTAAGTCACCGTGCTAGAATCCATTTATGATAAGTACCTGTAACAAGATTCTGAAGCTCGAAGATTACCTGTATGAACACAATGTTTGCCAGAAGATCAACTAAGAAATGATCGAGTATGGCGAGGGTTCCGAGGTGATCACCAGACTGGCCAGAAAACATGTCGATTCTTGGTTGAGTTTGAGTTACTTTATTGCCCAAATCTTATATGGAGTGTAGGCTTGCATACCGTTGACAAGGCCCTGATTTTCGATCCAATTTCGAATCAAGCCCCCAGCGGTTCAATAACCTTGTCATATTGGGCGGCGATCTACAAATACCTCGGGTCAGCGGACGGCATGGATGAGACAATTATAAGTGCCTCACCGGATACCACATGGATTCTACAGGCAAGTTGCCTGAGCATTCGTTCATATGAACTAGGATACAACACACTCACCTTTGCCTTCCCGTCGCCCTTCTCCAGTAGCACGACATCATGCCCAGCTTTTCGGAGTGTATAGGCAGTTGCAAGCCCTTCGCGAGATAAGCGCCTTTGATCGGGCTTGCGATACAATTTCCGTACGTACCCGAGATGCCGCCTCCCACGACAACAAACTTGAGCGTTACACCAGGCCAGTGGTCCTCGTCGTTCCAGGAATCCGTAGACATGCTAATCGCACTCGAATCTTCTGCCGACAAGGGGTTGTTCTTTCTTTGTAAGGGCGGCGCTCGGGTAGAGCCAGACTCCGATGGATCTTCCAAATATAAATATGGCGGCTGCAGTGAGCCAAACAGCAGTATGAGATACAAGTACTGAACCGCGAGTGAGCAGACAGAAGGCGGACGCCGCCAAATGCTGAAAATCGTGTACAAATACACCTATAACACGTGAGTTTGGCGGATAATCGCAGCCACGGACGATACATTTTTATCGTAGCCATTATGATGGTGGAGAGCACTCAATTTCTCGGCCATATGCACTAGACAAAGTCTAGGGTGCTCAACGTCAACATTTCAATGAAGTTTCATAATTTATTAACTGCTCTGGCTTCGTGTTCAGTGCCAACTTCTAATCAATGTGAGTCTAGACCGTGTCACTCAGGCTGAATACTACTTGAAGTGTAGAGTATGACAAATCAAGGCGTTTCCCCACTTGCATTTTTGTGAGACCACCTGAAGATCGATTCCGGGACTATCGTAGGTACAATAGCTCACCGCCGATACGCGCAGTCTGGTGCCTTCAACGCGTTAGATGCAGAGTCAAGGGTAGACCAATCCCCTTTCGAATTAATTCACAGATGACTTTTTGTCTTCCAGATAAGACAAAATGTAATCAGCACTACAACCTAAAAAAGTAAAAGGAGGTTTATAAACCGCTCCATGTAGATATTGACCAGAACAAGCTAGGCTCATAGCAGCAAATGTGGATGGTCCACGGCAGAGTGCTCCTAGAACCCTTCAATCATTGAAATTAGCTTTAGGCCCCCTTATAATAAGGATAAGTATACACAAGGTTGGACAGGTCGCGATGCGTTAGTATGAATGACCCAACTCCTGGCGCTGCTATCAATGTGCTATCATTCGACGTGATCCTGCGTGGTACACGGGGCAAGGAGGGATATCGCACATTCAACAGCGGATACGTGAAGGAGAAGCGGTGACTTCGTTCATGCCGCAGCTCGAAGTCCATCTGGAACAACTCAATATCGAATAATATGTCTCCGCCCCGATCGTTTTTGATAACAAGTGGAAGAGTTATCTTGGGAACCTTTCCGTGTTCTCAGGTGGCGCTACTTCCCAAGCTGATCACTTGTAAGCTAGTCTGCAGCATCCTCGTAGGAGCCTTGGCCGGATACAAGTGTATATGAGCTCAGATTTTACAATAACTCAAAGATTTAATCGAAAAGGGGCAGAAAGAAGAAGAAGAAAGAGAGAGTTTTGAGATACATCGTGGGAGCTTCTCGAGTATAATATGAATATAAACACATGATAGGCACTCATCTGGTCTCAAATACACATATTTTGAGTAATAAAAATCGAAAATTTGCCCAGAGACAAGGATATTGGGATTGAAAGCTATTAGTGCACCTTGAGCAGGATCTGACTGAAGTCTTCCGCCAAAAAGTTGAAAAGCTGTATCGCCAAACTCCCAACCTAAATGTAGTGGCATAATTGGAAGGTCGACAAGCCCCAATCAGACACTCCTCGTATTAAGGTGCACACTTATCGCACAATATCTCAGATAAATCAGAGATCACCATAGCTCAGGATTTTTTCCAATACATTTTCTCGCTTGTGCAACGCTGTTTGGACAGAATAAGGAGTCCTGGAAAATTATTCATAATATCGCTGGGTCATTTTTTGTGCATGGACGCCTGTCTCGATTCACCACAATCAACTCACCGGTATCATCAAAATCGTCGCTCGACCACAGGAATAACCTTCACACCGTAAATATTTTGAACCCTTGTCGACTTTGGCCCCATACCCCGACCAAAAGGTGAATCCTGCTTGATGCTGGACATATCGGTGGGTTGAGTCAAGAAAAAAAATTTGAAGAATTCAACGTCGATGTCCTGGGCGTCTCCAAGAGTGAAAGAATATGGTACTCCGCCTGATGCACCATACCCTATGGTCAGAGTATTCCCACTAGTGAGAGGTGGATCGACATAGTACTTCCCACCGTACGGAGACATATAATATGGACCTGAAACCCGTCAGAGGGTACAAGTTCATGGTATAATGGCTCTTACTAATCTGTAGAGTACTGTTGCTGAAAAGAAACGCATACGGGTAAAGGTCCCATGGCGTGTTGTTCGTCACTCGCATCCCATATCTCTTGTTCCTATCGGCCACGATGTTGATGATGTCGTTTTTTATAATATTTGGCCCGGTCGCTCCCATGAGAGGGTAGCCGTCGTCGTCGAAGTCATCCGTCTGGATCAATTCCATGAATTCAAATGTGATCTTGCTCGGAATGTAGGTATTCTTTGGCTCTGATGAGAGGTGGCGATAGAAATGTGCGGCATGGTCGAGAAAGCTGTGAATGTGATTCACCTTCGCTTCAATAGGATATGGGATGCGAATGAGTCCATGAGCTCTAGCGCGGACGTCAACTATCTCAGCAACTACCACGTTGTCTTTGACCTCGAACGCAAGGTGCGCCTCTCCTTTGACATCGGTGTGAACGATCCTGTATCGACTGGGGCTGGGTTCGGGGCTGAGCTCTGTCGCCTTCATGTGTTTAACGAGGGCGTCGAATATTGGCAACTCGTCCAGCTCGAACCTGACGTGGATATAGAGGTCAACTCGTTCCCCGGCTCGTGTCTGCACCGCGATCCCTTTGCTAACGGCAAGGTCGACTGATTGAGACAGTGGGGAAAGTATTGTTGAATCCACCTTGATGTCGCTATCCTCTGCAATCTCGAGAACCCCTAGCTGTGGCCCAGAAAGAAAAGATGCATGATCGCGATAGAACTTGAATTGTGCTCCTTTAGAAAGCCCATGGATCATTCCAATGTCCAAGGTGAATTTGCCATCTTGGATACCCAGGTCGTAATGAGGAATACCAGACGCAGGACCTTGTAAATTGAAAAGCAAGCGATGACGATTGTTTCCCTCTAACTGTGGGTTTTGCCTAGAATTGCCAGTGGGTAAAACTAAAGCTGATCATTTCAAGGTGCTTACCCTGTCATGGGATCCAACCGACTGCATATGTCGTTGTATGTGAGCTTATCCACCCCCTCACGACGAAATAAGGCCAGTAATGCGACAGTGAATTGCCCCCGAGTAATTTTGTCGAGATCGATATAACATTCTTTGGCACTTTCAAAGTGACTGCAGGCCGCAATCAGCATATGCGACCGTAACCCTTTGTGCTCAAAGTCCGCAGAGGCATTCCCTTCCCTGGAAAGCAAAAGGGTAGGATCCCCACTGCCAATGATCTCAGAGTCGATGTTCGCTGGTAGAACGTCTACAATCTTCATAGAACGAACTCCACCATCGTCGTCTCGCGTGCCAGAGCCAGAATGGCAACTATCAAAAACAACGGTCTAGAAGCACATTTAGTTCGAGGCTCAAGCAGTGATTCGAATGGCATACAATATTATCGCCCTTTTCCTTTGCAAGTATGTCTATCATGGTTCCGAGAGTGCGGTCGGGGATGCAATGCACCACCGGGGCGTCCTCTGAGAAATCGTGCGGGATGATGGCCTGAATCTTCGTGTGCCCCGCTTCCCATCCTTGTGGAGAATCTATTTCAGTTCCATGGCCAGCGTAGAAGATTAAAATGGGATCTCCCTTCTTGATGCGCGCATCCATCCGAAGATCAGTAAATGCTTGAAGGATCCCAGAGCGTGATGCTTGCTCGTTGAGAAGCATCTGAATTTGCTTGTCAGATACGCCCAAATCCCTCACTAAGTACTCTTTCACGGCTATTGCGTCGTTTATAGAACCTCTTAGTGGCTTGGTTTTGTAGGAGTCGATTCCAATCAGTAGTGCGTATAGATTGCAGCCTCTAGAATTACTGCAGTATTAATCGCTCCGATAACCATGAACTGAGTTTTCTACTTACGGTGTCGACAATTCAGACACACTATGAGGTGTAATGCTGACTGTAGGTGGGCAAATTTCCCGAGGTGGCGAGTTGGGTTGTGGGTACGAGCTATATCGCGGATTTAGTTATCACGAATGTGGTTGCTGACATCGAAATTTACTTCACAACAGTATTCGCGTTGCTTCAACGAGAATGTCGGATCGTTGCTTATCATAAAATAAATTTTCACTGCTTACTAGTCTCGAGATATCTGGACATGTGGTGGATCGATAATTCTCCCAGATTGTCGATCATATGGATATCTGCACCAAGCCATTAAAGAATCATCTATGAGGTGTTTTCTGTATACGCACTTTAGAAGGATGTCGAGTAAATCAGGCACAGTGTTCACTTCTGTCTCCGCAAACGAAAGATACATGTTGCGGCAGATTCAGCGATATCCTATATGGGCCAAGGTAGTGTTGTCGTGGATGTGAGTTGAACTCGTGCGAGTTGGCAACTTGATCGAATAGAGCTTGTGGAGTTACTGTTCAACGTTCAACTCCCGAATTGCCATTGGAGCGAGTTAGCCTGAGCCTCGGAGTAGTGCGGTAGTTTCACGTGACCATATTGACACGGGTCGCAGAAGAGACGCGCAATTACATAACATTGCTTGGCGAGCGCCTACATCATGTCCATTTGGTGGTAAGGTTTTGATGGTTTTCCTATTTTGGGAGTTTCCGGAAACTCGGAAACTCGGCATCTAACAAAATTTTCAGATCCAATGACGACTGAGCACAAAATCACAGTGGTAGTGATAGCAAAGGGAAAACTCGACGGCTCCACTGCCGGCTGAGTCTCTAGAAAATCCCATTGCACAAACAGGTAGGGCTAGATACCTAGAAAGTAGACTAGTACACAGGTGTGGGTGGGTGGGTAATGATCGAACCAACGAGCTACGTCTGCCCAGACAATGAGCATATCTGAGCAAAGGGAAACTCAAAATCATGCCTGGGGAAGTCATCGGAGTAAATGATAGTTTGCTGAAGATTTTCAGCAGTTGCATTGAATGATATTACAAAAGTGATATTGAGAAATGAATTCACAGGATATTGCATATGCTTTATGACTGTTGATAATTCCGGTCGAAAGTTGCCGAGGTTAATGAGGTGGTAGTCGGAACGTAGGCCATCTCGGTGGGTGAGCGTCGTGCCCTAGCGATTCGTAGTAGTATACACGAGTGGCAGTAGGTTGGGCGTGAAGAGGCAGACGACGGTGTGAACCGTCCTGTCTTCAGAGCGTAGGGACGATGGAGGTGTTGGCGGATGACCCCAAGAAAAAACCTTCATTGTTCCTACTCTGCCAATTCATGTAATGGTAATTGTGGTGAAATGGAAGTAATGTACAGAATGTGGTATGGGTGGGTGGGTGAAAATTTTTACGCGTACTCCGCGAGAGATCAAACGAGCTAGGAAAACCACCCCTCAAGTCGAGGTGGTGGTGGTATAATGAGGTAGGTAGTAAACGGGTCTGGTCACGCATGTGTCAACTCCTTCCCACGAGAAAACGTACCCGTTGGCTGTGCCTCCGGGTACTTCACGCATAATGAACCAGTGAGTTGCGATAAGACCCCGGAAGTGTGGCAGATATTGCAACCAGTGGGGGATCCATCCCAATCACCCTGTGAAGGACATAGATACGCGAATATCCCGGGCGCCGTGACAAGCTCTCGTGCAAACTGTGTGCTTCATCAATGTATGTCCCTGAGAGCTGCGCACGAAAGAAATCGGAATACAGAACTTGCGCGATCGCAGGAGTTTCAAGAGTTTCGACGCAAAGATAGACGACGTGCATCCCTCCACCTTGAACGATATTCTCAAGAATGGCTGTGTCGTAGCTTCCTGAATGGAGAAAGGTGCACTTGATGCCCATAGAGGCATGTCTAATAACGGTTAAATCATGAGTTAAAAGCTGTTCAAATTGAAAGAGGTAACTCGCACCGTTGTTCACCCTGGAACCCCAGACTGGTGTATGGGACAATTACAAGCGAAATTCCTCTCTTCTGCGCCAGCAGTGGTAGGAGCCAGATAAGAGACTTCACAGAGCCCGTTGGTGAAATTATGCAGAGATCTTTCTTCCGAGTTATGGTTAGGTTGGCTGCCTCAATCTGAAAGTCTCGCAGCGACTGCCCATCCTTCAAAGAACGTTTGCTCGTGCAAGGGCGTTCCATTCTTCATTGGGAAGTGGCTCCATAGGCTCCAGGGTCTTGTAACCCGAGAATGCGAAGGCATGCCTTCGTATTTGGCATCTGTTGTTCAAAGCATAGGGTTTATACAACTTGCTTCAAAAAGCTGTTTTGGTAGAGCTTTTGAGTGGTAAGCGGGGACGCGAGGCGCCGGAGACGTGCCATACCATTCCAGCTGCGAGGTTCCTTAGGTGCTGGTGTGGGCGTTGACGGTTACGTTGTTTTCGAGAGCACACCTGGAGTTCTCGCAGGGTTAGAAGTGTGCACTGCAGGGGCTTCATTTTCCTTGTCTAATCGGGGTCTTTTAGGTATCCAGGACGATAAAGGAGTGATATTTTAATATTAGCATGTCTTAATGTAGACGGAGGGCACGCAGGACGCGGAAGGAGACTATCTAACGTGGCGAGGCGACGGGTCTGCAGGACATGAAGCGTGCGAACACACTGAAAAACCCCCGAACCGCTCTGAAAGACGTTGGACTCTCACGGTACGATATCCACTTTGGGATGCGTCCGTAAATGGGTTGGCCGAGACTAGTGCGCCCAAAGGGCGCCTCTTATACTTGGACTCATGACTCGAACTCGATCAGACTAAGTACGTCTTTCCCTCTGTAACATGTACCTTGCTTTTGCAGACACGGAGGTGCACACTGTGCCTGATTTGCTCAAGATCCTTCAAAAGTGAGTACCTAGAAAGCTTCTCGTGGATGAAGCACTGATGAATTTGTGCGGCCATGTCGCAGGTACCCATACAGTGATCGTCCTCCAACGAGAAGTCATGAGTAAGGATTGTGATAATTTCCCTTTTATAAGCAGAGCTGATAGCTGCGGTTGAAGTGATACAAACCTTGTCGTGCGGTAAGTATTGTCATTATCAACCACATTCGTGACAACTCAACCCGTAATACAGCTCAATCATTCCGCAGGCAAAGGAAAGCAATCCACCTCCCGTCAACAATACTCAAAGTCGGATTGAATTATCGATGCTGTAAGTGGAAAGAATCAATACAATACTTTAGGCGTAACTAATACTACGCCAATCCTAGTGGTGATAGGTTATACGCGCTAATCATTGGAATCGATTCTTACAAGGAGAACCCGTTAAGTGGTTGCGTAAACGACGCAAAAGCCATGGTAGACTTTTTGGTGACAGATTTGAGCGTCTCTGAGAAGCAGATTCGAGTCCTTCTCAACGAGGAGGCATCCCGTTCTGGCATCATTCAAGCATTCATCGATCTTCGAAAAGATACTCGCATCAAGGAGGGATATCCCATCTTAATCTTTTACGCCGGCCACGGCGCTGAAATAATTTCTCCAGAAGGATGGGAAACAGGAGACACCAAGATCCAGGCCATCGTTCCGCACGACTACCCAGTGGTGCCATATCTTCCCGATCGTACTATTGGCGCCTTGATAGACTTGCTTTCGGGGGAAAAGGGTGACAATATTGTATGCCATTCGAATCATTATCTAAACATCGAGCTAATGTGCTTTTAGACCGTTGTTTTTGATTGCTGCCATTCCGGCTCTGGAACACGAGACAACGATAAAGTTCGTGCTATGTTGGTCACACCACTGGAGGGACCGATTGACTCCGAGATCATTGGTATCTCCTCGTGCAGGGCCGGGAGTACAGCCCCAGGCTTCGAGCGCAAGGGCTTGAAGTCGCATATGCTGATTGCAGCCTGCAGTCGCTCGGAATGTGCCAGAGAAACTTTCGTCGAACTTGACAAAACTACTCGCGGTCGGTTCACTGTCGCCTTACTGGCCTTGTTTCAACGCAAGGGGTTAGATAAGCTTGCATACAAGAATATCGGCGGTGGTTTGGGTCAGATCAAGGAGTAAGTACCCTGGAAATATATACTGTGATTTTACTCAATCTAAAGTCTAGGCAAAGCCCTCAGATAGAAGGGCATCACAGTAGCCGTTTGATCTTCAATTTACAAGGACCCGCATATGATGCTCATCACGACGTACGCATTGAAGATGGGAAATTCACACTGGACATTGGAAGAATTCACGGGCTTTCTGAAAAAGCGGAATTCAAGTTCTTCGATCATACGTCTTCTCCATCAGAACCACTTGGACATCTAGTGGCGATCGACGTCAAGATGAATTCAACGACTCTCTTCCCATTGCCTCAACCAGTCGGCCTTGCCGTCAGCAAAGGGATCGCAGTGCAGACGAAAGCCGGGACACAAGTTGACCTCAACATCCACGTTAAGTTCGGGATGGATGAGCTGCCCGTATTTGACGCCCTCCTTGAACAGATGAAGGCGACAGAGCTCAGCGCCACACAATACAGGATCGACCACACCGATGCTAAATATGCGCAGGTTGCGTTCGAGGTCAAAGACAAGGTGGTCGTCGCTGAGATGAAGATATTTGACGAAAACATGAAGGCCTATGGAGTTACTCAGCACATCACACATTCTTTTGAGGCGGAGGTGAATTGCATCCACCGCTTCCTTCGCTGTGCTGCACACTTCTATCGCTACCTCAGGCTCTCGCCAGAGCCAACGAACAAACACATTCTAAGCAAGATCACATTTGAATTCATGGAATTGGTCGGAACGGATGACTTCGACGACAACTGCTGCCCTCTCATGGAAGCGACCGGGCCAAATATTATAAAAACCGACATCATCGACATCGTGGCCGATAGGAGCAAGAGATATGGGATGCGAGTGACGAACAACACGCCATGGGACCTTTACCTGTATGGGTTTCTTTTCAGCGCTAGTACCCTAAGGATCGGTAAGGGCATTTTTACAGTCTACTTGTTCCCTTCTAACCGTTCTCAGGTGGGTACTATCTGGTATCTCCAAAAGGTAGTGGGGAAAGTAAGGTCGATTCGCCTCTCACTAAAGGGAATACCTTGATGATTGGCCATGGAGCAAGTGGTGGACAGCCATACTCTTTTGGACTTGAAGAGGGCCAGGACATCGACGTTGAATTCTACAAATTCTTCTTTTCGAATGTAGCTATTAACAATATGTCCAGCATCATGCAGGAACCTTTTGGTCGGCAAGGGGACCCAAACCCGTTGCCGGTACCACCAATCTACGGCGTGAAGATTATCCCCGTGATCCAGCGCCGGTCGAAGGCACCAGTGTGAAATCTCTACTTTTATGCAGATTCACCCATTTCGCTTGTACATATTTGGTTTTACACATGAAAAGGAAATTCTTATTGTTTAGCGCCAGCCTTGGCGCGGCATGCGTTTTGTGTCGGTTGGATTATTGTCCAATCCTTCATAAAATCTTGATGAAATTGACAATAATATGAGATCCAAAGGTCTGGCCTTCTGTCCACCTCTGGTTAACATCAGCTGCAAGTATAATGGATTTTGTACCTAAGTATTGCTACATTCTTTCTTGGTCTGTCACCTTACTACGATATAAGGCCTCCTCAATTCTAAAAAGTTCAGTTCATGTCAGGTCAGTTTAGCGTCTTCCAAAAGCGGAGGTTGAAATCTCCCCGCACTTGAGCGCGCTGGGTTGACGTTGACGTCAGGGTCAGCCTGAGAACGCCGAATACGATGCTCAAGGTAGTCTGGTCGCTGTCTGACCGACATTCAGCGGGGAAAAGGTCATGGTTTTGAGTGCAAATTCTGCAAATTAGGCGCGAGTATTCGACGAATGGAATCACCAAAGATCCAGTGGAGCTACGGCGTGGCCTAGTGCCTTTCCGGAAGCAGTGTAGAGAAATTTGTACGAGGAAGAGTCATTTCACGTTGAAATATTGTCTGAAGTTCCCTGTAATTTTATGTTCAATGGAGGGGCGGGAGGGCGGCTTGAAGCGACGCCGTCGTGCGCGTACGCGTTGTACAAGATCAGCCGGACTTTAAATTTTCATCAACCGTTTTTGGAAACTAGAGCATCTGAACTGACGTGAACTGAACCCGTTAGAATTGAGGAGGCCTATAGATCATGTTCTCATATACAACAGTCGATATTCTTTAATAGCCAAAGTGAACATACGGTACCCACGTCAAAAGACCTTTCTCCGTGTCACCGACCTCAGGCCGTCCTCGAATGCTCTGAATCGCGTGATGGAGGGCGCGAGCAGCATTGGTGCTGTTGAGTCGCATCTTTCCCGCTATCCTCCCATTTTCCATAAGATACTTGTAGAAACTCTCTGCCACCACAGGACCGTATTCGTCCTTGATGGACCACAATGTTGCCACCACACCTCGATATCCGACTGCTAGCATCCCGGCCGCCAAGTGAACTGCCTCTTCTGACAGCTCTTCGTCCCCAGTGCTTGTCTGGCACGCCGACAAGAAGGCCAGTTCGCACTGAGGGATGTTCTGCTTCATTATTTCTGCAAGCTCGAGACGTCCGTCATCGAGGTAGAATCCACTCTTGAGAGGGGTCCCAATATTTTGGTTCGCGTGGCATGCAAAGTGAATGGAATCGTGCGATTGCATTTCTATTTTCACCTTACTGACAGTTGCAGCTTTTGATTCCAGAGGCTTGCAATTTTCTAGGCCGACCGTTTTCTGTATGATGTCCATTTCCTCTGTGGTGCCTGGGAGTGGAGAGCAGTCTTTTGAATTTGGTTGGCTGATGATAAGGAGCTTGCCAGTGGACGGCGATAGTACATCGGCGGGCCCCTTGACCTTCTCAAGGAGCGCACTGACATTGGGAGTGTATGAGGACACTGCAAAGTCAGAGATGCAGGAAGCAGATGGTGGTAGCTCGCTTTGATTGTAGATCCCCGCCGCGTGAAGTGGGAGGAATGCAAGCGGACCAGTTGGACACCACCAGATTCTGGTTATTTCCGACGGAGCATTATGATGCTTGGACAAAAACATTAACAACACGATATATTATCGATTTGAGCCTAAACTCACGGAATATCCAAGACCATCCAAGATGGGCCTCACAACAAGTACCCATAGTGCCTTGAGGACGCTATGGGTCTCACCAACGCCATCAAACGACGCCGGGTAACCACCACGATCTACATCCCGGATGCAAATACCATGGGATGAGAGGGAGTTGCGCAGGCGATCTCTGAGCCCAGACGCCTGCTTGTGAGTGAATTTGAGAGGGATGTGGATGGGCAGATCCCGGCCAAAGTCGAGAGCTAGGGCATCGCAGCGTGACTCGTGAACGTTGATAAGGATGATATGGCCATCTGGTGGGAGGTGTTGCATAAAGTCCGAAGTCTGACGCGGTCGAAGAAAGTCACGGAACCTGGAGATGCGACGGATATCGACAAGCAGCTGGTTCCATTCGCGAGCAAGTTTCACGTGAACATGAGCCTCGTCTTGTAAGGTCATTTTTTGTGACATTAGAGTACCTGTACTCGTCTGACTCCCGAATGGACGACGGGATCCAGAAGTTTCCAATGCCCTTGAGATACTCAAAAACCGTCGTGCCAAGTCCCCGTCATAGTCACGAAGATCGTCCACAGGCGTACGAAGCTGATTGAGTTGGCTCCAAACCAGGCAGCGACCTTGTTCAAGCCACTCAAGAGCTTTTTCGACCCTAGCCACAGCAAAAGCAGCTGAAGCAGCTGCTGTGGTTAAATTTGAAATCCGGACGAGATTGATATAACGCTGTTCGATGGTGCGGTCCATGCCAGCGATCTGCGATATGAGATCGATTACGACGCCATATGCCTCCATGGATTGTGAACGTTCATGAATAGTGGATAATTTCGCCCATTGTTGAGCAGCAAATAGGCGAACTGAAGGCGGTCCAACACTTGTTGCGGATTTTTTATAAGTCGAGATTGCCATATGGATATCAGCGAGATCGCAACTACGTTCGAACCGGCACTGAAACGAATCTGCGAGATTATTTAGCTTCGCGGGCAGGCTGGCATGGCCGTTGGGGGTGAGTTGAACAGCTTGAATCTGGGCCGAAATGGCTTCTACGTTGTCAGAGAGGTTGTATGCTCGTTTAAAGCGACACGCCAATGAGTTCCCCAAGTTAATCAGTCTTGCTGACAACATTGCATGGCCATCGGGAGTGAGCTGAACGGCCTGCTGTTGCACCGAGATGGCCTTCGATATGTCGGCGGGATCGCCTTTGCACTCGAAACGGCAAAGAAGAGAAATCCCAAGATTATTCAGCCTTCCTGCCGCGTCATTGTGGCCCTCAGTGGTGTGCTTAACTGCCCGTTGCTGTACTGAGATGGCTTCCGAGATATCTAGGGGTTCGCCTCCGTGTTCGAAGCGTAGCCGGAATGAAGTTCCAAGGTTATTCAGCCATGATGGTAGGTCAACATCATCATCAGTGGTGAGTTGGACTGCCTGCTGCTGGAGCGAGATGGCTTCCGAGATGTCTGGTAGATCATGTGTAATATCGAAACGGTATCGAAACGAATTTCCAAGGTTATTCAGTAATCCTGGCATGTTGGAATGATCATTGGGGGTCAGGTCGACAGCCTTCTGCTGAACTGAAATGGCTTCCGAGATGTCTACAAGATCGCCCGTGTGTTCGAAGCGACATAAAAATGAATTTCCCAGGTTACTCAACCTTGCTGGCCTATTGGGGTGACCGTCGGGAGTGAGCGCTACAAGGTGCTGCTGGGCTGCGATAGCTCCCTCGATGTCAGCGATATTCCAAACGTGTTCAAAGCGACGTTGAAATAAGATTCCAAGGTTATTCACCATCGTCGGCATGAGAGGGTTCTCATTGGAAGTGAGTTGAACCGCCTGCTGCTCGGCTGAAATGGCTTCTGAGAGATCTGGGAGACCGCATGTGAGTTCGAAGCGACGGAGGAGTGCAATCCCGAGGTTATGTAACCTCCTTGGCAAGTTTGGGTCGTCATCGGGGGTCAGTTGAACAGCCTGCTGTTGTATGGAGATAGCCTCCGAGATGTCGGTGAGATTGCGTGTTTGTTCAAAGCTTCGCCTCAATGTATTGCCACGGATTGCTAATTCAAGAGCTGCTTGCTTTCAGATGCCGTGTTCCCTTGCGAGCTGAATGAAAACACACCCATCTGATGCAATTGAGACTCGACTCCTCCTCCTGATGCTCTCTCTTGAGAAATCTTGGCAACCACGAATGTCAATTTCATTGGTGGTATCCCCACTTCACACGTGAAGTCCTTGGTAATAGCTGAATGAAATACGACGTGAGTTAACCTTCTTGTAAAACTCGGATATCAACTGACGTGCTTCATGTGCTTCTTGTCCTAACCCAAGTTCGTCTCTCGTCAAAATCATGCGTGCCAAGTCGTCCGACTCCACAGATTTAGCCAAAATTGTGAGATTTTCCGTGTTTGCGGGGCTTAAAAATGGATCATCAGAACCGGTCAATGGACTTTGGTATCGCTGAATCCTACAGTGCAAATATGGATGTATCCTTCCACTTGTTGGGTGAGTTGCGTTTCAGAAGTATCTCGTAGGTTGAAAGTCCAACAATAATCAGCCTGATGGAGTCAAGGGCCGCAAAGTTGAGCCCCACGGCTGTGCATTCAAGGCAAAAGTCTTGGAACGATTAGTGTCAGACCTTTCAGTTAGTCATTTGGTGCTCACTTGCCATATAGCATCTGAATTTCGCACATCCACTGATATGTTGCTCATCTGTATCGACTGACGGACTCACTGACGAGTCTTGGTTCGATAAGGTTACGCAAAATGCAGACTGAATGCCATCGACAGGCTCGACAGCTTTAATGCACTCGAGTGTATGGTCTAAAAAGATACATAGTAAATTTGGGAGTAAATTTCATAATTCGTCGTGTTTACCAGTTGGGATTGGTCCGCTAACACCTTCTACAGAACTCTCTCCCACCATATTGGGAGAACCAGACACTGAGACGAGCACGGCTTCCTGGAAAGTGGATGGCATGCTTTGAGGGATGTCATCTAAGTCATTGTCTGAGTATATTTCTGAGTATGGGTAGTAAGATTCAATACCTGATCCCGGGAAAGATGTCGTTGGGGATGATGCCATTGCAGTCGAACTGTGATATCGAAATAAGGGTTTGGCAGAGGATATCAGGGCGACAGTATCTGGGTAGATCATGGCTTGATCATGATTGCAACCAACCACATAGAAGCACCGGCTGCCCGCGCCGGGTGGTAAAAAAAAAATACCCCGCAGTGCCGCAACGCTGTGCATTACACGCGGGGCTCAATATCTACGCCCACCTGTCTTAAAATCATGTAATAGGATACAGCTAAATATTATCTCAACACCGGTGACAGAATATCGAGCAAGTTTGGAGAAAGTATAGAGCTTTTCTTTCATACTCGCTTTGCAGTAATTTCCTGAAAAAAGAAATCTCACAAAAGGTCTTTCGTAGCTATCGCCAGATATAAAAGAAGCCTTTAGCTGAATCGGTTACATAGTTGCTTAATACTTAGCCTCAGGTACTGAGCACTGCGCCTGGTGGTCACTGGTGCATCATTATTTGGCTAGGCACCAAATCATGTGAGCATTTCCAAAGCGTTCGATTTCGGTTCGATAATTTCACAAAATTATGCAAAGCACTGTACCGTGTAGTAATTCAATGTATTCTTTGTATCGTATTTGGGGATATGGTATTAGTAACAATATACCAACATTCTCTTACATTTCTTTACCACATTATTTTGGGGAATATGCTCTCGTGCAGGCAGTGCTAACGATACAGATTTTGCCCCATGCATGATACAACGAGGCTCAAACATCAGCGAGGTTGCCGTGTTGGCCGCTTGTATCCGCAGTTCTAATGTCCTAAGCCTTCGACAGAGTGGCCAGGGTAGTGTGACTTCATTGATCGCTTTCGAAATAATTCACATATGTTCATGATTAACTCATACTTTTTGTGTTCCCCTTCGCTTGGTGATGGAGGTCCAGACAAGACAAAACAAAACAGCTCCCATCAGCACAGAGACCTGCAAAAGAAAAAGGAGCAACTCGATCAGATTCTCCGTGCAGATATTGACTAGAACGACTCAGGCTCACAGCAGCAAAAATTAATGGTCGCTGCCACAGGTGATGCGGCGTCAGGAGTACTCCCGCAATGGGATTGCCAGTCAGCAGAGCAAATGCTAAACTGAAAGACAGAATTCCCATTCGAATCCTTCAGTCATCAAAATCAACTGTAAGTCTTCTCAAGAATAAGCTAAAGTACACACCCAAGGTCGGATAGGTCGCGATGCGTAATGAAAGACCCAACTCCCGGCGCCGCTATCGATACCACTTTGGGGTATGCACGTCAGCTTTCTGGATTTGTGGCCATAGTGAATAGAGCATACAGCCACCCGTGAAGAATCCATAGAAGATAGCAAATGCAGTGACACCGCCCACACTAGTCGCCCCAAACATCCCGAAAATCAGGCCAGCAGATATCACCGCGGAGGGAATCATGACTAGTAGTAAACATGTAAATATCCATCGCAGACAGGGGATATGGCATACGCACCGTTAACCGGCCCAACATGATCAGCTACAAAATTTGGGATTGTCCTTCCAAAAATAGATGCGGCGTTCATCACGGTGATCTGTAGATTTGCTTGAGTCGGCACCTCAAACGTTTGAAGTGCGGGGACCTACGGAATATTTCACGAATACTGGATCGACTCCGTGGAGAGCGGCATACAGTTGGAGGTAAAAGACTAAGCAATAGTATGAGCAATGTAATCACTTGCCCTGACAGGGAACCCACATGGAACAAATATTCCCCAAAACACCTATACATCTGGTCTAGATCAGCTGGTTGGCGTGATCCGAATGAACTCACCAAAAAT
>Ga0247741_1000862_pt1 | contig 16700 bp, 22 predicted proteins | sample UWRJL213509R2_FD_180945 | JGI IMG/M metagenome (GOLD analysis project Ga0247741, IMG submission 180945) | Plant litter microbial communities from Arlington Agricultural Research Station in Wisconsin, United States - UWRJ-L213-509R-2 | ecosystem: Environmental > Terrestrial > Plant litter >... | reverse complement strand
CAGATCTGGGCATCATCAATCGATCTGTTCTACTACATGCAATGTCAACATTGCATGGTCATCTATATAGTTAACAGGTGCGCCTTCAACACAGAGATAGCAGGCGGCGAACGAATGCATCGTGCTTTCTATGGCATACCTGTGGACCATGACAAGCTCCAACCAGTGAGCTACCCATACGTTCCCCCACATGAGGGAGCAGCTGCACAGGCCTAGCCGTTAACGATGAGATCACGGAACTAGAAAGCCGCAGTGCAGCACACAACTAAATACTAGGCAGTGGCACGGTACGTCCGTCTAACCCGCTAGCTGGTCCGGCTCTCCAGCGAGAACGAGTCATCATCCACTCAAACAAACAGAAAGAAACCATCATGGCAACCAGCAACAAGATCGAGTACCCGAAGAACCTCACGGTGCAGGGACAGCTGTCCTTTCCGATCAAGAGCGAGGCAGAGATCGAGGCGCTGAAGGACTGGCGCGAGAAGAAGGGCATCAAGAAGCCCAAGTTCCCTGACAAGATCGGCGCCTCGCTGATCCTGAACCAGGTGAACTACGACAAGGCAGTGGAATACCTCATCGGTACCTACCTGCCCTTCGTCGACACGCTGTACAAGGACACCAACGGCGACAAGGGCATTTCGCCCGACCTCGTCAAGACGCTCCTCGAGCAGGCGAAGAAGAAGGTATGGGTCGGTGCCGACGGCAAGCCCAACCTCCCGATCCGTGAGCTCAACGACAAGGACAAGGAGAACCTCGGAGACTACGAGGGCGTGGCGAAGATCAAGTTCGCTGGTCCTTACGAAGAGGACCTCGGTGTCAAGGCCATCGTGCAGTCGGCAGACGGTACGCGTCTGGTCACGACCATCGCCTCGCTCATCGAGGACAAGGTCATCCCGGCCGGACGCGAGGATGTCAACCGTCTGTGGTGGGGAGCGGGCTGGCACTTCCGTACCAACCTGCGTCTCAACGCCTTCGACTCTGCGAGCGTCGGTGTCACGGGCTACGCACAGACCCTGTACCTGCTGCCCCACCTGGGCATGCCGGTCTCGGGTGGAGGCGACGCCGCTGTCCTGGAGGACGGCGACGACGCTGACTGGGAGTAATCCCTGATGGGGTGGGGGCTTAGGCCTCCACCCCTTTCTCAGATCTAAGGAGATCACAATGAAGGAGATGTGTGAGCATGACCTGTGCATTCACGAAGCGCTGGTTGGCACAACCATCTGCTACGCCCACACCGTCTCTGTACGTTGTGAGCTCAGCACATGCGATGCGTGGGCCTACGTTCCGTGGACCACGTGTAAACGACACAGCGCTCTCCTACTTGGAGTGGGAGAGCAACCCAACCGACTCATGAGAGACGCTGGAAAGACAAGGATCCCGATGGACAACAACGACTTCCGGTTCTCCGCATCGTATGCGAGCCGGTACAACAACTGCCACGGGTCAGCTCATCTTGAGCTGGCTATCCCTGGCTTCGAACATCCCACTCGTAACAACGATGGGATGAAGGGGGAGGGCACGCGACTCCACAAAATTTTCGAGATAGCGCTTTCTGACAGAACGCGCATCGAGGATTGCATGGCCCTTCTGACAGAGATCGCAAGTCTCTGGGGCCCGCATCGCACTACGTACCTGGAACAGGACGAGAAGAAGTACGTCATCGGCTGGTTCCTCAAGCACAAGACGCCTCCGCCTCTCGAGCTAGCTGACCTCAAGGAAGCTCTGCTCCAGTACAAGCCCGTCAAGGACGAGCATGGTAACGACACAGAGGTCATGGTAGCAGCTGGAGTTCCTCCTCGTCGTATCATGCACGTCGTTCAGTCGCTTGGCTACGTCAAGGACCTCATCGAAGAGATGGATCAAGACACTCTTGAAGTGTTCATCGAAGCGAAGGTCCCGGCTACGTGGTTGACCACGTCTCCGAAGACTACAGTCGACCTCATTATCAGAGACAAGGACAAGATGCACGTCCTTGACCTGAAGATGGGAGACATCGAAGTGTCTCCTATCGCTAACGAGCAGCTCATGTATTACGCTGAGACGTTCAGACAGAAGAGCGCCGAGCTTGATCTGCCTGACAAAGACAATTGGTACGAGGACATCACACTGCACATCATGCAGCGTGGGTTCATGGACGAGTGGTCTTTGCCTAAGACGGTTCTCACTGAGTGGGTGAACACTGTTAAGGAGAGCGAACAAGCTATCCTTGACGGTGATCTTACTATGAGGGCCGGAGACCACTGCAAATTCTGCCCTGCAAATCCCCACGCCCGTGGAGATAAGGGTAATAAAGCCTGTCCTGTCATGATGACCGTCTTGTACGGTGAGCGTGACCAGGCACAGTCCGACATCGATGTCTTGGAAGGAGACGATGATGAGTGATAAGTATCCCGAGCACAAGCTCGAAGACAACACCATCTACCACTACTACGTTGACGGAGAGGCTATGCCGACCGCATCAGTGTGGGACTGCGATGGTTACATCGCCTACTACGACTGGGTATACAACGTGGCTGGGTCCTCGTTGTGGGATGCAACAGGCAAGATCACATGGGAGGAATTCGCTGCCAATCAGATCGAGAACGAGCGTCACATGCCGGACCTCGTTACACCTGTTATCAACATCCAGGTCGAAGACATCGAGTTCGAGCCTGACGCTCCTGGACTCAGTGTCTCGTCTATCCGAGCCGCCGCTCTTGCGTGGCTCTTGGAGTACGCCATCAACGAGTACCAGGACGCTGAGAAAGTTCAGCGCGTCGTGGACTTCCTCGCTGTGGAGGCTACGCCATGACTGACCTCGAAGAGCTCTATGTCGGCCTCGACTACGAGACATTCTCGTCGATCCCGCTCGGTGGCAAGGAAGGAAGAGGCGCGCCTAACTACATGGCGTCCCCCGACTTCCGTGTGCTGATCGCCAGCACGTCAGACAAGTACGGAGACATGACATATGACTTCGTGTTCAACTGCTACTGGCAGGACGGCATGATGCAGGACGTCGAGCCTACACTGGACGATGTAGTAGGCTGGTTCGAATACCAGCTTATACGTGGGCAGCACGCTAAGAGAATCATCATGGCTCATAACGTCTCGTTCGAGAGAGGCGTGAACAGCTATCTCATCCCGTCACTCGATTGGCGTCGGCTGCAGGACTCTGCTGTCGATGCTCGCATGCTCGGTGCTGAGTCCAAGCTACTCGTGGCGTCACGTCAGCTCACCAACAGCCACAAGCTGGAGGAAGGGCATGACCTCGTCATGTTGTTCTGTGTCCCGAACTCCAAGTACCCGGAGGGTCCTACCAAGGAGCTCATCGAGAAGCATGGTGACATGGACAAGTGGATGTTGTTCATCCGCTACTGCGAGATGGATGCTCAAGGTTCACGTGAGATCAGGCTCAAGGCTCACGAGATTCTCGATCCCATTCACCCTGGTCTCATCGAGCGCGAGGCAGAGTTCGAACGAGCGAACTACGAGATGAACCAGAACGGCTGGCATGTCGACAAGCCTCTCGTTCAGAAGATGAAGCAGCGTGCATGGGCTAACGGCATCATTGCTCAGCGCGCGTTCGTCGATGAGACAGGGTCTCAGCTCAACTTCAACTCGCATCAACAGATGAAGAAGTACCTCGAGGATCGTGGTGTAAAGACCAAGAGCCTGGACAAGTATCATCTGCCTGCAACTCTGGAGCGAGTGAAGAAGCGCATCGCTGCACACGAAGCCAACCTCAAAGAGGATGGTCGTGAGGATTACCCGTCCATCGAGCGCGCCATCGGTCTGCTGAAAGAAGCCGAGGCCATGCTCGAAACAAAGATGGAGATTGGTGGTAGTACTCTCACCAAGCTCCCGGTGATCCTCAACCTAGTGTCGGATGACGACATTCTCAGAGATCAGTACATGCACGTCGGTGCTGGTCAGACATTCCGTACCACGGGTCGAGGGGTTCAGATGCAGAACCTCAAGAAGCTCGATGGCAACATCAGAGATATGGAGACATTGTATGACCTCCAAGAACACTGGAGCAACGGTGATATGGCTGGTCAGCTCCGCCAGGTCTTCGATAGCCGTCATCCAGAAGGGGAGGTCATTGTCGGTGACTTCGCGGGCGTCGAGTCTCGAGGACTTGCGTACGAGGCTGGTGAAGAGTGGAAGCTCAACGTCTTCCGCGAAGGTCTCGATGTCTACAAGGTACTGGTCACTAGGTTCATTAAGGGTCTGGCGTATGAAGATGTCACAGCAGAGCTTCGACCTCGTGGAAAGTACTCAGAGCTGAGCTGCGGCTACCAGGCATCTGGTGCAGCAGTACAGGACTTCATGTTCCGCCTCGGCTTCAGTATCTCGCTCGAAGACGCGGCACAGAACGTGACAGACTGGAGGTTCGCCAACCCTGCCATCGTAGAGTTCTGGATGATGCTCGACTCGCTCTTGAAGGAAGCTGTGTCTCGTAACGAGACCATCACCTATGAAGGAGCGAATGGTCTGAAATTCAGGGCTATCCCGTTCGAACTGGAGAGCATGAGTGCACAGCACCCCGGCTCTATCAGCCTCGCTTTGCAGGTCATGATCGGTGATGAGCCGTTCGTCACACGCTTCGTACACGGTCTATACTTCCGTGGTAACAAGCTGTGCTACTACAAGCCCGCTGACAATCTCAACGGTCACTTGTGGAAGGACACGTACAAGCACAAGACGCTCAAGAACCCTGACGGCACACCGAAGGAGGTTTACTACAGCATCTACGGTGGTAAGCTGGCTGGCATCTTCACACAGTCACTGTGTCGTGAACAGTTCTTTGAGTCTCTCGTTGAGCTGTTCAGGCGCTACCGTCCATATCCGAACGTTCTCATCTGTGGTCAGTTCCACGATGAGATCGCAGCGGACTGGATTCCAATGGAGGGCGGCATCAGCAAGGACGATGCCAAGAAGATCATGGAAGAGTGTATGACCTATACTCGACTGGTCGGCTTCCCTCTGGATGCTGAGATCAAGAGCGCACACCGTTATATCAAGTAAGTCCGGGGGCGGGGATGTCAACAGGCTCCGCCTCCGGCACAACAAGGAGATCTAATGGAAACCAAAGACTTCAGAGCTCGTATACTAGCCGTAGAGAATGCATACCCCAACCGGCTAAGTGCACGTGATCTGACAAACATTGATCTTATGAAGAGTGATCTCCATAAGATCGAAGAGGGTAAAGAACCCCTCGACATTCAGGAGTCCCGTCTTCGAGATGTCGAAGGCAATCTCAAAACGATAGAGAGAAAAGCAGGTATCTAACATGAAGACCATCATCATCTGGAAGACCCCGACCTGCACGCGTTGCCCGCAGGTCATGCGTCTCCTGGACTCAGAAGACGTTCCGTACGAGACGCGAGACCTCTCGTCCGACGAGAACAAAGACAGCCTCCATCACTTCAAGGAGATCCTCGGTATTCGAGAGGTTCCGATCATCGAGTACGGTGATCGGCTCTTCATCGGAGGGTTCTATGGAGAGACTATGGAGCTCATCAAGCAGTGGAAGACAGACAATGCGATTCACTCTGCTAGGGGTTGATCCCGGAGTCGCAGACACAGGTCTTGTCGCCATCACTCTAGACTACACCCACCGACAGTGGGATGTGCAGTACAAGGTCTGGAGCAACGTCATTGAGCGTGACGGGTTCAGCGTCTCTGTCAAGCACTACTACCTCGACGATCTTGTAGACGTCCGGAACAGGCTAGAAGATCTAGGGCCTGTGTTCTCCGGAGTGGAAGGTTACCGTCCACGAGGCAAGAACAAGAGGCAAGACGAAGAGATGTCGCAACTGGTTCAGACCAGTAAATCGTACATCAAGAACGCCAAGATCATCGACAACACTGGCATCAAGAAGGTCGTGACAGAACCTGCATTGAGGCTCTTCAAGTGCTCTCGTTTCGAGCAAGGCACGAATCATGCTGACCTCAAGTCTGCTGCTCGTGTCGCGCTCAAGCGTGGCATCGATGAGGACACACTCAATGAGATGCTCGCCGAGTTCTACATGGACAACCTCCTAGAAGGAGGGAAGAGATGGGAGCTCGGGTCTATCAGGACACTGTAGAGTGGCAGTCAGATGATCCTGAACCTTGGATGGCTCGGGCATCGTGCATCAACGAAGACCCAACGCTGTTCTTCCCCGAGAGGGGTAACGCAGAACAGAGGACAGCAGACGCTAAGAAGGTCTGCCTCAACAAATGCAGTGTACGACTCGAGTGCTTAGCAAGAACTATGGCACAAGAGAAAGGCACAAGCCGTCGCTACGGAGTTAGCGGCGGTATGACACCCACCGAACGAGAGAGACTCCAAGGTCTCCTCGATGAAAGAGAGAAGAAGTCATGAGACCTATCAATGAAGAACGACACTGCTTCACGCAAGAAGCACATGAGCCTCACGTCTGGCAAGGCTTCTACTGCGCTGGTCAGGGCATCGACCCTGAAACGCAGAAGGTCCGTGAAGACCCCAGTCCACTGGTTAACACTCTGAACCTCACTGTTCAGCCGTGTGATCTCGAAGGTGAGCACCGTCCGCACGTCTACAAGGAAAAGGACTTCTTGTTCTGGTGTGGACTGGTTCGAACCGACAATCTGCCTGACACGACAGACATGTCTCCTATTATTCGGGGAGCGCACTCTGCTGAACCGATCGGGTTCAATTCAACCTTCGAAGCAGGTTTCGTAGAGCCCAAGAAAGAACAGGGTAAGCCTGCTGTTCTCGACGGTCGCACTGCCTACGGCGACAAGGTGCAGAACCAGATCGAACAGGCAGCGATGATCAACGCCTACTTGTCGGGCCGAGAGGTCCGTCCGGTTGACGTGCCCGCGATCTTCATGCTGATCAAGCTGCACCGTCTCGGCAAGATGCCGGACTACGTGGACTCCTACGACGACATCGAGGGCTACCTCTCGATCGCTCGTGACGTCATAGGCGAGGACATGATCCACGCTGCGACGGCTAAGGAGTACATGGAGATCAAGAACCGAGGCAGCCAGCAGGACGGTAGGACTCTCGAGGACTACCAGCGTCTCTACAACAGTCTGAGCCATGATTAATCGTGAGAAGCTGATCCGATGGGAGAGATGCGAAGGCCTGTTCCGGCAGGCTGACGCATCTCTTCCTGAGGATCGTAGATTCAAGGCATGGAAGCAGAGTCAAACCGATGCATTCAATCGGTTCCAGACTCTGAAACTTCGTCGCATGTTCTTGTTCTTCCCCACAGGAGAGGGGAAGAGTAAGACTTCACTGGCTCTCATAGGTGCCGAAGGTTACGACAGGAGTGTCGTCATCGCTCCTCTCAAGACTCATGACCAGTGGAAGAGAGACGCTGGAACACTGGGTATTCAGATCAAGATCTATACGCACGAGATGTTCCGTCAGCCTGGTACTCACACGCCGACGAATGTGCCGTGGATCGTGGATGAGTACCACAAGCTTGGCGGACACGGTGGAGAGGGCTTCAAGAAGTGGAAGCGACTAGCTCCGAAGATCAAGCATCCGATTGTCGGTGCTAGTGCCACTCCGAACTACAACGACCCCGACAGAGCATTTTGTCTGGAAGTTGCGTTCGATGAGCGTCCTATCTACAACTACGGTGATTGGATTCACAAGCACTGTTTGACAGAGCCCAATAGGTACGCATACTACCCAAAGGTGCTGGGATTCAAGGACTATGACAACGTCCAAGCCTACCTTAGCGATAAGCCGTGGGTGGCGTACATCGAAGACAAGGCGACGTGGGAAGAATGGGAGCTCATCCTTCCGTCTACTCATGACTTCTTGTTCGAGGAGTACGGGCTTGTTGTTCGCAACAAGCGCATCACCAACAGTGATATGGAAAAGCGCCACAAGCGCATCGACTCCTACTTCATTGATGATGATGGACGTATTCGTCAAGAGATCATGGACACAGTGATTCAGTATATCTTCGATAGCACTGACCACAAGAAGTGGTTGATCTTCTGTTCCCACAAAACGGTAGCAGAAGCTCTTTACAAGACCATGATGCTCATGTATCGTGAAGTGTATCTGATCTCCGGAGACACTAAGGATGTCGAACGACAAAAGATGGGGTTCATCAACACCCCTCCCGAAGTCAAGGCCGTCCTGATCGGTACATCCGCCATTGCAGAAGGTGTGGATGGCTTGGATAAGGTATGCCAAGCCTTGCTGCTCCTTGATCCGCTTGTCGGTGATGGAGCAAAGACACGACAGATCATCGGGCGGATTCTTCCGCGCGGTACAGATGACGGCCTCACACGAGACGTCGTCACAGCCATGTTCAGGTGACTAGCAAGAGCAACCATACGTAACTCACAACCACCACAATCCTCACCGAAAGAGAGATAATAGACATGGCGATTTCAGACGCAGTGCGCGAGCTGGCAGAGCAGCTGCCTTACGCAGACAAGACTCAGACAGAGCTCATCGAGAAGAAGCTAGACATGTTGAAGGACATGCAACAGCTGGACAATTGAATGTTGTGGGCGGTGCCTTGGCACAGGCACCGCCCACTCCCCACCGAGAGGATACTCCATTATGCCACAACTCCGTGACAAAGCGGGGCTTGCGAACCTGGCAAACGCGTTCGCTGTTGGCTTCAGTCTGGTGGAACATAAGGGCCATCTGTATATGCCCGTCAACTTCCAGACAAGACTTCCAGATCCAAGCGCCCTGCCAGAGCATACGATCTGGTTAGGGCTCAACACCAAACAGATCCTTGGTATGGCCAATACTCTGTCCGACATTCTCTTCGCGACAGACGCAGAGATCCGATCATACATCCTGATGCTGAAACAGTTCAGTACTCCAATAGAGGAAGCAGACGGCATCCTCGTCAGGATCGGTAATGATCGGGTAGAGCTACTCATGGACGACGGAACAACAGCACCTGTCACGGGTGGCTTCGTTCCGAACTTCCTGGATGTACCGCTCTCAGACGACTCAGATGCTGCAGACCAGATGTTTGCAGTCATCAGTGAGTGGGTAGGCGGAGACGCTAACGCTCACTCCTTGCTGTATCACATTGCAACGGCACTCCAACCTAAATGGAGTGCCGTTCGTTATGTATTGCTCATCGGTACAGGGCGTAATGGTAAGAGCACCCTGCTCAAGATGGTAATGAAGTTGTTCGGTCGAGGCAACTACAGCAAGGTCAAGCGTCAGGACATGGCGAAGCAGAGCCCTATCATCACAGACCTCAACGGTAAGCTGCTTAACATCGTGCTCGACGGTCCCAAGGAATTCCTCAAGGACAGTAGCACGGAGAAGACTTTGATTGCCGGAGAGCCGATGGATATCGAGCTCAAGTACGAAAACGCTCCGTTCGAAATCCAGACCAATGCTCTCTTCTTAGAGGGCTTGCAGCATGAACCACGAGTCAGTGACAAGTCTCGTGCTCTTCAAGAGCGACTGATCCGGTTCAACTTCCCGATGGAGTATCCGCTCGACCTCGGCTTCGAGGCGGGCATGCTCACAGAGAAGAGTCTGGCAACGTTTCTCCGTCTGCTGCTCAGGCACTGGGTGAACAAGGACGAGGTAGCTCTCAAGCTCACTCCGACCGAGGACTCGATGGATCTGCGTATGCAGGCTGTCTGGACCATGAGCCCGATGCTACGGTTCCTGGAACACACAGCACAGAGAGACAAGTCATTCTTGCGATTGATCCTCGATCAAAAGATGATCGTCGACAAGTTCATGTTCGCGTATCGTCCGTGGCTAGAGAGCAACGGCTACAAGAACATGGAAGATGACTATCTCATCCAACAGATGAACGATCACTTTGTGACGGACCGGAAAACTTTTCGGGATGAGGTCACGAAGAAGCCTGGTACAAAGCGCTATATCAAGACGGTGCTGCCTGACACAAGCAATGCAATCAACACACTGCTCATAGGTGGAAGCCTCGAGCAGGCCGAAGAGGACCAGGAGGTTCTCGCAGACTAGATGGAAGGATCTAGCATGCAATGGTTTGAAGACGAAACGCAGTACGTCGATCCGACACCTGTCCCGGCTCGGATTCCGTATGACAAGCTCAGCCTCATCCGAGTTCACCCGAAGGTCGGGAAGACACAGCCTGGATGGGGCGCTGCTGACTTTATGGAGAACTACCTCCGGAATGCATTCGATCCGGAGAGAGCAATACGCCACTTCGAGAAGTACAGTGCACCGTTCGCATTCGTGATGCGATCGCTGCCCTGGGTCTGCGTCGATATTGACGGCAAGAACGGCGGGGTGCCGACAGCACGAGTGCTGAACTTGCCCCCAACATTCGCGGAGACCAGCAAGAGTGGTAATGGTTACCATCTGTTCTACAGGCTCTCATCGAGCACGTGGAACGAGATGCGAGGCTACGACGAGTTCCCAGACGTGAATGGTCTGGTGCCCGGAGTTGACATCAGAGGAACGGGAGCAGTGTACCACTTCCCGCCTCAACGATGGAACAACCTTGAAGTTGCAGAGCTGCCAGCTAGCCTGGCTACTCTGATCGGTCGAGTCAAGGAAGTCAAGCGTGCTGCACGCCTGACGAGAGATGGAACAAAGAACCTAGACCAGGATGAGCTCATCATGGTGTGGGATGATCTGCTGGAAGCGCTCAACAAGCCAGTCCAGCAGGGTATGCGTAACGCCCGACTCTACAAGATCGGCGCTCGCATGTGTGCGGCAGAGTATCCGCACTGGGACACGGAGCTCATGCGACGTGGAGCGGAGATCGGTCTAGGACAAGACGAGATCGATGACCTGATACACAACATCAGCGAATACTCCTGAAGGAGTGGGGTGGTTGCTTCGGCAGCCACCCCCTTTTTCTTTTTATACGGTAAAATAGTCACACGCCCTCATGTGACGGAAGGAAACACAGTGGCCGAACGCGAGCTAAGCGAGGTAGAAAGAGCCCTCCAAGCAAGATTCAATCCGACTAACTTGGAGCGGTTCACCTCAACAGCAGGTGAGGTCAAGACCTCTGAGTACATTAAGGAGCTTGCAGTTCCTGACAGTGCTCGAGGACGTATGCCTCTAACTCAGGACAAGTACGTCATCCATGAGAACCCTGCTCGCGTCGAGTGGGAGAGGCAAGTCAGGAAATTTCTTTTTAGACTCAACACGCGCGACAGTGGACACCGTGTGACAGCACCGATGATCTTCGAGTGGACAACTCAGATTAGTATCAAGGAGCTGGCTGAGATGGAAGGTGTCGCTGACCGGGATCCTCGCGGAGGGGGTGCTACAGGGTCTGCTAACATGCACCTGCGGCATATCAACGCGATCATGAAGGAATACTTCGGTACACCGTACAAAACAACAATAGCCAACCGTCCGGTGGGCAAGGCTTACAAGGTGAACCAGTACTTCCGCATCGAAAACAAGAAGCCGATCTCGCTCACGCTCTGGCCAGAGTGGGAGAACGGAACACTGCGGCCATGAGCGGTCCCAAGGATCTTCTGACTCCGGAGCAGTATGAGCGGTGGCTAGCAAGGCACCGGGTGGTAGAACAACAGAGGGTATGGAAAATAGAGTTAGAGAACAATCCGATCAAGGCCGCTCCTGAAGAGGAGCGGGGCGAGCTGCCACAGACCTTCTCTATTGAGGAGGCATTCTGGCACAGACTCAGCTGCACCTGTGGATCTTGCGACTCTAAGCTCTCGAGGGTTATCAAACAAGTCCGTCTGGACATGCGACCTATTCCCCCTGCCGTTAAATCGGTAGTGAGTCTCCATCCAGAACTACCGAGTCAGGCACTGCCCCTCCTTCAAGCCGCCGTAGAAGCATTTCTATCGAGCCAAGATTAGCCGACCAGGCTGCAGCAAGTACCAAGGAACAAGCTAGCTTGTCGCGGGCATTGTCCGTCTTCATATAGATGTTCTGGACGACGATGACACGCTGCATCCACAGCCACTCGAAGCGGCTGTCATCGGTCATACGATGTTCTTCGGGAATGTTGCTGAGCATTGCACGTCTGTTTGGGACGTGCACAGCCTCACTACTCATCGTCAATATCCGGGACGGGCGGCAGAGAGCCAGCAGTCAGGTCAACGATCTTTACCTGCTTCTGGTTGCGTACAGCGGGGTGAGTACCCATGCGACGCGTGCCGGTGAGACGGTCAAGAATGATCTTCTGAGCTCGGAGAGACCGATTCATCGATGCTTGGTTCTTGACGTCAGGGTGGTTGGCAATATCGAAGAGATTGCGAGCAACCATCTCATGAACCGGCATCTCGAAACGAGCTTGCATGCTGTCATTCGGCCAGTCTGGGCTATCTTCCACAGCCAGCAGGGCCTGCCGCACAGTCTTGTGTCGTGCTAGTGGCATTATGACCACACTCCAGAGTAGTCCTGAATATACTCATCTGTCGAGGCGGTGGCAGACGAGTCGTATAGAGTGCCACCGAAGAAGTCTAGCTCCTTGATGGCCTGTACCACGTAGCGGAGAGCGTCCATCATGTGCGAGTACTGGTCGTGGACTGGGAACGCACTCCACTCTCCCAGCTTGCTGTTGTACGCGTACTTGTAGTTCTCGAAACAGTCTAGGACACGGTCACAGTTCGGTCGCTCGACCCCTCCCTTCTTCTTTTCATCTTCGGTAAGACCGTTGATGTAAGTGTTGTAGAGGGCTAGTCGAACCTGCTGCACCATCGTGATGATGTCTGACGATCCAGTCTGCGGCAGACCCTTGACGGTCCAGATGTTCGTACCCTTGCCGAGCACGGCGACATTGGGGAAACGCTTCCGCATCATATCAGCGGGTGTTTCACGAATGCCGACCTCGTGGTGGTCCCCATCCCAGGGCAGAACGATCTGAGTCAGCTGGCTCGACCACGGCTTAGACATAAGAATGTCTACGTACTCGGGCAGTGCTCTTCCATGCCCCTCACCACAGTCGATCAAGAACAGGTTGTTATTGAAGTATTGAAATGCGATCCAACAAGTTGCGTCCGAGTGTACTCCAGCAGACCCAATGTCGAATGCAACGTATATCGGACGATCACGCTGCCAGTTGAAAGGATTGGCTCGCTTGTCTCTGAGGATCTGGGCGTATGCTTCTCCATAGACTGCGGCAGAGTCCATCTCCTCGAACGAGCAGTGGTACTCTTGTTCGAACATTCGGGTGTTCCCGAAGAGTTTCAGATAGTTCTCAGCGATCTGCTCCAGCTGAGCCTGACTAAGCAGAGGAGCAAGACCGTGGCGAGTCATGATCAAGTTGAGATCATCGATCGTACGAATCAGGATCTGGGCATCAGGCCGGTCCTTGGCCAGTTCCATCAGAGTCCACAGAGGATTGTTCCGCTTGCCTCGCGGAGTTGCCACGACCATGAGTCGCTTGTGGCCGTTCTCCGAGTCAATGATGGGCATCAGTCGAGGAATGGGGTTCTCGCGAGTGAACAGCGAGAGCTCGGTGAACGAGTAATCGTCGAACGATGTACCAACACCGTTCTGGTCTTTACCAGACTGGAAGTAACCTTCCAGCTTCATCTTGGACTTGTTGGTGAACACCCCCTCCATCCGCGTGTCTTTCCATTCGACAAGCTCGGAAGGGACATTGTCCTGGAGCATACGCACCTGGACACCGGCTACAGGATCCCAGTACGTCTTGTCGTACAGAATGTTGCGGATGGAGGGGTTGTCCGTACCAACGTAGATGCCAGTCGTCTTCGGGTACTTGAGACGAGCGTCGACGTTTTCCATCGACATCGTCGTGTCCTTGCCACTCTGCCGAGAAAAGACTCCGATACCAATGCGATGGTTCCGGAAGCAGGAGTGGAGTTCAGCCTGATAAGGCCGAGGACGGTAGTACTTGGGGAAGACGAGCTCAGGCATGGAGTCAGCTGTCGAACGCGCGCAGCTTGAACTGCAGGTTGGTGAGGTCGTTCAGGACCTCGGTCTTCTCGGGACCGTCCTCGAAGATCGAGTCGATGTCCGCGTACACGACATTGAGGAGATCGTGGAAGTCCACGTCTCCTACCTTGTCTTCTGCGTTCTCCTCGGCAGGAGACGAGCCCCCGTCGGCTTCGACCGAGTCTGCGGTCTTGCCGACCGACTCGCTGTCACCTTCGCCGCCCTTAACTTCCGGCGTCTTGACAGGAGCCTTGGCGGCATCCTTTGCCGTGGTCTTCTCCTGGGGAGAAGCGTTGGAAGCCTTCTCCTTGTCTGCGACGGTCTTGGCATCGGCCGTAGCCTTCGCCGCCTTGTCTGCTGCAGCAGTCATTTCTTCTCCTTTGTTACTCTCTGACGCGTTCAGAGAGGCTTACTTGAAGATCGCCTTACCTGCCCACATCAGCGCCTCTTCGAGCTTGGTGATGGCCAGGTCTTTCTCCCGGCAGTCTTCGACCTTCAAGTTCAAGGCCTGAGCGAGATCGTGGACCTGCCCTCGAAACTCCTTCTGGAACTCGAGCTGCTCCTCGGACGGCTTTTCGTCCTGGGCAATGAGGAATCGCATCGAGATGTCGTGGACACCCTCGTGGTGAGGGTATCCGTTGGGAACAAGTGCCATGTTTCCTTCTCCTTTGGTTAAGGGAGGGAGCCGCCAATGGGGGGTTAACGGTGACTGGGGGACACCGGGCGACTCCCTCCCAGTCTAGATGCTGAGGCTGGGACCGGTCAGACCGGTCGCTCTCCAGAAATCAGCATAGTCATCTGCGGGCTCGCCACTCATTCCGCTCTTGGAAGAGATACCTGCTTGCGGCCCTTCGAACTTTCCCTCGGGAGTTCGAGGCTGTGCAGCTGCAGCGGCTCGCTGTTGCTGTGCCTTGTCCTCGGCACGAGCACCGTTTGCACCGCGTTCCTTGGCGAGGTCAGCTCGAATCTCATTGATGAGTTGCTGAACCTCTCCATGATAGCCGATGACACCGTTCGCGGTCTTGACCTCAAACGGTTTGGCGAACCGAACAAACCTCTCGGCGAGCTCCTTGTCAAAGCCTCTCGTTCCGATGATGAGGTCCGGGTTGTTTTGGAACATGAGAGCCGAATTCTGAATCACGGCAGTCATGGGACGAACGGCTTCAGTCTTGGTCTTGACCTTGTCCTGGATCTCGTCCTCGATCAGACCAGTGACAGTCTCCTGCCAGTCACGAGCCATCTGCGTGTCAAGGATCTTGATCTTCTCGTCAGGCTTAGCGCCAGGCCGGACCGAGGGAACCTCCATACCGACCATCTGCATCGGACGCAGACGGAGTGCAGGGATGAAAGCTTCGTCAATCTCCTGCTCGACCTCCTTATATGCCTGAGCCTTGAAAGTCTCAGCCATCTTGTCGGTGATCTGCTGGGTTGCCTGGCCGAAGAGAGGGGCTACAACCGAGGGATCGAGACTTTCTCCTCCGGTGGATCCGGTACCGGCGTCGTCACCCTTGCCAGAAACTCCTGCATCGTCGGACTCAGACCCGGAAGCTCCTGCTGAACCATCATCCGAGTGTTGTTCGGCAGTGAGGGCGTTGATGAGATCTTGGGCTGAAGGTAAAGCATTGGGTCGAGCTCCGTCTGCCGGTGCAGAAGCTGCTGCTCCTGCTCCTGCAGCTCCTTTATCAGGAGCAGCTGGTGCCGCCGCTCCATCTCCAGCAGCTCCAGTCTGATCTCCGCCTTCTCCAGTTTCTTCCTGCTTTTCCTCAGCTTCAACAAGGTTGAAAGCTGCCGAAAACGCTGGATCCACCTGAGAGAAGTACGGCTTCTCCGGAAGCGAGGCTCCGCTTGCATCACTCATCTTCCACTCCTGCGATCAGCTGAGAGATCTCCTTGCGCTCATCGTCGGTGACTTCATACCCGGCGAGGTTGGTCATGTACTCCAGCAGACCAGAGCGCTCGTTGATCAGGAAGGCACAGATGTCCGCGATCGCAGCGTGCATGATGCCTTTGTCGACGATATGCAAGGAGATCTTCTCCCAGTCGTCGGTCCACTTGTTGCAAGCGCGGTTCCATTCTACGAAGACCGCGATGTACAAGTCCTTATGGAGCAACCAGTCGTTCTCGTTCTCCTTGTAGAGCGTTTCCTTTTTATCCTCCATGAGGACGAGGAGAATCGTCTTGGCCTCGACAAGCATCTTGACGCGAGCGGCGAGATACTTAGGCAGGTGCTTGTATTCCAGCCACGGCCACTGACGAAGAAGACCATCAGCGACGGGAATGGTAACACCGCTCGTTGCTTGTCCGATTGCCGTGTCGATGATGTTTTCCCACATCTCGAGCATGGTGTTCTCGTACTGACCAGCGGCAGCGTTTCGCACAGCTGAACGATACTGCTCGTTGTCGATGATATCGCTGTCTAGTTCAATGCCCTCGGGCAGATCCTCGATAACGGGCAGTTCGATCGCGGTTTCGTCGATTGATGCGTCCGACATTAGTAGCTCCTTCCAAGCTGCTTCTCGCGGAGTTCCCGCTCCATCGTGTCGCGGGTCTTGTTGATGTCGAAGCACAGGTCGTCGCCGACGTATACCGTGGCAACGGTGCTGGGGACCAGATCAAGGCCACCATAGAAGCGAACCACGTCCATGTAGTCGAACCCGCGCTTGCCGTTGTACACATGCACACGGAACGGAAGACGAGGATCGTAGTAGATGCCGACCTGAGAAGAGGGGAGGGTGATCTTGATCTCGGCCTCTTCGTGACCGTCACCAGCAACCTCGAAGGACTCGTCCAGGTGGCCGTCCGAAGCTCGACGCTCGACGGTCTTCACACCAGTGTTGATGTACCGGACCTTGCGGCGCATGCG
>Ga0247741_1000861_pt1 | contig 16708 bp, 21 predicted proteins | sample UWRJL213509R2_FD_180945 | JGI IMG/M metagenome (GOLD analysis project Ga0247741, IMG submission 180945) | Plant litter microbial communities from Arlington Agricultural Research Station in Wisconsin, United States - UWRJ-L213-509R-2 | ecosystem: Environmental > Terrestrial > Plant litter >... | reverse complement strand
AAACCAACATCTGAATTGAGCGGAGACAAGTTAGGTCCGAAAATTTGAAGGTATAAACAGTGCTTACCAGGCATGGAAATGTCGTTCCAACCATCAGGATTCGTGAGGGACTGCCAACTCTGGACAACCGCGTCATCAAAAGGTAACGAAGGCTGGAAGAGGCCGCCATTCATGGGCTGGCTGGCCACCGAGTTTTGGGCCATGTTCATGGGGTGAATACTTGAACGAGAAGAGTCCGCAAAAGGTATCCTGACCCCTTTGGGTATCAACTCGTTGGACAGTGGGACACTAGAGTCAATATCGTTCGGGTGTCTGTTAGCCATATCGGTACGCAATTCAGATAAATCCCTAATGGGCGACGTAGTGTCGGAAGCACTGGATTCGCTGGACCACCACATGCTCTTCGCACGGGCGACAGAAAGTGGCAGTGGCAGCGGTATCGGTAACTCTCTCCTGCGTGTCGCAGGATGAGGGAGCCTCTGCAGGTCCTTGACTATTTGTATCTTCAACTCCTCCCTCATCTCTCCCTCCTTCTTTTTCCATTCCCCCTCCTTCTTCTTCCACTCTTCTTCATTCTTCCGTATCTCTTCCTCTCGTTCATCCAGTTCCAAACGACGCATTTCAAGTTTATCAGCCTCTGCTCGACGCTCATTCAACTCGAGTTGGAGTACAGATAGATTTCCCCACAAATCCATAAAGCTTTTGACGGGAGAGAGCTCTGGAAGACGAGTAGAATCATTGGACGGACCTAGAGTGTCGTCCAAATGGAGACGTAGCATTCGCGTAGCGATGGGCGGTTTTCTACAGGTCGAAACCAAGCGCGATTCAGATCGGCTCGCAAAGAGCAGTTTGTGGGGGATACTTTTTGGTATTTTCTCCAGCGCTGCGGTCAAGGTTTCAATCACGAAACACCGTGTCTTCTCATCGCATTTGTCCAGACCATCGATAATAAAGAGCCGTGGCCCACGTTGATCGTCTTGCAGAACCCCACTCTGCGCAACAGCCACCAGCGGTTGGATGAGCAGTCTATCGAGTTGGGTCTCCCATGAACGATCGAGGATAGAGATGTCCAGCGCAATCTTCTCCGCAATAATATTTCGCGTTTCGGGGATGTTCAAGAGAAGTTGGTAGATAAGCGTCGCAATCAGTCCATTCACGACGTGGTTCCCGTCTGGGGGAAATGAAAAGCTGCCTGAAAGGATGTGCCGCTCCATGCAGATTTGGGCAACGACGTAGCAGATCGCTGATTTTCCAGATTTGGCGCTGCCATCGAGCCACATGACGGCGTTCTGAGGGTCGGAGTTGCTCAGCCAATCTATGATGGTTTCGATGCTTTGAGAATGGGCAGGGAGGAGTAGGTTTGAGGTTTGCAAGGGGTCAGTATTGTAGAATGCGCCTGGATAGGCTTTCTGATATAGTATTTTGATAGCTGCGCGTTAGATGAGCGCTCGAGCCCCAAGAGGCCACGACAACTTGAATACCTTACCTCTATCGAGTCGACCAGTGTCTTGGCTGACATGTTGAGTAAACTGCCCTCCAGTAATGACAACTTGTCCTTGGATCATGTTTGAGGCGTTGACGATCCGGCTGCGTAGGGATGCGAGGGTGAGAATATCGTTGAAGCAGTGCGGCACGAGGTGGTTATTAGGATGTCAAGCTCATTACGAGTCCCTCTTTAGAAGGCTCGTCTTCATACGCGCCAGGTCCTGCCAACGGACTGTAACGCTCAAGTAGCCGGCAACGGCCGTGATGGTAATTCACGTGACAGCTACGCGTCCATTTCTCAATGTTTGTCTGGCCACGACATTGTTCTTCCGAATCCCAACATCTCGTTCTGCGTCTGCTTCTCTTATGGCTGCGAGAGTGTTTGAATAAAAGTAAGTACTAAGTCGTCATATAATTCACGATATAATCTACTAACTAAGACTATAATTCTCATGCACTATGGGCAGCTCATATCACAGCACCCTTCGTGGATTTTGAGCATGACAAGCCACCGCACCCCTTGTCCGTCTTACAAACAATAAAGGTGGCACCACCCACCCATTCAATTCGCAATACTCTACCATATACGAACGCGAATCCGAAGCGACTGTTGGTGGGAGGAATGCAGAGAGTCCTAGTAGGACGTGGCTGGGGCATGTAAAGGATCAGTGATGAACGAGTAGCCATGCGGGTGCGGAGGTACAACGACCCGCTATCGTTTTGCATCTGTAAGTTTTGCCATCGATGCCCTCCCTATTCACTTTTTGCGCTCGAGGCAGGCAACTACCGTTTGTTGCATCATCCTCGAGAAAACACCTCCAGAACGCTCGCATTGCTGGGGTTTATGGTCGAGAGGTGGAAAATATATCTTCCTTAATACTCGGATTGTATCGGTCGCAGGAGCAAACGGTGCTACGTCTTTCGACTCGACCTCGCCGACATGAACCAAGCTGCTGACTCATCTCTTGCGTCGACACTGGTGGACGATGTATCCTGCCTCAGTTTATGTTCGACTGATGAGCTGGAGGTTCGTCTTCTGGATCGTCTGTCTTACGCTGGACATATGTCCAATCCTGTCTGCCTCTGATCTCATCTGCCGTCTATGCGAACGAGGTGGGAACCAAGTCATTATGGCCACTGTAGATGTTATGACATAGGTTCAACTGTATAGGTTCTGTTTTGCTGAATAAATCGTTGCTGAAAATCACCCTTTGAATTTCTATGGGACTCGTTCCTGCCGCGCAATGCGATGGCCCATCCAACAAGTGAGATGATGTGCATACCCCACCGTCAAAGCCAAACACGAGACCGCCTTTGCCCGTTTAAACGCAGAGGTAGAGGTATACAAGGGAGTTGATGTACAGGACGCAGAGTCAGTCTTTGGGGGTGGATGCATTGAGGCCGTTGGCGGTAGATAAAGGGAGGGGGCTGATAGTAGCGCAAGTGAGAGGAAAGTTCGGGCAGGGAGGAAGAAGTCGATTTGGAGGAATTGAAGGGTTGTGGGCGGTAATTTTGGGATAAAACTTGACCATAAGTTTTATGTTGCGTACCTAGTTCTATCATACGACTCAAAAAAATTTACGGTATCATGTCCTCGTCGCTTCCGGTCCCTTCTGGTGTCTTATTTAAACAACAAAATGTTCATCTCGCCCAAGATTTACGACTTGCAAGGGGATATAGCATTGTAACTTATATCGGATCTTTTACGTGCCAGTGTTCACATGTTCGCATGTCACGGGCGCCTATTACTGTTCCCTTTTTAGATGTGCTGATCCCAGGTTCCTTCTCGGTTATAATCCACGTCGCACTGCGTGCCCCAACCCCACCCCAGACCCCGAGCCTCATACCTAAATTCATACCAGACGTCATACGAGTACTTACTTGGACTCGGTTGATACTGAATTGTCTAAGTAATATTGTCGACCAATTCACCCCATAGTGCATGGATACAAGGTGAGATTATGTTGGATTCTATGAAACCGATTATTCAAAGGCGGTATCTCGCCATGAGTTCCTCGTCCCTTTTCTCTCATGAATGATCCCAACCACCGTATCTACGCCAGATCCGAGGAACGGTGAAGGGACTTTTATGCTAAGAAGAAGAGTCAGGTGACGAGGAAGATGGGGTTAGCGGATCGGAGAGTGAAGATGACATCATACATAGCAAGACATAAATACCGCCGCGAGACTCCAACCGACTACATAATAATGCAGAAAGTCGTCGATACCCCCAACAGCGAACTCTCCGTCTACTTTGACGCTCCCATGGCTGCATTCAACGGCAATAAAGCAACCATGCCTTCGTCGCAGGACATGTCTCAGGATATGCCTGTACCTAAACCATTCAGCGGTGCGCACCAGCCTGTTGCGTACCAGCTCCACGACGATGGGCCCGTGCACGCCGACGACGTTGGCGACAATGACAACGCCCAGTTCGAATCGCGTGTGACTGGGATAGAGAAAGATACCCGTGTAGCGACACACCCCAATGGCTCCGAGGGTTGGCTTCCCGCCGTCGATGGGCCCAGGACGACTTCCCCCGATAAACGTGAAGGCTCCATCGCATCTGTACAGGACCGTGATTTTGCGGCACACTCCCGTCATCCCACTGCTGGGACGACCTACACGAACTCCGAGTCTATATCCAGCAGAAAGGGTTATGGTGCTGGCGGAGCATCGTTAGCCAGGACCGGCTCGAGGAAAAGCACACACACCGCCAGCGACGGACGCCCAATCCCCGGGTCGGCGTTCGTTAACGGCGCTGGAGTGACAGGGCCTATGGCGACTGCTGAGCGGGATGAGGACCTCCGTGTCAGAGGGGCTGAGGCGACAGCGAATTTGACGCCCAAACAGAAGACGAAGATTGCGAAAGATGAAGGTGCGCCGTTCTATTTTCTTAACCTAGATGCACAGCTGAGATTCTTTGTACAGTGAAACAAGGAAAACGCCTCTCGAAAATTATCAAAAAAGAATCCAAGACAGAGAAACTAGCTTTGGCAACCGCCATCGCCGAACTCGGGCAGTTACAGAAGATCCAAAAAAGCGCCGTCAAAGCCGAATCCCAATGCCAATCCACCCACTCAACCGTCCTCGCAGCATCCAAAAAAACAGAACTCGCCTACCTCGCCGCCAAAGCTAAACATGAGACCGCACTCGCGCGGCTGCACGCCGAGGAGGAGGCGCTGGAGAGGCTGAGGGAGGGTGCGCGGGAAGCGACGGAGAGGATGCAGGATAAGGCTGCCGAGGTGGATGCGTTGAGGAGGGTGTTGGCGGTGGATGAGAGGGAGAGGGAGGTTTTGTTGGGGGAGTTGGGGGGGAAGGGGACGCTTGGGAAACGAGAGGGCGGGGGGACGCCAAGGAGGGGTGAGGGGATGGGGACGCTGGGGAAGAAGGGGTCGATTTGGAGGAATTGAGTGGGTGTGGGTCACTCTGGGATATGTATTCTCTTTTCTTCGAATTCTTGTGGTTTCATGTTGCATACCTTAGTCCTACTATTGTACAGCACATACAAAATTCATATATTAATTAAATACCTACATCTCGTGTCCGTTTATGCGCCAAGTTCTTTCCTCTCCCTTTGGATGCATGACATTCATCTTGCCAGAGATTCACGATTTTGAAACGGCTACGGATGGTAACTTATGTCGGACTGTCAGCATGTTCAAATGTCGCGGGCGCCTATAATTATTCCCAGTATTCCCTTTCGTAATGTGCCGATGCCAGGTTCCTTGGTTATAATCCACGTCGTGCCCCAACACCCACCCCCGACCCCGCTACGAACTTCGAGTCTCATACCCAGCTCATACCACATCAGACTCGGATGTGTTGCGAACCACTACTGGTATTGGGCAGTGTAAATTAGTTTCATAAGATGTGGGTTATCAAGCGCTTCTGTACTGGCTCTCTCGGTGCCGGCTCAGATTCGCTGCTGTTGGACCACCACTCGCTCTGTGGTGGTGGCGGCTCTGTTGATGTTGGCTGTATCTCATTCGTGAGCGTTGGCGGATGGGGCTCCTGCAAGGCCTCAGCTCGGAGAAGGTCCCGGGCAGCGTGCTTCTTCAGCAATGAGTCTAATAACGGCACTTTCCCAGCAACGATTGACTCCACAAACTTTTGAGACAGCCCACAACGCCCACATGCCCACTCCTGTTCCTTCTCCTGTTCCTTCTTCAACATCTCGTGCGCCTTCTGTAATTGATCCAGTACTTCCTCTTTTGACCTCTGCGCCAGCTGTAGCTTTCTCTGTGTCACCTCAAACTCGTGCGCGACACCCTCTTGTGGAGTCGCTTTCTTCAGGATTTCCTCCTCCCATTGTCACATCTCCTCCTTTTTCTCTATCATCTCCCACTCCTTCTTCCGCAGCTCTTCCTCTCTACTCCACCATCCCGCCTCTTTCTTTTCCCACTGTTCCTCCCTCTTCCGTGTCTCTTCCTCTCGTTCATCCAATTCCAAACGACGCATATAAAGCTTATCAACCTCTGCCCGGCGGTGCCCATTCGACTCGCGTTGGAGTAAAGATAGATCGCCCCACAGATCCATGAAGCTTTTGACAGGAGAGAGCTGGATGATGGTAGAACCACCAGACAAACCTAGAGAGTCATCCAAATGGAGACGCCGCAGTCGCATAGCGATGGGCGGTTTTCTACAGGTCGAAACCAAGCGCGATTCGGATCGGCTCGCAAAGAGCAGTTTGTGAGGGATACTTTTGGGTATTTTCTCCAGCGCTGCCGTGAAGGCCTCGACCACGAGACACCGTGTCTTCTCATCGCATTTGTCCAGTCCATCAATAATAAAAAGTCGTGGTTCACGTTGAGCGCCTTGGAGCAGCCCACTCTGAGCAACAGCCACCAACGGTTGAACAAGCAGTCTATCAAGCTGCGTCTCCCATGAACAGTCGAGGATTGAAATGTCCACGGCAATCGTCTCGGCAATATAATTTCGCGTTTCGGGGATATATACTCGTAGCCAAAAAAAGTAACCGGAATTCTCACGATTGACCGGTCGCGCGCGCCTGCTGCACGCGTTGAATTGCGCTCGTTCTCAACATCGAATGCACGGACATCTACAAGAATTTGAGGTTCAAATAGTATGAGATATTTCTACGCGTGAAAATTTAAGATAGTAAAAATATTGTCAGAAGATCGTGTGAGAGCATGATTAAATCTGACGCTCAATTTGAGGTATGTTCAGATCCTCTTGTCCGTAAATTTAATTCTACAATAGAAACATAACCTCAAACCCTCAGTGTGCAATCTAAGGATATATATAAAGCATTATTAATATAATCAGAATTTTAGAGATTTTCTGTGATATGCTAGAGATGCAACGACAAATATTCAACTTCTGGACATGGAGGGAGTTGTCATTCTTGAGCCACTTGTACAAAAATATAGAAGTATTAGGTCTCTTTACTCATATAAATTTTTAATAAATCCTCCAGAACGCATATTAAGGGTATAAAATACCTTTAAACCATCCTTAGAACTCAGACTTGGTCAATGTCATGCATAACCTCAGCTCGTCAAAAGGTGAATCAAGGTTGACATGCTTCATTGGCTTGTAAATAAAATCTTGAAAATTCTGATTATATTAATAATGCTTTATATATATCCTTAGATTGCACACTGAAGGTTTGAGGTTATGTTTCTGTTGTAGAATTAAATTTACGGACAAGAGGATCTGAACATACCTCAAATTGAGCGTCAGATTTAATCATGCTCTCACACGATCTTCTGACAATATTTTTACTATCTTAAATTTTCAACGCGTAGAAATATCTCATACTATTTGAACCTCAAATTCTTGTAGATGTCCGTGCATTCGATGTTGAGAACGAGCGCAATTCAACGCGTGCAGCAGGCGCGCGACTGGTCGATCGTGAGAATTCCAGTTACTTTTTTTGGCTACGAGTAGGAGAAGTTGGTAAATGTGGGTCGTAATCAGTGTAGTCGTGACCTGTTTCTGGGCTGGGGGGTATGAAAAGCTGCTTGAAAGGATGCGCCGCTCGATGCAGACTTGGGCAACGGCATTGCAAATCGCTGATTTTCCTGTTCTGACGCTGCCGTCGAGCCACATCACGATGTTCTGTGGGTCGGAGCTGCTCAGCCAATCCGTGATGGTTTGATGACTGGGAGGAGGGGTTTTGAGTCTTGTAAGGGATCGACGGTATTGTGGAATGCGCTTAGACAGTTTTTCTGATATAATATCTTGATAGCTGCACAGATAGGTCCATGAGCGCTCTAGCCCCAAGAGGCGCAATAATAACTCACCTCTATCAAGCCGACCAGTGTCCTGGCTGACATGTTGAGTAAATTGCCCTCCATTGATGACCACTTTTCCTTGGATCGTGCTTGAGGTATTCATAATCTGGCGACAAAAGTGCTACTAGCGTGGGGTTCTCTGGCGGTGTGCGATGGTGCGAGTTAAAGACAGAGGTGCAGCAGGCATGACCACTGGCATGTCAAGCTCATGGCATGCTGTGCATCCTCGCCGCAAACCCAATATGACACTGCCTTTGAACGCGTTCCTGGAGGCGCATGAGGGAGGCGACGGGGATAAGTGCGCTGAAGAGGGTTTTGGTGGTGGATAAGAGGGTTTTGGTGGTGGATAAGAGGGAGGAGGATGGGCGAGGAGGGTTGACGGTAGGATCGGAAAGGAGCCTCTCGACGTACTTATACAGTACAGTCATCCACGTGAGTACACCACCGTTCAAGTTGCGTGATACAGTTCGGAATGTTTTGAACTTCCTGCGATAATGTGTAGGTATTTTGGGCCAAAATAAAGTGTATCGAGTAGAGATATATAGCTTCTATGATATTCCAGATTTTTATATGTAGTTGATCTTTAGTTTATGCTCATAAATTGTGGACATGGCAAAAGTGTGCAAATTTGAGTCAATTTTGAAATATTACGATGGGCCTCACTTGATTTTGTATCACCGTTCTAATAGTTTTGACCTGGAATGTGCTCTGGTATATAAAGGGTATATTGTTATATACTTTACACGTCGTAAATTGTCATGTCCACATGTCGCGGGCGCCTATTCTCGTTTCCTCTTTTAGTGTGCCGATAGCCACGTGGTTATGATCTATTTTGTATTGCGTGTCCCAACTCCCACTTCGACTCGAGTGTCAAATTCACTGGCAACTCATGCCCAGCTCGTACCACATACTTGGTGATGAAGGCCGTTGCCCTTGGCACGGCAGAACGAGTCCCAATGGGTGGTTAAGCATAGTCGCGCTCAGAATTTCTCATATTTTTGCTAAATAAACTATATACGGACAACTATGTATGGCCTAATAGCTCTAATAATCCATTTATTCAACGTAAACACCGACACAAGAGGAGATGCAGTACTGCCTGCACCTTCTTCGAGTGCTAAACGCAAACATAGGCATTTCCCCCAGAGCTGCCTGCGTCGACTGCGAACACGATCAAGGGATGAGGGGAAGCCTCATACACACTTATTATCACGAAATAGCCAGACGTAAGGTGTATCCAACGCTTGGTCAGGTCGTTTTGGGTTTGTCTTGCTGCGTCTTCGGATGCAACGAGACTAAAGATCGACAGGGGAATGAGAAGGATATGGGCGTTCCGAGGCAAATACTGGCGCCACAAGCTTGAGGGTAAGCTTAAGTGAGAGTTGACATCGATAGGTTTAAAACGAAAGTCTGAACGTTGAAATCCACGGGCTTTTGCTGGCGGAGTGGGCAATAACAGCTCAGGAGTCAAATTTCAGCAAATTCGTTGACTGTTTGCAAACGCGCGGGTTGTTCAGCTCAGGTGCGGGTGTGATAAAAGGACGCCATTAAGGGCTTTCATATGGCGTAGATAATGTGCGAACGGAGCACAGGAGGTGAGGGGACAAAGGCGAGAGGTCAAAGTGGGAGAGTAGGAGGACATGGGGTGTTCCAAGAAAATAAGCCCGCCTAGAGACACGGAAGGGGATACAATCGAAGCGGAACGTTGAGGATATCTCAAAAATGTGGTTTGTGGCCTCAGACATATTGCGCAAAGCGGAGGCGAAACGCTTGTAATCGAAGATCTGATAGTGCTATACAACTCTATCCAATGGACGTGTATAGTAGGCCTACTCAACCTATAGTCATCCACGTCGAGTAGCATCCGTCCCGAGAGTGTCTCTGGCTTTCTTGATCCCGATATTCAGATCATCCGAGTTGTCGTCCTTGATTAACAGCAGTAAGTCGTTTACAATTTGCTGGGCGTCCTGCTCCTTCACATATCGACGGACTTCTGAACCCCTCTCGACAAGGCTTTGCCAGTGTTGATGGATGATTTCGTCTTCTCGACTTCGCCCTTCGTCATGACTGATACGATTCCACTTTGTCGTCACCAAGACTATCCTCCGGCAAACTTCCTCCGAAGCACCGAACGAGCCGCGCAAGAAGGCAAGTTCAAGACGAGAGATACCCTCATAGCGCATGTTGGTGATATCATGCAGATATAGGACGCCTGCACGGCCAACTCCCTTTGGAAACCTAAGGAATAATTATGATGGATGATGATAAGCAATACTAAAATGCTTACCGTGTGCATATCCAATTTGTAATCTCTTGTAGTACCCTCGAGTCAGGCTTGTAACAGTCATTGAAGCCAGGTGTATCGACTATAACGACACGCTGGCCAGGTTCTGGATAGTCGGCCTTGACGTAGTAGTCGACCGCAGTGGTACAGGCCAGAGTCGAGCCAGAGTCTGCCACTTTCATACGTTTGTGTCCTAGAAAGTCGTTAATGAACTAGGGTAGTTTGTCAGGTATCGTCTCCCTTGTGGAATAATGTATATACCTGACTCCTCCCGGCCCCTGATAAACCTGTGACGCTAGGTATGGTGTGAGGCTGCAGTACAACTGCGAGAAGCGTACCTTAAACTCACAGCACGACCAGATCCGAGCTCTCAAATGTTTCAAGTGCGGCAGTCTTTGCTAGCACGCTGTTCCTGCCCTTTGTGCCCCTCTTTGTCGCCTCCTCACTCCGTTTCCCCACATCAGCCCCCTTATCTGGATTTCTCTCCGTTCGCACCTTGCTCCCACTGACAGTAATCGGTTCTTTACCCTCTCTCGGCCGATGAGAATTTGGCCCCTCCGTCAAATGGTCACCACAAGGTGTTAAACCAATCTTTGCCGAATCTTGGACTCCAGTAGGACACTCCTCTGCAACTTTCTCCTCTCGAGCTTCAATGTAGAGAGGAACCACTGAAGGAGTTGTGACAATCTGCATCTCGGAGATATGATCAGTGTCTCCCTGCGTTTCATCCACTTCGCGCTTGAAGAGGCTAATTGTTGCATCCAATTGCGCCGCAGTGGCCTGTTCGGCCGCCAACAAATCCTCTATTTTGTTAGACCCCATTGGAACAACCCCCTTCTTTTCTTCTGCCGGGTTCTCAGAACTATCAGAGAGTTTCGATTTGTCATCTTGTTCTTGATGCTCAGCTTTAGTCTGCACCAAAAGATGTTGAGTCTGATCGGAGAGCATCTTCGAGGTCTCTGCCAAAGATGGTCGATCTATCGCACAACGAATGAGGAACCATTGAAGAGCTAGATCAAGCAATGACTTCTTCAATAGGCAGCGTGACATGTTGTATCACGGTCGCCTCTGAAAACTTGTCAATAAAATAATTCACGAGGACTAACGGAAATGTTACAACACATGTGCATGTGGGCCATGAAGGGAGAGCGCGGATAATCTTTGCTCGGTTTTAACGTCGCACTAGAAGGTCAGGTTATCGCAGTTGAATTTACCGCGCGAACTTGAATTGTCCGTATTCTTGTCGAACTTTGGAACTTCCAGTGTGCTTTCCTACTCGGGCTGATTTCCTGTAGCCCACCCTCGCCTCAACAGGCCGAATCGTACACCCGAAGTACACACACAAAGCACCTCGCCGCCTACAAAAAAGCCGACCTAGCATATCTCCCTGTAAAACTTGCCAAACATGACACTGCCCTTGCACGTTTTGAACGCGGATACTCCGAGTCGAGTATGCAATGAGCGCAAAAGCGAATGAACCGAAGGTGTGATTAATCATTAATCAGAATATATCCGCAGATAACAGAGATTGAAGAACTTGAATCTTGGGTCTTGAGTCGGAGGTAACTGCGAACGACTGATGATTCAAGACTGAAGATCGACGTCTCCAAGTCGTACGCGTAAGTAGATTCGATATGATTAAATACTTAGTATAAATATCCAGCTCAGAAGCCTGAGGTACAGACAGAACAGTCTCCCAAAGGTAGACTCATGACCAGCCTCGAGACGTCAGCTTGCGGCTTCAGAATTGAAGGCCTTGTACATGTGTTATCGGGCCTTTCAAACACCACCTCAGAGTCATAGTGGGCTCAGTCAGCCCTTGCTAACCAATCCGACATTTTCTGTAGAGCCCAGTGGCGGCGGCAGAGATTCGACTTGAAGTTGCATGTATAGACTACCGTAGGCAATTTTGTGAAGCATGATACCCATGCCAGTGACAGGAGGCGTACTGGCAGGTGAGGGCGATTGTGGGTATGTGGAAGATTCTAATCGGACGCATCTGTCAGCGTTGCTGAGCTTTCAGGTTGCCGGCACCTGATCCCAATCTGTTGGCCTTTTGGAGCCGGGGTGGGTTTGACTCGGAGCCTGAAGTGACGGAGATTCGTAAGGAAGTGGCCAGGAAAAGTCGTCTTGGGACGTCGAGGTGCTAGAATCTTCGCTAGATTCGGATCCAGCGATTGGTCTGGAAGGTCGCGTTCTGCAGACCTGTCTCTTGTTGGTGCCAGCCTGAGTTTTACTGGTGCTGGTAGATCTCTCACCGGTGCTATTGTCGATGGTTGGCTGGTCCCGGAGCGCCCGACACGCTGAATTGTAAAAAACTGACCCCTTGCTGAGTTGTGACAAGGGAATTGGGTTGCGAGTGTGTAGATCGCGTGGTGGTGGCAATAGCAGCAGTGACTCTAGATCTGTCGATGTTTGTAGCGGCTCTCTCGCTGTTGGCGGTGACTGGGGTTCTCTGGAGATGGAGCGATGCTCTCTCCGCAGTGGTGGAGGCTTTCTTGGTGTTGGTCGTACATCGCCTCGTGGTGGTCGTGTATTTCTCCCAGTATGGATTGAGCTCGAGAGAGGTTGCACACAAAAGTTGCATCTCTCGCCGCGCATCTCCTGCTCCTTCATCAACGTATCGTGCTCTTTCCTCAAGATCTCGAGCAATTCATCGAAGTTCAACTTGTGCTCCTTCTCCCATAGTTCGTCCTTGTTGTTCAGTATTTCCTCCTTTAACCTCTGCATCCGTTGCAGGATTCTCTGCGTCTCCTCTGACAACTCTGCATCATCCTCTCGTATTCGAGTTTCCTTCCCCTGCCTCTTCTCCTCCCTGTGTTTCTCATCGTCTTCTTTCCTCAGTATCTCCGATTCCTTCTCCCGCAACCACTCAACTTGCCTCCGCCACTCTGCCTCCTTCTGTTCCCAGTCTTCCTCTCTGTCACGTATCTCTTCCTCTCGTTTGTCCAATTCCAACCGGCACTTCTCAAGCTCGTCAGCCTTTGCCCGGCGCCAAGTCAACTCGCACTGGAGAATGTATAAATTGCTCCTCAGATCCATATAGCTTTCAACGGGAGAGAGCTGGATGTCCAGAGCGCCACTGGACAACCTTGGAGAGTCTTCTAAGTGGAGACGTCGCAGTCGAGTGGCGGTCGGTGGTTTCCTACAGGTTGAGACCAAGTGCGATTCGGATTGGCTCGAAAAGAGTAGTTTGTGAGAGACACTTTCCGGCACTCTCTCAAGCGCTGCGGTGAAGGATTCTACCACAAGGCACTGGGTCTCGTCGTCGCATTCGTCCAAGCCATCGATGACAAAAAGTCGGGCTCCAAGTTGAGCATCTTGCGGTGACAGCCCACTTTGAGCAACAGCCGCCAATGGTTGAACAAGCAGCGCATCCAGCTGGGTCTCCAAAGAGCGATCAAGGATCGACATATCTGCAGCGATCTTCTCCGCGATATGATCTCGCGTTTCGGGGATGTGCAGAAGGAGTTGCCAGATAAGTGTCGCGATCAACCCAGTCGCATCGTGTTTTCTGGCTGGTTTCGCGTTCGTACGACGGAGCGAGAAACTGCCTGAGAGTCGACGTTGTTCAATGCAGATTTGGGTGACGGTATAGCAAATCAACGATTTTTCAGAACCGGCGCCGCCATCGAGCCACATCACAACATCCTTGGGATCGGGGCTGTCCAGCCATTCCATGATGGCTTTGATGACAGGTGAGAGGGTGGGAGGTAGGAGCGTTGGGTCTCGGGATGGCTCAATGGTTGCGCCTTTGCAGGTTTTCTCATAGAGAAATTTGATAGCTGCGGTTCAGGAGATAAACATCTAACCCTCCAAAACAGCGAGTATCACTCACCGTCATACAGATGAGGGCTCTGGTTGACATGTTGAGTAAACCGCCCTCCAGTGATGACGACTTGTCCATGGATCATGCTGGCACTGTTACCGATACCGTTACAAAAGCAGTAGTAGTGTAGAGCCCTCTGGGGCATGCGATGTTGAGGGTGACGGCAAAGACGGAGTTAAAGCCTGAGTCGGACGGTTCGTGGCTGGCTATTCGAAACTAGGCCGTACGCGGCTCAAGCTCAGGCACGTCGACGCAAGCAAATTATCAATGTCCAGGCAAGAAATTCGTTTTCTTCACTACATTCACAATCCGCTCCCTCCAGCACGGTAGCCTGCTCAAAGCAAAGCGCATAGTAGCCATGCATGTGGTTGTTGGACGGGTTACACTCGGACGTGTGGTCCCTTTGGCCAGAACAGTGTGCAAATGTGTCGATGATAGAATTCAAGGGCCTTGAAAGAATTCTTACAATATATGGTAGCATGAAAATGGGCACGGATTATCTTCAACGTCGCAGCTAAGAGGTAGAGGTTATTGCGGTGTCTCATCGTCCGCCGCCAGCAGCCAACATTGCACACCGTGGGAGTCTTGGAGTTGCCCGTCACCAACCAGCTTCAAATGTTTTAGTTTAGGTGAAAATGCCGAGAACCCATCCGTATTGAGACTCAGACTGTCTGAAAATCTACTCGCAATGCGTTAGTACTGATATTACATTCATATCCTTGCTTAATTTCTCATAACCCCTTCTCTATACTATTCTTTGACGTTGCTCATGATCAAAGATCAATGGTTTCCTCCCGCCGCCAATGGAGTGGGGCCATACCAGTTGGAAATGATACCATCCAGATTCGGAAGCCCCCTCACCTCGGGCTCGTACTTTTCAGCAGGGGAGAACGTGGTCGGCTCGGGCGCACCAGGGAAAGGGTGCGACACGATAGAAATCGGAACTTCGAGTAGCGTTTCTTTGCTGCCCTTGTCCTCCTTTGCACCGAGAGGGAGATTGGGGTGATGGTGAGGATGAACAGCCCCAGACTCAGTCTCAGCGTCCACGGAGCCAGCTGGAGAATCAGGAGGGAAGACGGCGACGACATATTCGACCGAATAATCCGCCACATGCGCCGTAGCATTCACATCGGGGCGGATATGCAGTTCTCCAATGAACCATTTACCTCTCGCTCCATCCAACCCACTACTGGTGTTAGATTCAGTCTTCAATCCCGAACCATCCTTCTTGTTCGTGTCTTCGGATGGTTTCCATATGGCGGCGTAAGGGTAATCCTTAACGGCGTCGGGCCACTTTAACATTTCGTGCGATTGATCGTGGCCAAATTGACATTTGATTCTGCGACGGAGGAAGATGGTTGGAGTTGGGGAAAACTCCGACGAATCTGGGATCTCAGAGGGGAAAGTGATGTGCAGGCTGAGAGGTATGATCGATCCTCGGACATATGAGAGCTGTATGAGGGTTGCTCTGTATCAGAGCATTGACTCTTCTTAGCGGCCCGAGGATTGGACGATACGCACCGGTTTGGCGAGGTAAAGCTATGTATTTTAGAAATGTAAAGCGGGACGAAGAAGAGGAATGGCTTCATTAGCCCCATATAGCAAGCCAGCAAATCAGGTTAAGTGGCGCACCGTAGAATCAAGTTCAACTTCTTTGGTCTTCGATGAGAGTGCCTTAATATTGAAGGCTTTGAGAGCCTCCCACCCATCTGGATCAATGGTAGGTCCGAGGAGGGGTGCGCGTTCTTTATACGCCTTTTCTCGGAGTGCGGGGAAGGGAGGTGGTGTTGTTTGGGGAAAGTAGCCGAATTGGCCCTGGACTCTGAGATGAGAGTTGCACGATGAAGTTGTTAGAAAATTCGTAGAAGATTTCAGGGACAATTAGAATGCAGCGCACCTCCAACCCTCCTGAACGACTCCATCGTGATGCATAAAGTCGACCAAAACCGAGTACCCAATACTCGGGCGAACAGAACGTTCGTTGAATGACTCCGGCGCGTCGAACACCTTTGTGTCTAAGTGCTTGGTCTTGCCTCCTGCCGGAGATGGAGCTTGAGCTTCGACTTTCTCTGGGAGGCTAATCGAGAACGTCCACGTATATTCACCTGCAGGGAATTTGACCGCAGATTTGGAGTGGAGGTGTAGCTCTTCGAGTAGGTGGGTGGCCTTGTCCTCGAGAGCGTCTGACTTAGGCTTAGTTTGAACTTGCGAACCGGGTGGTGAGGTCGATTCGACGTGCGAGCTGTCAGGAAGGGCGAGAAAAGAAGCTGTGGTACTCTGTGGATCGCCCATATTGTGCGTCCAGAGATCGTGTTTGACGGAGAGGAAGGACATATGTTCTGCTTCTCCTGGACCAGTAAAGAGTTGTCCTTGAATCTGCAGAGGATAAAAAGCAGGAAATCAAGAATGAGCATAATAGGTTTAGAATATACATGAGGGGCACTGACCTTAAGAGTAACATGCTGTAACGAAACTGGCTTGTTCAGTTTCATTGTTACCTTTCCCCTCAATTGCTCGCCAGCTGTGTATGTGGCCATATGGTTGGATATTTTACCATCTCCGAAGAGTGTCATCTTGGCGAAGGGTTCACCATCGTCACCATCGACCTCGTAATGGAATTCCTTGCGGTCGTGAGTGTGTAGAGTTGGTGAGTCCGTCATGGTGGGAGAGGATGTTGGAAAGATCAAAAGGAGGCAAACGTCAATTTATGCGAGATGTCGCTTCTAGGGGATCCACCGATTAACGAATTGCTGATCTTAAGTACGGTCTTGAAATACTTGATAAGTATCACCTTGATGTTTTCCAAATATCAATTCAGCGCCCGGTGTCCATTAAGGTCTCAAATGGATG
>Ga0247741_1000860_pt1 | contig 16718 bp, 16 predicted proteins | sample UWRJL213509R2_FD_180945 | JGI IMG/M metagenome (GOLD analysis project Ga0247741, IMG submission 180945) | Plant litter microbial communities from Arlington Agricultural Research Station in Wisconsin, United States - UWRJ-L213-509R-2 | ecosystem: Environmental > Terrestrial > Plant litter >... | reverse complement strand
GCTAAAACAAAATAGTTACGATATTTTGCTTACCGATATCGAAATGCCCGGTCGCTCAGGATTGGAATTAGCGCAATATTTAATTCAACAACAATCGCCTACGAAAATTATTATCATCACTACCTTTGGACGCTCTGGTTATATTCGTCGTGCAATTGATATGGGCGTGTCGGGCTTCCTATTGAAGGACGCTCCATCTGAACAATTGATTCAAGCCATATATCGCATCATGGATGGTAAACGTGTGATTGATGGCGAATTAGCAATGATGGCATTAGGCGAAACAGATCCTCTTAGCGATAAAGAGCGACGCGCATTGCGTTTGGCTAGCGAAGGTAAAACTACTGCGGAAATTGCTAATACACTTTTTCTTTCTGAAGGAACTGTGCGAAATTATTTATCTGAAGCGATTGCAAAACTAAATGCTGCTAACCGCGTTGATGCAGCGCGTATTGCACGCCAAAAAGGCTGGATTTGAACGTTGCTTTTGAGGTAGCCCAGTTTAAAAGCTTAGTGTGTTCAGATAATTCCAGCTCGTGTGCTGAAATAATATTTCACAAAGCTTTGCTCTAATTCTGCAATAATAACCCCTCTCCAAATTTTCACCCTTATATCAATACATCAAACAAAATAATAAGGACTTCGCATGTTTAGCCTCGCGCATATCGCAGATATTTATAATCCGCTCTTATTAGTTATTTCCATCGCTCTCAGCATATATTGGGGAATAAAATTCAAAAGTGCGCGGGGATTAATGTTGGTGATCTCAGCGGTGGTTGTATATTCACTTATGTTTCTGGATCTTAACTTCAAGATTTGGCCGTCATTTGGGCTTGATTATTCAACCCACACCGCCACTGCACTCGCAATGTGCTTTTTTATAGGCGCTACGCTTAAAAAAGTTTGGATCAGTATCTTGCTATTAGCCAGCCTGCTTGCCTACGGTGAACTTATGGTGATATTAAATTACCATTCATGGTTAGACATATTTTCAACTGGCATCGTTGTCGGACTAGTTCTTTATTTTATTTACTTTTTCTTGCGCAATAGTAGATTTCTTAAATCTAAATAAATGCCCAGATGGATACCATTTTTGTATTGGAAGCGTCATGAGGGCTTGCTAGAATCCGCGCACACCTTTCCAATTTATTCTTTAGTAGCAGGTTCATCCGGCGTAGTAACACCTGTTCGGATTTTAGCATCCGCAGTAAAGGTCGCTAATAATTGAGTGAAAGTGGTTAGCAGTGATGGAAAACGAGTTGCTAAAAAAGCCGCAACAGCTGCAACAACAATCACTAGAAAGGGTGACTGACCTGGAAGAGTTTCAAATGCTTTAGAAAAAGTTTGGATGGCTAAATCCTGTTCATGCAGCTGCGGTTTGGGTGGTTGAACCGGGCGAGCGAAAGCTTTATAAAGTGCAAATATAATAATGGGTATAAAGTAAATAAAACCGAGAACTAAAGGTCCCCATACTGAACCTAGTGATGAACTTAGCCAAAAATAAATACCGATACTAATCCACACAAAACCTATAACAGTAGCAGAGAGGATAAGTACCAAACCAACAATTGTTGAACGTAACTCTTGCAGATGATCACTAAAATTAAACATACTTTATTTCCCTGAAATAATAATTACTGGTACATAATACAGCGCGACTACTTAAGCGCTGATAATAATAGTCATAACACTAACTTTTTCTAACAATAGCATTCAGCGTAAAAGAAACCTTAAAAAATGTTTTTCTCATACCAATAAATAACAATCAATTTCACATAACAAGGGAAAATCTATGAGTCATCTAGAGCAAATTAGTGCACTACCTGAATACATTGCCTTAACTCGCGCGCGCAAAAAAATCGTGTGGCCTTTGTCAATCGCCGTTATAGCTGCTTATTTCGCGCTCATACTGACGATTGCTTTTTATCCAGCATCGCTTGGTTCACCCATAGCGAACGGCGTTACCTCGGTGGGTATTGCATTGGGGCTTGGCATTATTCTTTATTGCATGGTTATCACCGGTATTTACGTTGCCTATGCTAATCGCGTTATTGAACCTTTGACGCGTGCAATCGCACAAAAAGCAGGAGCATTAAAATGAAATTAAAAACGCTCTTTGCATTTTCGCTCACACTTTTTGCTGCGGCCGTTTGGGCTGACTCTGCACCCAAACCTCCAGTCAATGTCACCGCAATTACAATGTTTTTAGCGTTTGTTTTAGTGACACTGGGCATTACTTATTGGGCGGCGCGCCGTACTAAAACTACGGCTGATTTTTATGCGGCTGGCGGTGGCATTACCGGCTTTCAAAATGGATTGGCGATTGCGGGCGATTATATGTCTGCAGCATCCTTTTTAGGCATTGCAGGTTTGGTTTATACATCCGGCTTTGACGGCTTAATTTATGCGATAGGTTTTCTGGTTGGCTGGCCGTTGGTTTTATTATTAATCGCTGAGCCTTTGCGTAACCTCGGTAAATATACTTTCGCGGATGTTGCATCATTTCGCTTACAGCAAAAACCTATTCGTATTTTGGCCGCTAGCGGTTCATTAGTAACTGTTATTTTTTACCTGATAGCGCAACTCGTGGGCGCAGGGAAAATTATTGAATATTTATTTGGTTTGCAATACGAGACTGCCGTAATTGGTGTTGGGATTTTAATGACGCTCTACGTCACCTTCGGCGGCATGCTTGCCACTACTTGGGTGCAGTTAATAAAGGCGGTTTTACTACTTTCAGGCGCAAGCTTTATGGCTTTTTTAGTTTTGAGCCAATTTGGTTTTAGTTTTGAAACCATGTTTAGCGAATCTGTAAAAGCTCACGCAAAGGGCACAGCCATCATGGCGCCTCTCGCACAAAAGCCTGACGCTATTTCTGCGATATCTGCCATTTCACTTGGTATGGCATTAATGTTCGGAACTGCTGGCCTGCCGCATATTCTTATGCGCTTCTTTACCGTTCGCGACGCAGTGCAAGCACGTCGCTCAGTATTTTACGCCACAGGTTTTATTGGTTATTTTTATATCCTCACATTTATTATTGGTTTCGGCGCAATCGTTTTGCTAATTAATAATCCAAATTATTTTGCAGCAGATGGAAAACTTTTGGGCGGCACGAATATGGCTGCAATTCACCTCTCTCACGCGTTAGGTGGAGATGTTTTACTCGGCTTTATTTCTGCGGTTGCCTTTGCAACTATTCTCGCCGTGGTGTCAGGTTTAACATTGGCAGGCTCAAGCGCGATTTCTCACGACTTATATGCAACACTGGTATTAAAAGGCGTGCGCGACGAGAAAAAAGAAATGCGTGCATCGCGACTCGCCACTATATGTTTAGGTGTGATAGCCGTTTTATTAGGCATAGTGTTTGAAAATCAAAACGTGGCATTTATGGTGGGCTTGGCGTTTTGTGTCGCTGCAAGCGCAAACTTCCCAATTCTTTTGCTCTCTATGTATTGGCGTAAACTAACAACACGCGGCGCTGTTTTAGGCGGCTCGCTGGGATTGCTCACTGCGCTAGTATTAGTAGTGCTTGGCCCAACAGTTTGGGTGGATGTATTCCATCACGAAAAAGCTATTTTCCCATTTAAGAACCCTGCAATTTTTTCAGTGACAATTGCATTTATCGGTATCTGGTTATTTTCCATTCTCGATAAATCTGTAAATGCAAAAGCAGAAGAAGCTGCGTTCGATGCACAATTTGTGCGTTCGCAAACGGGTATAGGTATAAGTGCAGCAGCTGAACATTAATTGAGTAAATTTAAAAAAAACGGCAGCCAAGGCTGCCGTTTTTTTTATTTCTTGAAACTTTTTAATGCTCGGCTTTACCACTTTTAGAGACACGCTGCATTAACATATCAGTGTAAGCAATTCCTAATGCCGATAATATAAATGCCATGTGAATAATCGTTTGCCACATAATTCCGGCTTCAGTGAATTTTGATCCAGGTGAACCGAGATCACCAGCGGCGATAAAAGTTTTTAATAAATGAATTGAAGAGATACCAATGATTGCCATCGCCAATTTCACTTTTAACACAGTGGCATTAACGTGACTCAACCATTCAGGCTGATCTGGATGCCCGCCTAGATTAAGTCTGGAAACAAAAGTTTCATATCCACCTACAATAACCATTACCAGTAGGTTAGAAATCATAACCACGTCAATTAAACCCAGGACTACCAGCATAATGTCCTGCTCACCCAGAGAGGGGGCATGCGCAATCAAATGCCACAGTTCCTTCATAAATAAAAATACATACACACCTTGCGCAACTATTAATCCCAGATACAAGGGCAATTGCAGCCAACGAGAGCTAAATATTAGCGCAGGGAAAAAACCAATTTTGTGGACCTCAAGCTTTTCTTGCATTGTTCAACTACCTATAAAGTTAAAATTTCAATTCTAAATTTTTGCGAATTATACATAAATCATTTAAAAGTGAGGGACCTAATATTTCTGCCACTTAATCAAGCTATTAATCAAATGGAGATACTCTGGTTTCTCCTGAAAGTTCTCCGCCACAATATATACATTTTTGTTTATGTGATGGGACCAAACGACCGCAGGCGTTGCAAGTAGATTTAGCCTCTAATCTAGCACCACGATTTATAGTCACTTGATCAATCATAACGGCCAAATCGACTCCAGTTACACCTAACTTGGAAACAATAATTTCGTATAGTGCTTCATTAATTATCGAAATATTTTTTATTGTTAGTTCCAATTTTTCCAATCGATCCTCAGTGCTCACTGCCACACCTGCAGTAGTTTTCACAGGCTCTCTGGTCTCGACGTGAATGACTTCATGATGAAAACTATCAGACATTTTATTTCTCCTCGATTAGTGATCAAACGTTAACATCGCATCTCTAAATAATTATTTTGCTCAAAAAGTCGGATTGCATACGCCTAATACTCTCGTTGAGTTAGTTGGATGCTCAAACTCCAATTCAGTTGCATGCAACAATAATCTTGATGATTTCCTAAGCGCGATTTCATCTGCATAAAATTCACAGCCTAAAATCGGATGACCTATGGCTTTCATATGCAAGCGCAATTGGTGAGAGCGCCCGGTGATGGGGTGCAAAAGAACGCGGCTAGTGTGCGCAATCTCATCGCGTGATACTACGGTAAATTCTGTGACAGATTGCCGACCGGTTTCCGTACAAATTTTATACTTGGGGCGATTATCCATATCGGGCGCTATAGGCAGGTCTATAACACCAGTATTTTTTTCTATCAACCCATTCACTACCGCAGTGTAAATTTTGTTCGTACTACGCGCCTGAAACTGTTTACTGATTTGGGATAAGGATTTTTTATTGAGTGGAATCACCATAATTCCCGAAGTATCAAAATCGAGGCGATGTACTATAGCTGCATTTGGAAAATCAGGCAGAAGTCGAGCGATAACTGAATCGCGATTTTTTGGGTGACGACCCGGCACGCTTAATAGACGTGTGGGTTTATTGATCAGCAGAAAATTCGGGTCGCGCTGCAGAATTGTAATGTCTTCCACACATACTGGCAGTATCGCTAAATCATCAAACGCATCGCACATAAATAACCCCTGAAAAGTGGCCTCATAATAGCAGCGAGCCACTTAAACCTATAATCAAATGCTCTTTGTTTAGTCTAAAAGAGTTCTTAGCTTACCTCGCGATTGACCGACAATTGGTGTATTCTGCGCGCCTCAATTTATGCGGAAAATGGTACTGAAATTCTATGTACGTATACGACGAGTACGACAACAGCATTCTACGTCAACGTGTGGCGCAGTTTCGCGATCAAACCGAGCGTTTTTTGGCCGGTGAATTACCTCCTGAGCAATTCTTACCATTACGTTTGCAAAACGGCCTGTACGTGCAACGTTTAGCACCCATGCTGCGTATCAACGTGCCCTACGGCATGCTTAACAGCAAGCAAATTCGTAAGCTAGCTCATATCGCTCGCCATTATGACAAAGGCTATTGCCATGTCAGCACTCGTCAAAATATTCAGTTTAACTGGCCAGATTTAACCGAAGTTCCGGACATATTGTCTGAACTGGCCGATGTTGGTATGCACGGCACCCAATCCAGCGGTAACTGTATTCGCAACACTACTTCGGATCAATTCGCTGGCGTCGCGGAAGATGAAATTGTTGATCCGCGCCCCTACTGCGAAATTATTCGCCAATGGTCTAGTTTCCATCCCGAGTTTGCGTTCTTACCACGCAAATTTAAAATCGCTGTTACCGGATCGCAAAAGGATCGCGCTGCCGTTCAGGTGCACGATATTGGTTTGCAAATCGTTGTTAAAGAGTCCGGCGAAATTGGTTTTAAAGTCTATGTCGGTGGCGGTTTAGGTCGTACGCCCGTGATTGGAAGTGTGATTCGTGAATTCCTGCCAGAAGAGGATTTGCTACCTTATCTGGAAGCAATTCTTCGTGTGTACAACCTTTCTGGTCGCCGCGATAACAAGTACAAAGCGCGCATCAAGATTCTCGTACGCGCCGTGACGCCGGAAGTTTTCGCTCAACGTGTAGAAGCCGAGTGGGAGCATATGAAAGATGGCTACAGTAAATTGACTCGTGCTGAAATTGAGCGTGCAAAAAGTTTCTTTACTGCCCCGCCCTACGAAAAAATTGATAACGCATCAGCGCAAGCCGCTGTTGACGATAAAGCCGCTAACAGCGTTGCATTTAGTAAGTGGCTGCAGCGTAACGTACGCGGCCACAGTATTCCCGGCTACGCAGCAGTTACTTTGTCATTAAAGCCAACAGGTGTTGCTCCTGGTGATATCACTGACTCTCAGCTTGAAGTTATCGCTAACTTGGCCGATGAATTCAGCTTTAGTGAAGCGCGCACTACCCACGAACAAAATATTGTTCTGGCGGATGTTAAAAAGTCTGACCTTTTTGCCTTGTGGGAAAAATGTAAAGTGGCGGGTTTTGCCACCCCCAATATAGGCACTATCACCGACATTATTTGCTGCCCAGGCGGCGACTTCTGCTCGCTTGCCAACGCCAAATCAATTCCAATTGCTGAAGCTATTCAGCGTCAATTCGAAGATTTGGATTACGTTTACGACTTGGGGGACATCGATCTTAATATTTCCGGCTGCATGAATGCCTGCGGCCACCATCACGTGGGCCACATTGGCATTTTAGGCGTAGACAAATCTGGCAAAGAGTTTTATCAAGTTCAACTTGGTGGTAGCTCCAGTAACGACGCATCACTCGGAGATGTGCTTGGCCCGTCATTTGGCGCAGAAGTTATGCCTGACGTTATTCAAAAATTGGTTAACGTCTACGTAGAAAATCGTACGGAAGAAGAATTGTTTATCGACACTTATCGTCGTATAGGTGCAGCTCCATTTAAGGAGAAAGTCTATGCCAAAGCTAATTAAAGATGGTCAAATCATCGAAAACACTTGGACGCTACTGGCCAAACCCGAAGGCGATATTAATAAAGTCGTTGTTCCAAACGGCCAGGTCATTGTTCCGCTAAACGTTTGGCTCGCGCAACAATCACAATTACAAGCACGTAACGATGTAGGCGTATGGCTTGATAGCGATGAAACCGCAGATGTGATTGGAGATGAAGCCAATAACTTTCCCGTGATTGGTGTCAACTTTCCCGGGTTTATGGACGGACGTTCATTTTCAACTGCACGCCTGCTACGCGAGCGTTACGGTTACCAAGGCGAACTACGTGCAGTAGGCAACTTCATTCGCGACCAACTGTGTTATCTGCGGCGCTGCGGCGTAAATGCGTTTGCCTTCGCCAATCCAGAAACCGATTTGGAAGTCGCTGTAAAATCACTGAGTGATTTTAACGAGTATTATCAAGCATCCGTAGATCAACCCTTACCACTGTTTCGAAGACGCGCATAAGATAATCTGATCACTAAGAGGCCGCAGTTCTACTGCGGCTTTTTTATTTCTAAGTCATCATTGAAATATCAGAAGCAAGTATTTGTCGTCTTATATCGAGCGCTGCCAATCGCTAAGTCTGAGCTAATTTTCAGCACATTTTAGGCATTTTTTCATCGTGTTTTAAGTATCGGAAAACTTAAGCTGCATGCTAGAATCAGCGCCCGGTTTTGTGTATCTACCACTTATTTTTACTCTGTTTGCGACTATTGATTTAGTAAGGATTCCTCTTGAAATACGCACTTAAGAAACTCACTTTCGCCTTAACGTTGGCTTGCGCTTTTGTACCTGTAATGGCGAGCGCTGCGGTGCCAAAAGCCTACACTGCCGAGCTCACTCCACCGCTGGAAAGCAAAGAAGCATTCGTGGATTGGATGTCAACTAACCGTGGTGAAGACAAAAAATTTCTCGGTCAACGTTGGGATCGCTACCAAATATTAATTCAGCGAAATGATTTAACTAATGATCAAACCAAACGCGCATTTTTATTAACACCACGGGAAGAGTTTGTACGCAAAATTTCTCTTGCTCATACCTATGACGATAACTTTCTGGATATTGGTTTTGGTGTAACTATTTCGGGCCCACACGCGGTGAGCCGCATGACCAGCGTTTTGGATATCAAAAAAACGGACAAAGTATTGGAAATCGGGACTGGTTCTGGCTACCAATCCGCTGTTTTGGGTCACATTACTGACAAAGTATGGACCATCGAAATTATCAAACCCTTGGCCGAACGCACCCGCGGAATTTATGACGGCATAATTGCTAAGGGCTATAGCGAATACAAAAACGTAAACACCAAGCAAGCCGATGGTTACTACGGCTGGGAAGAAGCTGCCCCTTTTGACAAAATCATAGTGACCTGCGGTATTGACCATATTCCCCCTGCTCTACTTAAGCAGCTGAAAACCGGCGGAATGATGGTGATTCCAGTTGGCCCACCAGGTGCACAACACGTGTTGAAGATCACCAAAGAAGCCAACCCTGACGGTTCCATCAAGATTTCACGTTCCGATATCTATAACGGAAAGGTGGTTCCTTTCGTACCCTTCACCAAACTCGAAGGCGATGCGATTGTAGGGTCTCATAACAAGTGACAGTGTCGACCGAATCTAACAACTTAAGCAACGAATGGACTCAAACCGGTTTACGACAGCTACTCATGTACGCTGCCGTAGGTTGTGTAGCCGGTGCAATTATCGCCCTGCAAATCGGCATAATGCGCATATTTTCGGAGGGCAGCTGGGCACATTTCGGTTCATTGGTTGTTAGCCTGGCGATGCTTGGGTTCGGTTTAACGAGCGCTGTTATGTGCCTGGCACGAAGCTGGTTTGAGCGGCATTGGTTTGGCGTTATCGCAGGTTCACTCACTGCGTTTGCACCCTTAATAGTCGGTGCAAATTTAGTGGCTCAACAATTTCCTTTTAATCCCATTTTTATAGTTTCAGATCCTGTGCAGAAATGGCGACTCGTCGCTAACTTTGCACTTTATCTATTGCCTTTTTTAGCGGGCAGCGTGTTTTTAGGCACCGTATTTTTGCGTGCGCAACGGATGTTTGGCCGCGTTTATTTTGCTGACTTGCTCGGTTCAGGCTTGTGCGGATTGCTCACTCTAGGTTCTCTATTTTTATTCCGCCCCGACAATCTCGTTTTAGTTCCTGTAGTACTGGCAGGCATCGGCAGCGTGCTTTGGTTTTTGGGTTTGGGATCGCGCAAATGGGCAATTTCACTTGCGCTTATTTCACTCACGGCCTTAGTTATACATATTCAACTGCCTGAGTTGGCCAAGATCCCAAAACTTTCTGTCTCGGATTACAAAGGCGTTTCCTATGCACGCAAGTTTCCCGACAGCAAGCAAGAATATGAAGGTATATCACCTTTCGGGCACCTCGAAGTGTATAGCAGCTCTTACCTTCATTTCGCACCGGGCCTGTCTGACAACGCGTCACTTAATCTTGAAGAGATGCCTGCTAATGCTTACCTAGGTTTATATGTGGACGGCGATGGCCCCATAGGCGTAATGCGCGACCTTGCTGATAAGGACACCGCTTACTTTCATTACTTGCCCATGATTTATCCGTACTTGATCACCACTAAACCCAACACATTTGTGGTGCAATTTGGTGGCGGTATTTCTACGATGGTGGCATTACACAGCTCATCTAAAGTAACTGTGGGAGAGGCTAATCCAGCATTTTTGAAAGCATTTCGTGAAAGTGATGTATTAAAAAACTTCACTAGAGATATTCTCAATCGCGTGACCGTCATCCCCTATGATGGCCGTTTATTTCTCGCAAATACTAGCGAACGCTACGACGTTATAGATCTAAGCCTTGCCGATTCGGCAGGTTTGTCTAATCCTGGCGGTTTCGCAATTGTAGAAAAATATTCGTACACGCAACAGGCGATGCAACATTACATGCACGCGCTGAGCGATAAGGGGATTTTGTCAGTTACGCTGTGGAATAAAGAAGAGCCACCTAAATCTGTGCTGAAATTATTTGCAACCATGGCAGCAGCAGCGCGAGCCAATGGCGATAAAGATATCAGTCAACATTTCTTCGTTGCATCAAGCTACCTTTCCACCGTGACTGTGCTGTACAAGCGCGGGGAATTTACTTCTGAGGAGCTGACGAAATTACGTGAACATACATCGTCTATGTCATTCGACGAAATTTATTCGCCCGGTATAAGAGTTGACGCAACAAAATCAGATCACGTATTTAAAGATTTTCATGACAGTATTTTTTCCGCAGATTCAGTGTTGGGTCACTCACCCGAGCCATCAGCAGAAACACCTTCCGAAGCTGCCGATGAAACTAACGCACTTACAGTTCCTGCATCGCTACTTAGCCAACTGGCTTGGCAGTCTTTGATTAAGGACGATTGGCAGGGTTTTAGTCAGCGTTATCTTTTTGATGTGCGCCCGCTTACCAACAATCATCCCTACTTTGCAGCCTATGTTTTTCCAAAAGATTTGCCGAAAATTACTGATCGCCTCGAACTCTTTCAGGATGAGTGGGGTTATCTTTTATTGTGGGCGACCTTGGCAATTGCTTGCGCGGCAGGTTTGATTCTAATTGCTATTCCCGTCATTTTTGGTTGGCGAACCGCTTTCAGCCGTTATCCAGGAAAATCACAAACCATTGTTTATTTTGCGTGTTTGGGTTTTGGCTATATCACCGTTGAAGTCGGTTTGATTGCGCAATTTATCCAGGCACTTTCCAACGCAACAGTTTCTGCTTCAGTGTTAATTACAGGCATGCTGGTTTTTTCTGGAATCGGTAGTTTTGTTTCTGACAAATACGCCGCAAGTGCTCGCACTACATTGCCGAAAATTTTTATCATGATCGGCGCGATCTTAATTACTTACAGCTTGATCCTGAATCCCATACTCAATGCGATAGGCGGCTTACCTTACGCGATTCGCTTGCTTTGTTGTTTTGCGTTAATTGCACCACCCGCATTTTTGATGGGCTTCCCCATGGCCACCGGCATGGGCGTATTAACTCGCTTGAAGAAAGAAAACATGTTTTTGTGGGCATGGGGCGTTAATGGTTGCTTCTCAGTGATAGGCGCTGCACTCGTACCCATAATCGCAACATCTTTTGGTTTGGCTGCCGTTATTGCCATAGCAGGTGCGGCATATTTAATTGCTATCCCTGCATTTTTTGGTGTTTTAAAACCGATTACTCATGAGCCAATCACAATAGGGTCATAAGCATGAAAAATAAAATATCGCATTATCCCGCCATGTATTTAATTATTTTTTTGCTGGGTATTTTCGCTGATATTTGTACCGCTGATTCCGCACCTACAACGCTAATAAGATTTAGTCATTCGCCCTTCCCTTACAATGAATCGCTCAACACTGAAAAACCATTTTTCGATGTAAATGAACAAGGTCGTCGTGGTCACAATAGTTTGCGCGGTGGAATTTACTGGGAAGATGAAAGATACAACGATAACCGCGTGCTCATCTCCACACCATCGCATTTCAAGCCCTCCAAGCCTGCTGTCATCGTGGTTTATCTACACGGTAACCTTGCGACACTTGAACGCGATGTGCGCGATCGTCAAAGCATTCCGGAACAAGTGGCAGCATCAGGACTGAACGCAATTTTAGTTGCACCGCAATTTGCATTAGACGCACAAGATTCAAGCCCGGGGAATTTTGCCGGCGAGAATTTTTTTGAGAAATTTTTAGTCGAAGTGGCCAATAAAACCGGCAAGTGGAAAAGAAATAGAGACCTCGTGAAATCCCTAAGAAACGCTAAAGTCATTATCGTCGCTTACAGTGGCGGTTACCAGGCTGCTGCTGCCATTCTGGAAAACGGAGGAGCAAATGATCGCATCGCCGGTGTTATTTTATTGGATGCACTTTACGGTCGCGAACAAACCTTCGCAGATCTTTTTACTAATAATTCCCGCCGTTTTTTAATCAGCACGTTCACCGAAGCTGCTCGCGCGCCCAATGAAAATTTGAAAACCTTGCTTCAAAAAAATAACAAAAATATTACTGAAACTCTCCCAGAAAAAATATTACCAGGAACGCTCAGTTTTATATCCCTCGGCCCAGACGTCGACCATTACACACTTCTTGAAGGTAGCTGGGTAGAAAAACCATTGGCGGATATTTTGCGACGAGTCAATTTATCAATTAAAAAATAATTCTAAAATTAAATATAAATGTTTCGTTCGGAATCAAGTTTGGATAAATACTCAATAAATTCGAACTGAATCCCATGATCTTCTAGAAAATAAACATTTCTTCTAAATGGATCGCTAACACCATAGTGATCAATCTCGAACCCAGAAGCTTCCAAATTTTTAACGACTGCATCTATACTTTGAACAACTATGCCGACATGTTTAACACCAATCCAAAGCCCCTTCCAGTTTTCACTAGTTCCTGATCCGCCACTTTGAATTGCAATGTAGGATTCGTGGCTTCCCACATGAAACCACTGGATAGTCTTACCAAACCAATCCGTTTCACCTTGCCCTCGGATTTTCCAGCTTGGAATAGCAGATAAAATAAATCGAATAGTTTTCTCGGGATATTCAACACAAATATTGGAATGCTCTACATATGCGATAGATGAGTTCATATATTTCCCTTGATAGCATTTGTGAAGTAAAGAAAATATCGTAATCTACATCAATTTCACTAATTGGATTTTTCAATCACGTCTATAGCGTTATCTTAGACTTACAAATTAAGAAACTTCATTCAATTAAACAGTAATGGTGCCCTTGAAGATAGTTAGGTTGAAAATTAGTAACTGACGTTTGCAATGACTTAATTTATCAAAAACTAAATTTAATCTCACTAAAATTTTGGACTACATCATTAATCGATTCTGTTCCAAAACCAGTTAAACGCCAGCTCGTATTCTTGCGCTAAACTATCCATATTTTGGGCGCCAGGATTTAACAACATATGATCTGCGCCAGGTATTCTTCTAACGGTAATATCTCTCCCAAAAGAACTTAATTTGGCCGCAATAATTTCCTGGGATAGTGGTGGAGTCGCCACATCAGACGTTCCAAAAACTAAATAAATTTTTGCTTTGGACTTAAGCAAATTTTCTGCCGCATCTAATCGAAAAAAAGAACTCCATCTTTTATAAGGGTGACCCCAGGCAAATTTAGTATAGTTTTGTGGATCCTTATTTATTTCGGCGAGCTGTGAATATTGTTGTTCGATACATTCAGAGCGATCAAAACAATTTTGATATGCAAAAGCCACCAAATCAAACAGTTGGGTTGTCCCTGAGCCACCGGTAGAAATTACATGGGTAATCGACGTATTTACTACAGCGAGTTTAGATGCAATTCCTGCTCCTTCTGAATGACCAAAGATTAAAATATGACTCGGTTTATAATTCAATTTAGCTACAGTATCTTTAATGCTTAGATTTAACGCATCCACCCAGCTTTCAACTGTAAAATCCTTGTGAAACTCTTTTGAACAATCCAATTCAACACTAACTCCTGTAGTATTTTCCTTAGCACCAGAAAATGGCTTTTCGACCGCTAGTACTGAAAATTTATTTTCATTAGCTACATTGACCAAATTAAAAATTGTTGAATAAACGCCGGCAGGGCTTTTATTAAAAACTCTATTGCATCCTGACCCTTGGATCATTAAGAGCAGAGGCGCGCCTTTAGTTTTTGCCATGCTCAAATAGTAAGTGACGTTGCGACCAGCCTTGTCACGAATGTTATGCTCGTCAAATGAAGTGCCTTCAATAACTTTACCAAACGCATTGAAAGTAATTAGAAAGCCAACTAATAATGTGAAAATGCGCAACATATTTCTCCTTTTTTGACGTTTACTAGTCCACTATAATTTCTATGTAAGGCAGAACCTATGGTGACAAAAAATACTAGCTAGACCTATATTTTCGCAGCACTTCAGGCATTTAATTTTTGTCGTGTTTAAAAAATCGCTTAATTGCCTCAGCTTCTGCGAGCGCATCCTGACGTCCAAGTTCCATGAGTTCGGTGATAAATTCTGGTGAAAATAATAAATAACTTGCTGCGGTTGCGCCACCACCTTTGGCGGTTGCGCCTATTGCTCGCAAGAAAAAACGTAGGCTTTCGGGTAGGTAGCGGACATTTCTGCCAGCGATTACGTCGAGAGGGCTGGAAGGCGAAATCACCATATTTTCAACAGCTCGCAGGTGTAAAGCTGAAGATTTTTTTTGTTCTTCCGGAATTAACGTAATCAACTTATTAATCAGTTCCATATGTTCTAAATCCCCTTCGAGGGAATCGACAAATGCGCTATTTAATAAGTGACCAACAATTTGGCCCATTGAGGGTGAATGTTTTGCGGGTAAACGTTTATTAGGTTTTGCGGACGACCTATTTCCGCTCACACCTATAACAAATAATGATTCAGCGCCCAAGTGAAGCGCAGGGCTAATAGGCGCTAATTGTCGCAGTGCACCATCGCCAAAATATTCGCGATCAATTCTAACTGCAGGAAAAATTGTAGGAATCGCAGCCGATGCTATCAGATGTTCCAATCGCAACGGCGTCGCAACTCCCGCACGTCTATAACGCTGCCAACCACTAATACTTTGGTGGCCCTGAAAAAAACTTACGGTATGGCCTGATGAGTAACCCATCGCAGAAACCGACACCGCTAACAGTTTTCCACTGGAGATAGATTGATTAATATTGTGAAAAGGAATTCGTGAACCTAATAAATCCCACAGTGGAGAATTATCGAGAAGTGATAAAGGTTTTTTCCTGCCGATACCTTGATTAAAAAGCGATAATCCTAAAAAACCTAACCCTTTAAAAATATCCCACCATGAATGTAGATAAACATCACCTACCGTAAGGTTGCACCACATATTTGCTAATGCATGCACCGACTCTTTAAAGTTGCCCGGATGCGCTGCCAGTGCAAGCGCATTAATTGCACCGGCAGAAGTGCCGCAAATAATTGGAAATGGATTTGCATTTTCATCGGGAAGAATTTCAGCTAGTGCTTGTAATACGCCCACTTGATAGGCAGCGCGAGCACCACCACCGGATAAAATTAAGGCTCGCTTCATAAGCGGAAACAACGTTCTTTCATACTTTTGCCTTTATGAATTCGCTTTTGCAATTTCTTTATCACGCAATTCACGGCGCAATACTTTACCCACATTGGATTTAGGCAAATCTTTGCAGAACTCTATTTGATGCGGAACCTTGTAGGCCGTTAATTTTGTTTTAGCAAAATCACGCACTGTTTTAACATCCAACTCTGGTTTTGAAGAAACGACGAATGCTTTAACGATTTCGCTACCGTCTTTATCCGGCACACCTATTACGGCGGCTTCAATAATATCGGGATGACTGCCCAATACGTCTTCAACTTCGTTGGGATAAACTTTAAAACCAGACACATTAATCATGTCTTTTTTTCGGTCTACAATTTTAATAAAGCCATCGGCTGAAATCACAGCCATATCGCCACTTTTAAACCAACCTTCGCTGTCAATAACTTCAGCAGTTGCTTCGGGCCGTTGCCAATAGCCTTTCATTACTTGCGGGCCGCGAATACATAACTCACCTGCTTCACCAACCGGTAAAGACTTTCCATTTTCATCCACAACTTTGCATTCAGTTTCCGGCAACGCACGCCCCACCGTACCGTATTGCAATACATTTATTTGATTGCTGCATACGACTGGCGAAGTTTCTGTTAAGCCATAACCTTCGGTGATAGGCGCAGATGTTGCCGCCTTCCATTTATTAGCGGTTTCAGCAACCAATGCCATGCCGCCCGAGGAAGTTAAGCGCAACTTGCTGAAGTCCAGCGTATGAAATTCCGGATTGCGTAAGAGCGCGTTAAATAACGTATTCAACCCGACAAATAATGTGAAAGGATATTTTTTTAAGGTTTCTACAAAACCCGGAATATCGCGCGGGTTCGGAATTAATATACTGTGATTACCTAAAGCTACGGAAGATGTGCAATGTAATGTAAAAGAATAGATGTGATAAAGCGGTAATGGCGCGATGTAAGTTTCCTGATTTCTGCGAAAAGCCTCAACCATATGTGCATTTAATTGCTCCATATTCGCGACTAAATTTCTGTGCGATAACATAGCGCCCTTAGCAACACCCGTTGTTCCACCAGTGTATTGCAGCACCGCAACATCCTCGGGATCAATCGTTACCGGATGCCAAGGTTTAGATGGAGTATTTAACGCATGATTAAATTTAATTTGATTCGGAAATGAAAATTCTGGCACCAGCTTTTTTACATATTTCACAACAACATTAATG
>Ga0247741_1000859_pt1 | contig 16735 bp, 14 predicted proteins | sample UWRJL213509R2_FD_180945 | JGI IMG/M metagenome (GOLD analysis project Ga0247741, IMG submission 180945) | Plant litter microbial communities from Arlington Agricultural Research Station in Wisconsin, United States - UWRJ-L213-509R-2 | ecosystem: Environmental > Terrestrial > Plant litter >... | reverse complement strand
CGCCGCGAATCAGGGCTCGAGCACGGTGACCACGTTCGCGATCGACAAGACGACCGGCGCGCTCGCGGCCAGGGGCACGCCGCTCGCCGCGACGCAGCCCTCGTTCGTGGGCTTCGTGGGTCTGCCCACCGAGGGCCGCATCCTCCTCGATGGCCGCGATCTCCGCGAGTGGTCCCCGACGGTCCTCCACCGCCGTATCGGCGTCATCTTCCAGGACTTCGTGCGCTACCAGCTCACCGTCGGCGAGAACATCGGCGCCGGCGATGACCGTGCGTACACCGATCGCGATCGCTGGTCCGATGCCGCCGAGCGCGGCCTCGCGAAGCCGATCATCGAGACGCTGCCCGACACCTACGACACGCAGCTCGGCAAGTGGTTCAAGAACGGCCGCGAGCTCTCGCTCGGTCAGTGGCAGAAGGTCGCCCTCGCGCGCTCGTTCATGCGCCGCGACGCCGACATCCTCGTCCTCGACGAGCCCACCGCCTCGATGGACGCCGAGGCCGAGGTGAAGATCTTCGATCGCTTCCGCGAGCTCACCGAGGACAAGATCGCCATCGTCATCTCGCACCGGTTCTCCACCGTGCGCATGGCCGATCAGATCATCGTCCTCGACCGCGGCACCGTGATCGAGCGCGGCACGCACACCGAGCTCCTCGCCCAGGACGGCCGCTACGCGCGCCTGTTCAACCTGCAGGCGCAGGGCTATCGCTGACTTAGAACTCCGCGCTTGATTCCCGCGGCGCGAAGCTTTAGGTAAAGGGCTCGCCGCGAGCCGTGTTGTCGTTCGCAGGCAGGGAGACTGGCAGGATCGCCAGTGAAGTTCTCATGTCGAACTACGAAGTCATCGAGACGTCCAACGTGCCGATCAAGGCATGGACGCGTGGCGTTGGTATCGAGGATGCCGCGCGCAAGCAGCTGGAGAACACGGCGCGCCTGCCGATCATCTTCCGGCACGTCGCCGTCATGCCCGACGTGCACTTCGGCATCGGCGCGACCGTCGGTAGCGTGGTGCCGACGGAGGGCGCGATCATTCCCGCCGCTGTGGGCGTGGATATTGGTTGCGGGATGATGGCGGTGCAGACGGATCTCGACGCGAAGCTCTTGCCGGATTCTCTGAAGTCGCTGCGCACGGCGATCGAGAAGGCCGTGCCGCACGGGCGGACGGCGAACGGTGGGCGCGGTGATCGCGGCGCGTGGCACAAGGTGCCGCAGGCGCCGGGCAAGGCGTGGGCGAACCTCGAGCGCGAGTACAAGGTCATCGTCGACAAGCACCCGCGCGTGGGCCAGGGCACGACGTGAACCAGCTCGGCACGCTCGGTGGCGGGAACTACTTCGTCGAGGTGTGCCTCGATAACCCCGACAAGGTTTGGTTCATGCTGCACTCGGGCTCGCGCGGCGTCGGGAACCGGATCGGCAGCTATTTCATCGAGCTGGCGAAGAAGGACCTGCGCCACCAAGTGAACAACCTGCCCGACAAGGATCTCGCGTACCTGACGGAGGGTACGGAGCACTTCGACGACTACGTCGAGGCGGTGGACTGGGCGCAGCGCTAACGAGCTTCTGCGAACGTTCGCGTTCGGTTCCGGAGATCCGCGTCGACGCCGGCCGCCCACCAATGGAATTCTCAGTGCCCGACGAGCTCGGCCGGAACTATCGGGGCACGCAGGAATGGGCCGGGCTCAGCTTCGTGAGCCAAGTCCCAAACTTCGTCGTCGCGGCGACCCCGAAATCCGGTGTATGAACCTGCCCATGGGGAACTTCCGTACCGTCATGTCTATTGGTCTGCTCTCTGTTGCCGCATGCGGTGACGACGGCGGTTCCGCCACGATCGATGCGCCGAAGGCGATCGATGCCGCCGTCGATGCGATTCCGGACTCGCCGCCGGCCGATGTCGGGCCGACGTATGACTTCACGTGCCTCAACAACGCCGCACCGACGACGATCGCAGCGACGGTGACCGTTTCTGGTAGCGCGCAACACGTCGTCATTCAGGGTATGGCGCCGGCCGTCGTCGCGAACGGTGGCGTCTCCGTCAAGGCATGCAAGGGCGACTGCACGGGGCAGAATGATCTTGGCACGACGACGAGCTCGAACGTCGCTGGAACGCTCGGCGCGTACTCGACTGCGGCGCTCACCACAGGTGGGACGGCGCTCGACGGGTACCTCGACGCCACCAAGACCGGCGATCGGCGCACGCTCGTGTTCCCGCCGTCGCCGCTCGCGCAGAGTCAGTCGAATGTGCCGATCCTTCAGTTCAGCGACGGCGCGATGCTGGCGCTTGCGGGGCTCGGCATTACGCAAAGCGCGCAAAAGGGCATGGTCGGTATCGTGGTCACTGACTGCGCGGGCATGCCGATCGAAGGGGCAACTGTGACTGTGACGCCCGCGGGCGATAGCCCCCTGGACCTCGGAACGCTCGCGCAAGGCATGGCGCCGGGTACGTGGCTGATCATGAACGTTCCGGCCGGTGACGCGACCGTCGCGGCGACCTATGCTGGGATGACGTTGCGTAGCCACATGGTGAAGTCGGTTGCGGGAGCAACGACGACTACTGGCGTTCGTCCTGGCTACTAACCTCGGCTCGTTCGTCGCTAGCGAGTGTTGACGTGAATAGGTGTGCTCGGTGGCGGCTCGATCATCGCGCCAATGACGGCAGGTTCCACTCCGGGTGGCGTGACTGTCTGAATAAACCCGGCCGCGCCACCTCCACCGCCCGAGGACGCACCACTGGTCGTCGAACGTTTGCCTGCACCGGGGAATGAGTTGCCGCCGCCGTCGCCACCATCGCCTCCACCGAGAGCACCGAGGCCACCCCGAGCAGTGTTACTGCCGTCCTGGCCGAACTCGCCTTGGCCTCCATTGCTCGGCTGTCCAGCACCGCCACCGCCCCCGCGCGCGAAGACGGACCCTTTTATCGAAACCTTTAGACCCTGAAGAACGATCGTCCCACCTGCACCGCCGCCCGAACCACCTCCGAGAACCCCGACGAAAGTGAGTCCACCGGGGCCACCACCGCCTCCCGCGGTGATCGAACCATTCACGATTACGGAACCGCGGCACGAGATGAGCGTTAAGCCACCGCCGCCTCCACCGGTGCTTCGCATCCCGCCAACGAGGATCTGTATTGCGGCGGGGTCCATAGCAGGCGCTCCACCATTGGCATTGCCACCGTCGGTCGTAGATGTACCTCCGGCCGCACCTGAAGTGCGTCCGCCGGCACCGCCGCCGCCGAAGGAGGTGTTGCCGGGAACGCCGCCGGAAGTTGTAAACCCGGCACCAGGACCGTTCTTGGAAGAAATGATGTCTGTGCCTCTATGTGCGCCGGCATCGATCGACCCGTCGACGATGATGTCGTCGTCGGCGACGAGCGCCAAAGCCGCCCCCGTGCCAAGAGAGTTTCGGTCCGCGCTCATCCATGTTGCCAGCAGTGTTGCACCGGCTGCGATATGGATCGATTTCGCACGGACGACGCATAGATCGGGCGGGGTCACCTGAGTCACGCGGCCGCCGGTGCAATCGGCGGCTACCTCCGTGTCAATCGTTCCGCCGGTTCCAGAAATGGTGTACGCCCCCGTTGTAGGAGTGGCGCAGATGTTCGGGAGGTAGCGGGGTTCGAGAAAGGCGCAGTGAGCATCGCTGCCGCTTACGCAGCCACCTTGGCAGGTTTCGTGCGTCTCGATCCCGTCGGCGTCACATCGCAAGAGCTGATCATTCGTGCACGTCGCGGTGTTTGGAGTGCACGGCCTGCAGCTCCGACTCTCACAGCCGTTCGCGCAAGGTGTGACCTCATAGTTGTCGCCACCAGCAACACACGTCAGGGTGTCGTTCTCTCGGCACCCCGCCACCTCGCCAGGTGTGCAATCGACAGCGATGCATATGTTTGGGCTGCCCTCGATAGGTCCGTCCACATCGCAAAACGGACGACTGGGGTCGGGGCAGATTCCATCGAGGCAGACGGCCTCGTTGCGGCGAGTGCAGCCCGCCAGGGATTGTGCGACGAGAAGTCCCCATACTACGACTACGCCCACACTTCGCATGGCCGATACGGTAGCGCACAACGACGAATCGGTGGTGTTCCTCGAGACCACCGGCGAGCGCCACACGCTGGTCGTCGGCGGCCTGACCGCCCTCGAGCGCCGCGTGCGCGAGTGCGCTCGGCGCGGCGCCAAGCGCGTCGTCATCGCCGCCGCTCCGCTCGCGATCGCGCGGCCCCTCCCGATCCCGCTCGACTTCGTCGCGCCGGGCACCGCCGCCCCCGAAGGGGCGGCCGTCGAGCGCGCCGACGTCATCGCCGGCGTCGAGCTCGTCGACGACGCCGCCCGCAAGAAGGCCGAGTGGGCCCTCATCCGCGGCATGAACAAGTCCTACGAGGGCCCGGTCGACGCGCTCATCAACTGGCGCTTCTCGATGCGCATCACGCGCTGGCTCGCGCGCCGCTCCCTCGCCGTCACGCCCAACCACGTCACCATCACCGCGATCCTCCTCGGCCTCGCCGCCTCCGCCCTCGCCACCCGCGGCACCTACCTCGCCATCGCCCTCGCGGGCATCCTCCTCGAGGTCAACTCGATCCTCGACTCCGTCGACGGCGAGCTCGCCCGCCTGCGCTATCAGTTCTCGAAGCTCGGCCAGGCGCTCGACAACATGAGCGACGACATCGTCGACAACGTGTTCATCGCGGCCGTGGGCTACGCGCTCGGCGGCGTCTGGCTCTACCTCGGCCTCGCCGCTGCCGGCGGCCGCGTGTTCGTCTCGCTCAGCGTGTACTTCGCCGTCTGGAAGAAGCTCGGCAACGCCGACGTCATGGCCTACCGCTGGTGGTTCGAGACCGACGTGGCCACGGTCGACGAGCAGTTCGATCCGAAGGCGATCACCACCTGGCTCCGCAGCTTCGGCCGGCGCGATACCTACGTCTTCGTCTGGATGCTCGCGTGCATCTCTGCCTTCCCGTACTGGGTCGTCTGCCACGGCCTCGTCATCGCGGGCGTGAACGTCTCGCTCTGGATCGCGCAGACGACGGTGTTCAGGGCGAAGGCTTGGATCCGGCGCTGACGCGTAACGCCCTCACGGCTGTTTCGCGGCATCGAAGATGAACGTCACGGCCGTGCACACGGGCACCGCGCGGCCATTGTGCTTGTACGGTCGGTACAGCCACTGCCGCATCTCGCTGATGATCTTCCGATCGTACGCCGGGAACCCGCTCGACTTGAGCTGCGTCACCGAGCTCACGCTGCCCTTGTCGTCGAGGCACATCTTCATCGTGGCGACGACCTTCGTTCGCCCCGACTGGAGGATCGTCCCCCGCGTCGGCGCGTCGGGGAAGATCTGCTTGTTCCCCGCAACGCGCAGATTCTCGATCATCGTCGGTGCAACGTTCAGCGCCGTCGGCGGCGGCGGCGGCGCACCCAGCTGCCCGCCGACGATGCCGCCCATGATCTCGAAGTCGTCGTCGTCGAACTCGTAGGTGCGCGTGATCGGCCCGGAGGGCGCGACCGTGTTCGGATACTGCTCCACGAGCGGCGCCCGGCTGCCCGGATACACGAGCAACGACACGCTGCACGCCGCCATCGGCGTCCCGCGCACCGTGAACGGCTTGAACTTCCAATCCGCGGCGGCCGCCATGAACGCCGACGCGGCGACGCTCGACGACGACTGGATCGTGACGAGCTTCGCGACCTCGCCCTCCGGATCGAGGCACACCTTCAGCCACGCCGTGGCCACGAGCGCGCGCTGCTGCGCGATCTCGAGATCCAAGGTCTGCGCCACCTTCGCATCGACCACGGTGGTGCCCTGCGTGCGCAGCGCTTCGAACGTCTGCGCCGTCAGCATCGGCAGGGCGCGATCGGCGCCGCTCTGCGACGGGAAACCGATCCAGCGCAGCGAATCTCCCTGGAACGCGAGCTCGATCTCGATGCCGGGATCCGCGGTCAGGAGCCCGCCATCGCGCGCGGCCGGCTTTCGCGTGGTCATCTGCAACTTCAACCCGGCGAGGCACCGCGCGAACACGGCCCGCTCCGCTCCGCTGATCTCGCCGCTCCGCTCGAATCGCTTCGCGCACGCCGCATCGGGAAACCACATCCCGTTGTTCGTGAACTTCGCGCCGAGCACGTCGCTGATCGCACCGACGTTCTTCGCGCGGATCGCGACCGCGAGCTTCGTGGTGGCCGCCGCGGCGAGCGCTTCGCTATCGACCGTCTCGCGCGGGCGGTAGAACGCGGGCTTCGCGAACGCCGTTGCCGGCACCAGCGCGAGAATAGCGAGCCTCCACACCCCCTAGGAATAGACCGTCCACGCCGGCGCTGCCAGGCCGAAACGAGGTGCGGGACCGTTGGCACCAAGTGCCCTCCGGTCCCGCAGCAAGTTAACGAAAGTCGTCGAAGCTCAGTTCTTCTTGCCGACGAGCTTGAAGCTCGCCGCCGAGTAGCCCTTGACGTTCACGAAGACCTGCGCCGACTGCGCGAGGGTGACCTCGCAGCTCTCGTTCGAGCCGGTCTTGTACGGGCGGCAGTCGTAGCTGGTGTCGGTGGGCTCGCGGCCGACCTTGACGTAGAGGTCAGCGTCGCCCGAGCCCGAACCGGTGATCGTGAAGAGGTACTTGCCGGCCGCGAGCGTCGGGGTCGACCACTTCTTGTACGCGCCCTTCGCGACGGTGGCCGACTCGGTGAGGCCCGCCCACGCCTGCGGCTGACCGCCGCCGCCCGGGGTGAAGACGTTGTCCTGCTCGCCGGTGACGAGGACGAGCTGCGACGAGTCGACGCGCGAGAACATCTGCTCGTAGGTCTTCGGGTCCTCGTACGAGAGGAAGCCGCGGAAGAGGGACATGGTCGCGCCCGACATCGAGGCGAAGAACGCCGGCATCGCGTTGTTGACGATGTCGATGTACTTGTAGCCGGTGGTGTCGTCGCTGTTGATGCTCTTGTGCGCGGCGTTGAGCGCGTCGTCGATGTACGCGAACGTATCGCAGCCGTTCATGTAGACGACGACGTACTGACCGGCGACCCACTTGCCACGCTGCGCGAGCGCGCGGACGTTGCTGCCGAGACCGGCGTGGCCGTTGTAGACGATGTAGTCGGCGCGGGTGGAGAGCGCCTCGTAGCGAGCGCGGAACGCCGGCTGCGAGAGACCGGTGTTGACGTTATCCGTGAGGAGCGCGACGACGTGGACCTTCTTGCCATCGGGCAGGGTCGCGTTGAACTCGATGTCGGGGGCGCCGACGCCGGGGTTCGCGGGGACCGCGGCGGGGACAGTGGTGAGCGAGCGGGCCGAGAGCTCGGTCTTCATCGCACCGACGAACGTGTTGTACGCGGAGATGCCGGCGTCGGAGGCGGTGGTGGCACCGTCCTCGTACTTACCGAAGATCGCGACGACGTTGAGCACGCCGTCCTCCCACATCTTGTTGTACTCGGGGAACTTGCCGGTGGTCTGGATCGGGCTCGGCGAGACCATCGCGGAGACCTTCAGCGCGTCGGCCGCGGCGACCGAGCAGCCCGAAGCGCGCGGGCGGTAGTAGTAGAACATCGAGCCCGCGTCGACATCGTGCGCGCCGGCGTCGATGCAGGTGTGCATGTACTTCGTGGCGAACGCGCTCTGGCCCGCGCTCGAGATATCGGCCGGGAGGACGAAGTCGTACGTGTTCGGGATCGGCTGCGACTTGCGCCAGGCGACCGGCAGCTTCGCGTGGTACTTGATCTGCGTCTTGCCGCCGACGGTGGTCTTCGTGATGTTCGTGATCACGGCGCGGTCGATGCGGCCCACGGCCTCGTTGCCGTTGAGGTGACCGACCGAGTACAGGAGCTGGTCCTCGATCGTCTTGCGGTCGTTCCAGCTCGAGTCGGTGAGCAGCACGCCATCGAAGTCCATGTCGAGGAACACCGCGAGGGCGCTCGAATCGGCCTTGCCGTCATCGGACTTCACGGTCTCGCCGTCGTAGACGTCGTCGTCGGTGGCACAGCCGGCTACGGGGGCCGCGAGGGCGGCGGTGGCGAGGAACGTGGCGAGGCGCTTCATGCCCCCGCGATGAGCACGCTCCGTGCCGCCGATAATTCGGGCCAAGTCAGCGAAACCACGCGGCCGCCGGTCGCAACCGGACTAGCCACCGGCAAGCGGGCGAGCCAGTGATTCCGATCAGTTACTGGTCAAATTCACGTCGGTCGAGATGTCGCGCGTGCTGTTCCGCGCGACGAACGAGGAAGTCCAGGAGCACGGCGGCTCGCGTCGAGCCACATCGAGATCGGTGCGCCGAGCGAGAGCTACAGCGTGAGCCGGATGTGACACCGGCGTCAGAGCAATTCGAGGAATCTGGTAGTGTTCGCGGCCACAGCAGGCGTCCATGCAGATCCTCGTTCGGCACGCTCGCTGCTAGTCGCGACTATGGTGCGGTGGGACAGGTACTGGTTTGCGGAGGGTGGGCGGCTCGCCGCTGCGGTTCTCCGTGTCGCGATCGGCGTTGCGGTGTTGTGTGCCCTGCACCGATTGGACACGCACTGGCCCTCGACGGCACCGGGCGGTGGGGCCCACGCGATCTATCGCCCCGTCGGGATCTGGATGGTGTTCGGACATCTCGTGCCCGCCGACGGTGTGGTCTCGCTGTTGTGGGTCATCGCGTGGGCGAGCGGGGTCGCCATGCTGCTGGGCGCGTGGTCGAGGATTGCCACCGCGGTGAGCTTGACCAGCTTCCTGGCGCTCGCGTCGCTCTCGTACTCCGGCGGCGAGGCCTGGTCGCATCCGTACAATCCGATCCTGCTCGCGCAGGTCGCCTTCCTCGGTGCGCGCGGCGGCGATGCGCTCTCGGTGGATGCGCTGATCCGGCATGTCCGCGGGCTGCCGCCCGTGAACGTGGCGCGCGGGTATCAGTGGTCGATCCGGCTCGTGCAGCTGGCGGTGGCGCTCGTGTTTCTCTCGGGCATGGTCCACAAGCTCGCCGGCGCGGGCTTCACGCTGAAGTGGATCACCACGGATAACCTGCGCAATCAGATCCTCCTGCGCTACGACATCGCGGGAGCGCCGCATCCGGCGATCGTCGACTGGATCCTCGCCGACGTGTGGCGGTACCGGACCACCGCCGCGCTCTCGATGATCTCGCAGACGCTGCCGATCTTCGCGTGCGTGTTCGTGAAGCGTCCGGTGCTCCGTGCGCTGTGCGGAGCGGCGTTCGTGATGGAGACGATCGGGCTCGCGGTGGTGATGCAGTACTGGAACCTCGAGTGGGTACCCCTCGCCGTGGTGTTCGTGGATTGGGACGCGCTGCTCGCGAAGATCAAACCGTTGCCGGCGACGCCGGCGGAAGGGCGGCCACCGCGGGCGGCGAAGATCTTCGTGATCGGCTTCGTGGTGTTCGATCTCGCGACGACGTTCCTGCCGCAGGTCGATCAGAAGCTGAACACGTATCCGTTCACGCGGTTCGCGATGTTCGCGAAGCTGCGCGTGGATCCGCCGTACGACGAGCACCTCCCGTACAGCATTCCGGCGGGGCACTTCGAGATCGTGTCCGATCCGCCGATCAATCCCGCTCTGCTCGATTCCCGGCACCGGTCGCTCTACCTGACGAAGAGCAAGGATGACCTCCGGGCGCGGCTCGTCGCGATCTTCTCCGACGTGCGGCGCATGAACCCGGACGCGAAGGTCTCGGCGCTGCGCCTCTACGTCGCCGTGCTCGAAGTGCCGGCGTATCCCGGGACGCCGCTGTTCGTGCCGCGCGATATCGCGTTGCTCGCCGAGGTCACCACCGAGGGAGGCTTCACGTGCAAGCTCGATACGGCGGCGGACGCCGTGACGTACTACCTCGACGATTCACCGGAGCCGCACGCCGATCCGATCAAGGACTGGTCGTATCAGGTCGCGCGCGACGGGTGGGTCGTGAAGCGCCGCTAGGAACCGCAGGTCTCGAGCTCTTCGGGCGTCTTCGCCTTCATCGAGCAGCGGGCGGAGCCCTTCTCGTCCTCGGTGGGCGGCGTGGTGGCCCAGCGCTCCTCGCACTTCTTCACCATGTCGATGCGGATCTGCTTCACTTCGTCCGCCTTCTCCGCCGACTTCTCCGGCGTGGCGGCGACGTGCACGTCGACCATGTGATTGACGAGCTTCGGGCAGTCGATATCGTCGACGATGACGAGGCCACCGGCGTTCGCCGGGGCCGGAGCGGGCTTGCTCCCGCCGCACGCGGCGAGCAGGACGATCGCGAGGAGCCTCACTCCCACGCGATGTCCATGTGGTCGTCGTCGCCCATCGCCTTCTCGAGGAGGGCGAGGAGCTCGGGGTCGGCGCCGTTATCGGCCATGAGCTCGAGGGTGTCGCGATCGATGTAGTAGTCCTCGTCTTCCTCGTGGTCCTCCTCGAGCTGCTCGACGAGGAACTTGAGGTGAGCTTCGGTCACTTCGCCGATATCGGTGTCGGTATCGATCCGGATCAACTTGGGCATCGCGCGCGTCCTACTTCTGTTCGTCGCATTTCGCGACGGCTTCGAGACCACCGGCGGCCAGCGCGCATTCCACGCGTTGCTTGGCCGTCTTGTTCACACACACATCGAGAAACTCTGCTGACTTCGCTTCGGCGATCGCCGCCTTCTGCTTGGCCATGTCGGCCTTCATCGCGTCGGTGCCTCCGCCGGCGTTCGCCCCTGCCTTCTTGAACTCGAGGTCGATGAGGTGCTCGAGCAACTGCTTGCACGAGTCCTCGGAAGGCGCGTTCTTGCAGCCGGTCGCCAGGAGCATGGCCGCGATGATCCAGCGGTTCATGGGCGATATCGTATCACCGAGACGGTGGAACCAAGGATGCTCGAACGGCTTCGATCCGCGCGAGTACGGCCGGAGACGGCTTCAATGCCATCGCCCGGTCGAGCACCTCTGCCGCAGCGCGCGGCGCCTTGTCGGCGACCCAGGCGATGGCGAGGTGAACCATGATCTCGGCCTCGTTCGGCGCGAACCGCGAGGCGCGATCCAGCGCGCGGACCGCCTCGCGGGTCTTGCCCTGCTTGAGCAAGAGCCAGCCCCAGCTGTCGAGGATCGCCGGATCGCCCGGGGCGAGGTCGCGCGCGTGGGCGAGCCAGCGCTCGGCCTCCGGCAGGCGCTGGCCGCGATCGGCGAGCAGGTAGCCGGCGAGGTTCAGCGCGGCGGTGGAATCCGGATGCTCGGCGAGCAGCGGCTCGAGGATCGCGAGCGCGGCGTCGGGGGCCTTGACGTGATCCTCGAGGCGCGCGCGCGCGAGCTGTGCCGGGAGGCCGGCGGGCATGCCGGCGAGGAGCGCGCGGGCGCCGGCCGCGTCACCTTGATCCGCCTTCGCGTACGCGGCGACGAGCGCGAGATCCAGATCCTTCGGCGCGAGCTCGCGCGCGGGCGCCACGGCCACGGCGGCGCCCTTCGGATCGGCGGCGCCGAGGAGGATATCGCCCGCGAGCCGGCGCGCCTCGCCGAACCGCGCCGAGTCCTTCGCGACGGCCATCAGGCGCTTCACCGCGCCGGCCGGATCGCTCGCGGCGTCGATCTCGGCGTGCACGAGCGCGCCGGCATCTGGCTCCACGGCCGCGATCCGGATCGCGATCGCGCGCGCCTGCGCGAGCTTGCCGAGGCCGCGGGCGAGGCGGGCGATGGCGGCGAGCGCGTCGACGTCGCTGCGGTCGTCGTCGAGGAGCGTCAGGAGATCGAGCGCGGCGGTGCGGTCATCCGCTTCGCAGAGGAGCCAGAACAGCTCCTCGGCGATATCGAGCGCCTGGCCGCTGCGGTCGAACGCGCTGCGCGTCTGCTCGATCGCCTGATCGATGTGGCCCGTCTTGCGCAGCGCGCGTGCGAGATCGAGCCGCGCATCGATGTGGTCCGGATCGCGCTCGATCACCTCGTGGAGCTCTTTGATCGCCGTCTTGATGTCGCCGCGCTTCGCGAATCGCTGCGCGAGCCGATATCGCCCATCCACCGAGTCCGGGATCTTCTCGACGAGCTGCTTCAGCACCGCCTCGCTCTCGTCGGGACTCTCGAGCTTCGCGAGGCCGAGATAGCCGCGTTCGTCCTCGGGCGCGAGCTCGACCGCGCGCCGATACGCTTTGATCGCCTCGGTGCGTTTGCCGCTCCCCAGGAGGTCGCCCGACATCAGCCACACCTGCGGATGATCCGGCCACTTCTTGCGTGCGGCCGCGAGCGTGTCGTTGGCGGCCGCCTCGCGCTTCGCCTTGGCCTGCACGCGCGCGAGCTCCACCGCGATCATCGGCTGATCCGGCGCCGCCTTCGCCGCTTCCGCGAGCGACTCCGCCGCGGCGTCCCAATCCGAGCGATACCCGGCGAGCTTGCCGTCGAGATACAGCGCGTACGCCGCCGGCTGCATCGGCGGCAGCGGCTTCACCGGCGCGGCGTGCCGGCACGCGGCGAGCGCGAGCAAGACGAGGGCGCGGAGCCGGAACACGCGGCTAGCTCGTCTTCAAGGTCAGGCTCAGGCAGTCGGGCTCGGAGACGATGACCGTGTCGCCGTCCTTCAGGATCGCCTTGCTGATCCGGCCGAAGCGCACGTCGTTGACGAACGTGCCATTCGTGGTGCCCTGATCGATCGCGACGAGCTGGCCGCCTTCGTAACCGATCCAGACGTGCTTGCCCGACGAGCGCGGGTCGTCGATCACGATCTGCGCGATGCCGGGCTGGCGACCGATGAGCAGGCCCTGCGTGGTGAGCGAGAAGCGCTGGCCCTGCAGGCGGCCGCGCGTGCAGGTGAGCACGCCGACGGTCATCGAGCCGAAGGCGGTGGCGGCGATCGGCTGGTTGCCGCTCGCTTGCGGCCCGCGGCCGGGGACCATCATCGGAGCCGGCATCTGCGGCGCGCCGTGCTGCTGCGGCGGGTGCATGCCGTGCGGACGCGGCGGCGGCGCGGTCTTCTTGCGCCGCATGAAGACGATCACGCCACCGACGAGACCGACGAGCACGAGGATCACGGCGACGGCCACACCCGCGCCGCTCCCCCCGCCGCCCTGCGGGGGCGCGCTCGCGGGAGCCATGGTGTCGTCGGGCTTCGCCTTGGGCGGGTTGCCCTTGCCCTCCTTCTTGAGCGCGCGCGCGGCCTTGAGCATGCGCGGCGCTTCGGAGTGCGTGGGGAAGAGCGTGAGGACTTCTTCGAAGTCGACGATCGCTTCGTCGAGATCGCCGGCCCACATCTCGTCGAGCCCCTTCTTCCAGGTCTTCGTGGTCTGCGAGAGGTCGGTGTTGACCTTCGCCTCGGCGAGGAACTTCTTCACCGTGGCCGAGCCGACGATGAAGTTGAAGCCCTGCACCTCGCCGCGGCTGCCGAAGGTGGAGAGGCCGATGACCTCGCCGTGATCGTTGATGGTGGGGCCGCCGGAGTTGCCGTGGGTGATCGAGGCGCTGATCTGGATGATCGGCTCGCCCGCGGAGGTGCGCTTGATCGCGGAGACGGCGCCTTCGTTGATGGTCGCCTCGAGCTGCGACTTGTCGTCGAGGAGGCCCTGCATGTCGGCGGCGCCGGGGTAGCCGATCGCGAGGACCTTGTCCTGGATGAGGACCTTGTCGGAATCGGCGACCATGAGGTTCGGCGCGTCCTTGGTCTCGACCTTGATGATCGCGACGTCGGAGCCCTCGCCGGGCTTGCCGTAGGCCTTGACCGTGTAGTTAAGCTTGGTGCCGTCGGGCAGCACGATCGCGGCGTTGGGCACGGCGGTGGAGCCGTTCTGCAGCGTGCGTACGAGCTCGATCTTCTGCGCCTCCGTCATCTGATCGAGCTCTTTGGCGTACTGCTTCTGGATCTTGGCCGCGAGCGACTTGAAGGCCTCGGCCTTCGCGTTCTCCTCGCCCTTCTTGATGTCCTCGACGACGTGCGCGTTCGTGACGACGAAGCCGTCCGCGCTCACGAAGAAGCCGGAGCCCATGCCGCCGACGTACTCCTTCAGCTCGTCGTTGCCGACCTTGAACGTGACCTCCCAGAAGCCGAGGACACGGACGACCGAGCCCTTCGCGAAGATCGACGCGCGCTGGTTCGCGCTCGGCCCGTCTTCGGCGCGCGAGGGCGAGGCGAGGGCAAGCAGCAACGCGGCTGCGCCCAGCACGGCTCTCCCTCGGGACATACGCCTAGCTTACTACAGCGGAATGTTGCCGTGCTTGCGCGGCAGGTTCGCCTGGCGCTTGTTCTTCAGGGTGCGGAGGGAGCGGATGATGGTCCAGCGGGTGTCGCGCGGGCGGATGATCTCGTCGATGTACCCGAGCGAGGCGGCCTTGTAGGGGTTGGCGAAGCGCTCGCGGTACTCGTCGGTGAACCGGGCGCGCGCCTCGGCCTTGGCGGCGGGGTCGGTGATCTTGTCGAGCTCGCCGCGGAAGATGATGTTGACGGCGCCTTCGGGGCCCATCACGGCGATCTCGGCGGCGGGGTAGCTGACGTTCACGTCGGCGCGGATGTGCTTGCTCGCCATGACGTCGTAGGCGCCGCCGTACGCCTTGCGGGTGATCACCGTGATCTTCGGGACGGTGGCCTCGGCGAACGCGTACAAGAGCTTCGCGCCGTGCTTGATGATGCCGCCGTACTCCTGCGTGGTGCCGGGGAGGAAGCCAGGGACGTCGACGAAGGTGACGATCGGGATGTTGAAGGCGTCGCAGAAGCGGACGAAGCGCGCGGCCTTGATCGAGGCGTCGATATCGAGGCAGCCGGCGAGGTGCAGCGGTTGGTTCGCGACGATGCCGGTGGAGCGGCCGTCGAAGCGCGCGAAGCCGACGACGATGTTCTTGGCGTAGTCCTTCTGGACCTCGACGAACTTCCCGTCGTCGACGACGGCGTTGATGATCTTCTTGATGTCGTACGACTTGTTCGACTCGAGCGGCACGACGGAGTCGAGCGCCTCGTCGGCGCGGTCGGCGGGATCCGACGACGCGAGGGTGGGAGGATCCTCGGCGTTGTTGCTCGGCATGAACGAGAGCAGCTCGCGGAGGCGCGCGATGCAGGAGAGCTCGTCCATCTCGGTGAAGTGCGAGACGCCGGACTTGCTCGCGTGCGTCATCGCGCCGCCGAGCTGCTCCTTCGAGACCTCCTCGTGCGTCACCGTCTTGATGACCTCGGGGCCGGTGATGAACATGTAGGAGGTGCGATCGACCATCAGGATGAAGTCGGTGATCGCCGGCGAGTACACGGCGCCGCCCGCGCACGGCCCCATGATCGCGGAGAGCTGCGGTACCACGCCGGAGCTCAGAACATTGCGCAGGAAGATGTCGGCGTAGCCGGCGAGCGACTCGACGCCTTCCTGGATGCGCGCGCCGCCCGAGTCGTTGAGGCCGACCACCGGGCAACCGATCTTGGTCGCGAGGTCCATGACCTTGCAGATCTTCTGCGCGTAGGCACCGGAGAGCGAGCCGCCGAACACCGTGAAGTCCTGGGCGAAGACGCAGACGGGGCGACCGTCGACGGTCCCGTGGCCGGTGACCACGCCGTCGCCGAGGATCTTCTGGTCCTGCATGCCGAAGTCCGCGCAGCGATGGGTGACGAACTTGTCGAGCTCGACGAAGCTGCCCTCGTCGAGCAGCGCCTCGATGCGCTCGCGCGCCGTGAGCTTGCCCGCCTCGTGCTGCTTGTCGATGCGCGCCTGGCCGCCCGCGAGGGCCGCCTTGGCTTCCATCTCTTCGAGACGCGAAATCGGATCTTTCACGGGAGCGGCGTATACTTTCAACGTGGCGAACGTCAAGGGAAGCGCGCTCTCGTCGCGCATCCTGTGGGTGCAGTTGAATCACGGGGAGGCGGGGATCAATCGACTGTTGCCCCAGTGCTCGGTGGAGCTGCGCGCGATCATCGAGGGCGGCGTTCACAAGGCGAAGTGGTACCCGTTCGAGCAGTTCATCGAGCTCATCAGCACGATCGATCGGCTGTTCGGCAAAGGCGACCTCGGGCTCGTCGACGAGCTCGCTCGCTTCGGCGCGGATGCAAATCTGACGACGATCTACCGGCTGTTCTACAAGGTCGGCACCACGCACTGGATCCTCGGGCGCGCCGTGCGCCTGTGGAGCGCGCACTACGACACCGGCTACCTCGAGGTCATGACGCGCGGACCGAAGACCGCCGTGCTGCGCATGCGCGGCTTCGATACGCCGCACCGGATCCACTGCATGAGCGTGATGGGCTGGGCGAAGCGATCGATCGAGCTCTCCGGCGGCAAGAAGGTCGAGTCGAAGGAGACCAAGTGCCGGCTCGCGGGCGACGAGTTCTGCCAGCTCGAATCAACCTGGGAGTGATTCTTCGGGGCCGAACGTCATGCGGCGCTGCGCGGCGTCGAAGCCCTGCTGCGCCTCCGGCTCGGGCGTGAGCAGCGAGACCACCACCGCGACGAGGAACGACAGCGGCACCGTGATGATGCCCGGGTTCTTGAGCGGCACGATCGCGGGGCCGTTGTGGAGGAGATCCGTCCACACCGTCGGCGAGAGCGCGATGAGCACGAGCGAGCTGACCGTGCCGGTGACCATGCTCGCGACCGCGCCGCGCGTGGAGAGCTTGCGCCACAGCATCGAGAGCAGGAGCGCGGGGAAGTTCGCGCTCGCGGCGATCGAGAACGCGAGCCCGACCATGAACGCGACGTTCTGACCCTGGAACACGAGCCCGAGGCCGATGGCGAGCACCGCGAGGCCAACGGTGGCCCAGCGCGCGACCTTCAGCTGCTCCTTCTCGTCGACCTTGCCCTTGCGGATGACGTGGCCCCACAGATCGTGCGAGAGCGCCGCCGCACCGGAGAGCGTGAGCCCCGCGACCACGGCGAGGATCGTGGCGAACGCGACGGCGGAGA
>Ga0247741_1000858_pt1 | contig 16749 bp, 13 predicted proteins | sample UWRJL213509R2_FD_180945 | JGI IMG/M metagenome (GOLD analysis project Ga0247741, IMG submission 180945) | Plant litter microbial communities from Arlington Agricultural Research Station in Wisconsin, United States - UWRJ-L213-509R-2 | ecosystem: Environmental > Terrestrial > Plant litter >... | reverse complement strand
AGTTACCTCCCCTAGTCATCCCTGATTCGCTCGAACGCCCCGGAAGCCCCGGGGCGTTCGTCGTTTAACCGGAGGTCGTGACCGGGGCATGACTAGACCGCACGACCGGAACCCGCCGCCCGACGTCTGAGGGGTGTCTCGTGCGGGAAGGTCATGCCAGGCCGCTCGTCGACAGCTTCAAGTGTGACGCGGTTGCTGCCGTTAGGGTTGACCGGTGCGATTGAGTGAATTCCGGATAGCCGTCGAAGAAGAGTTCGGCGAGGCCTACGGCCGAGTCATCACACGGGATCTCGTGCTCGGTGACGTCGGCGGACTCACCGCGGAACAGGCCATCAAGGCCGGGGTGCCGCCGCGGGCAATCTGGACAGCCCTCTGCGACGCGAGCGACGTGCCCGCCGACCGACGCTACGGCGTCGGACTGCGCGACACGCAGAATTAGGTTCCGCGACACGTAGAGCCGAACTCGCGACACTCAGGACCAGGCTCCGCGACACGTAGAGCTGCACCCGCGACGCAAAACCAGACTCCGCGACACGCAGAGCTGACCCCGAGACACCCAGAATCAGACTCCGCAAGACGCAGAACCAGACTCCGCGACGCTTCTGCACTGCGAGTGCCGACCTGGGCGTGCTAACCAAGGCGCCGAACAGGCCGCGAAACCGGCCGCCGACCTCATCTCGTCGCTAGAACGGCATCACCTCGTCGGGGTTGTCGGGTGAGTCCCACGTGTCGGTGACCGGCTGTGGGGTGTCGGGTGTGGGTGCTTGGACGAATGCGGGTGAGAGGCGGCGTAGTGGTGCGACGCGTTTGGTGCGTCCGCAGGGGGAGATCCATTGTTTGTCGCCGGTGGGGAGTTTGACCATGGTCCATCTGGTGTTGTGGATGGTGCGGTGGTCGGGGCCGCAGGCGAGGGCGGAGTTGTCGAGCGAGGTGTCGCGGGATCGGGCCCATTCTGTGGGGTGGTGGCCGTCGGACTCGTTGGCGGTGGCGTCGCACCAGGGGGCGGTGCAGGTGCCGTCGACGAGCTGCACGGCGCGGCGGAGCGATCGGGGGAGGTAGCGGAATCTGTCGTCGAAGGCGATCACGGAGCCGGTGATCGGGTCGGTGAGCAGCCGGTAGAAGCCGGGGGCGTCGGCGACGAGCCGGCGGGCGGTGGCGGGGTCGATGGGGATGGTGCCGTTCAGGGTCGCCGGCGCGGTGTCTGCGCCGAGGAGGGTCAGGACGGGGATCTCGATGTGCACCTGGGCGACGATGCCGTGCCCGAGCCGCCGGCCGCCGACGCTCTGCCCGTCCCCGCCGTTGTGCCCGTCCGCGTTGCCTGCGGCGTTGCCTGTGTCGGTGGTGTCGTCGGTGACGGCGCAGAGGTCGCCCTTGAGCAGGATCTCGGTCGCGACGTCCGCCCGCCGCTGCGCCAGGGTGCGGGGGTCGCCCGCGAACGTGGGGCGGGCGATGTCGGTGACCCGGTTGTAGATCGCGGTGATGACCTCGTTCGCGTCGCGGATGGTGAGGAACCCGACCCCGTCCTCTCCCGGCTCCAGAGTCACCCCGCGGTACTGGGCGGCCCTCTGGTGGCGTTCCTCCATGGGCTCGGTGTGCAGCCTCTCCCGCGCCGCGATCACCCTGCTGCGGAAGGCGGAGTAGATCAGCGTCTGCGCCCACGGCAGCACGTCGTCCTCGAACCCGGCCCGCGCCTGCTGCGGCAGGGACCAGGCGGTGGTGGCGATCAGCCGCGCATGCTCGTAGCGGATCATCCCGGTCTCGAGCGCGTCGAGGGTGCGGGGCAGGTCGGCGACGAGGATCTGGCTCTCCTCGACCAGGTGCCGGGCGGCGGCCTTCGACAGGGTGAACGCCATCGCCACCTCCGTCGACAGTTCGACCTTGGCCCGGTTCTGGATCGACCAGCCCGCCTCCCGCCCGCGGTCGGCCCGCAGCCCGGCCGGCCTCGACCGGTCCTCGGCCTCCTCCTCCGCGGCAATCGCCACCGACACCTGCCGGAGTTGGTCGATGCTCCTCGCCCGCCGGGCGGCCGCGACCGCGAGCTGCCGGTCGGCGACCTCCGCGTCGTCGAGGAACCGGCCCACCAGCATCTGCCGCTGCACATGCGGGGACAGCGTGCGCGGGTCGGGCCTCGTGTCGTACTCCGGCGGAGGCTCGACGAGCAGATCATCGAGTGGGCCGTCGGGCGGCGTACCGCCCGGGTCATCCAGAATCGCGGTGTTTTCCATGCCCCCATTTTCCCACATTCGAACGTATGTTCGAGTATTTTCTGGGAGATTGTGGACAACGGATTGCGCCTGTGGATAAATGCATCGCGGCCGACGGGGTGTTTGTGCGGCGTGACACGCCATTAAAGTGTTCGAACATCCGTTCGGTTCTCTGTAGACTCCTACACAGCTTCTATCGAAGACGGTTTGTCCACCAACCGCGAGGCGTACGCCGCAATGTCGTACGCCGAGCCTACGGTTGAGACAACTGAAACAGCCTTTGTCGGGAGGCTGCGGACCTTGCATCATCGGTCCCCAGCGAACCGACAGCCTATGGGCAGCAACCTACGACTCCAAGGAGACACACAATGGCATCAGCAGCAGACCGCGAGAAAGCCCTCGATACCGCCCTCGCGCAGATCGACCGCCAGTTCGGCAAGGGTTCCGTTATGCGTCTCGGCAGTGACGAGCGCGCTCCCGTTGCTGTGATCCCCACGGGTTCGATTGCTCTTGACGTCGCACTCGGCATAGGCGGGCTTCCCCGCGGCCGCATCGTCGAGATCTACGGACCGGAGTCGTCAGGTAAGACCACGCTCACCCTGCATGCCATCGCGAACGCTCAGCGCGCGGGCGGCATCGCGGCGTTCATCGACGCAGAGCACGCGCTCGACCCCGAATATGCGCAGAAGCTCGGCGTCGACATCGATGCCCTGCTCGTCTCGCAGCCCGACACGGGCGAGCAAGCCCTCGAGATCGCCGACATGCTCGTGCGCTCCGGCTCGATCGACCTCGTTGTCATCGACTCCGTCGCGGCGCTCGTGCCCCGTGCTGAGATCGAGGGTGACATGGGAGACTCCCACGTCGGCCTCCAGGCCAGACTGATGTCGCAGGCACTGCGCAAGCTCACCGGTGGACTCAGCCAGACCAACACCACCATGATCTTCATCAACCAGCTGCGCGAGAAGATCGGCGTGATGTTCGGCAGCCCCGAGACCACCGCGGGTGGAAAGGCGCTCAAGTTCTACGCGTCGGTGCGCCTCGACATCCGCCGCATCGAGACTCTGAAAGACGGCACCGAGGCCTACGGCAACCGCACGCGCGTCAAGGTCGTCAAGAACAAGATGGCGCCGCCGTTCAAGCAGGCCGAGTTCGACATCCTCTACGGGGTCGGAATCTCGCGCGAGGGCAGCCTGATCGACTTCGGTGTCGAGCACGAGATCGTGCGCAAGTCGGGCGCCTGGTACACCTACGACGGTGACCAGCTCGGTCAGGGCAAAGACAACTCGCGCAAGTTCCTGCTCGAGAACCCCGAGATCGCCGCCGAGATCGAGGGCAAGATCATGCTCAAGCTCGGCATCGGTGCCGAGGGCAAGGCTGCGAAGGACATTGCCGACAAGGCTGCCGCAGTAGCGCGCTCCGAGGCCAACGCGGCGAAGCTCGCCGCGGCAGCCGAGAAGACGGCGAAGGCCGCGGGAGCAGCAGCCCTCAAGGTAGCGAAGGCCGATGCGAACGCAACGCCCAAGGGTGTGGCCGCTCGCGCCGACGCTGAGCTGCTCAAAGCAGTAGGAGAGTAGTCGTGGAGCGTTCCGACGGTCGTCTGGCGACGGTCAGTTACCTGTTCGGCGCACAGGCGCCGTCGGAACGCGAGAACGACGCCGCGGATGCCGCGGCGAGCGGTGCGACGCACGGTGACAGCGGGTCGCACGGTGGCACCGCGTCGCACGGCGACACCGCGTCGCACGGCGAGACAGGGGCGCACGACGCCGCGGTCGGTGACACCGCGGGTCCGGCCGCGAACGGCCGCACTCCGGCATCCGGCTGGTACATCGAGCCGGGAGGGGCCGACGAGGCCTCGTCACGCGACGATGAACCGGTCGAAGAAGAACCCGAACCGGAGGCCGCGGCCATCGCCGCGGCGCGTCGCTTCCTCTCGCTGGTGGAGAGCGGATCGACAGGCAAGGCAAGCACTTCTAGCCAGACAGCGACGAAGAGCGCGACAGCCGGCGCGGCAGACGAGACTCCCGAGAGGCGGTCGTCGCCCGGCGGCGTGCGTTTCGTCGAAGACACCCCGGTCGAGACAGAGGCGCCCAAACCGCCTGCCGTGCGCAAGGCGAGCATCAACGCCCTCGCCCGCAAGGGGATGTCGAGCGCGGAGATGGTGACCCTGCTCGAGAACCGCGAGATCGAACCAGAAGAGGTCGCGGCCGAGGTCGAACGCCTCGAACGCGCGGGGCTGCTCGACGACCGCGTGCTCGCCGAAGACCTGGTGCAGTCGCTGCGCGACCGAAAGGGTCTCGGCAAGTCCGCGATCACCGCAGAGCTCCGCCGACGGCGCGTCGACCAGTCCGCGATCGACGAGGCGCTCGAGAACCTCGACGTCGACGACGAACTCGAGCGGGCAACCGAGGTCGCCATCAAACGTGCCGGGCAACTGAGCTCCTACGACCGCACAACCGCCGAGCGGCGGCTGAGCGCGTTCCTCCAGCGCCGCGGCTACTCCGGCAGCGTGGTCGGGGCCGCGGTGAATGCAGCCCTCGGGCCCTCCGGGCCGCGCTTCCGCTGATCCGGCGACGCTTTCTCGGAGAACGGCGCCTTCGCTGAACGAACCTGCCGCGCTGAGGCCACCCTTCGGTGTTCCGGCCGCCGCAGAGTTCTACACTGGAGACCACTATGACCCTCGTTGCACCCGCCCCCGTTCTGTCTGACAGCGGCACGCCAGAACCCACCCGAGTGCGCACCTACGAAGTGCGCACCTACGGCTGCCAGATGAACGTGCACGACTCCGAAAGGCTCAGCGGCTCGCTCGAGGCCGCCGGCTACGTGCGGGCCACCGACGAGCAGGCCGACGTCGTGGTCATCAACACCTGCGCGGTGCGCGAGAACGCCGACAACAAGCTCTACGGCAACCTCGGAATGCTCGCCTCCGTGAAGAAGGTGCACGAGGGCATGCAGATCGCCGTCGGCGGCTGCCTCGCCCAGAAAGACAAGTCGGTCATCCTCGAGAAGGCCCCCTGGGTCGACGTCGTCTTCGGCACCCACAACATGGGGTCACTCCCCACCCTGCTCGAACGGGCACGCCACAACGACGAAGCGCAGATCGAGATCCTCGAATCGCTCGACGTGTTCCCGTCCACTCTCCCCACGCGTCGCGAGTCCACCTACAGCGGCTGGGTCTCCGTCTCGGTCGGCTGCAACAACACCTGCACCTTCTGCATCGTCCCCGCCCTGCGCGGCAAGGAGAAAGACCGCCGCCCCGGCGACGTGCTCGCCGAAGTGCAGGCGCTCGTCGACGACGGCGCCCTCGAAGTGACCCTGCTCGGCCAGAACGTGAACTCCTACGGCGTCGAGTTCGGCGACCGCCAGGCCTTCGGAAAGCTGCTGCGCGCCGCGGGAACCATCGACGGCCTCGAACGCATCCGCTTCACCAGCCCGCACCCCGCCGCATTCACCGACGACGTCATCGACGCCATGGCGGAGACCACCGCTGTGATGCCGCAGCTGCACATGCCGCTGCAGTCGGGCTCCGACCGCATCCTCAAGGCGATGAAACGCAGTTACCGGTCGGAGAAGTTCCTCGGAATCCTCGACCGCGTGCGCGCCAAGATCCCGAACGCCGCCATCAGCACCGACATCATCGTGGGCTTCCCCGGCGAGACCGAGGAAGACTTCCAAGACACCCTGCGCGTGGTCGAGGCGGCTCGCTTCGCGTCGGCGTTCACCTTCCAGTACTCCATCCGCCCCGGCACCCCCGCCGCGACCATGGACGACCAGGTGCCGAAGGAGGTCGTGCAGGAGCGCTACGAGCGGCTCACCGCCCTGCAAGACCACATCTCGCGCGAAGAGAACCAGAAACTCGTCGGCCAGGTCGTCAACGTGCTCGTCTCCGCCGGCGAGGGCAAGCGCGACGCCGAACGCCACCGCCTCTCCGGCCGCGCCGAAGACTCCCGACTCGTGCACTTCGACGTTCCGGCGGGAAGCGAGACGCCCCGCCCGGGCGATATCGTCACCGTGCGCATCAGCGAGGCCGCATCCTTCCACCTCGTCGCCGACGCCGCGCCCGGCGAGCCGCTCATCGTGCGCCGCACCCGCTCCGGCGACGCGTGGGACCGCGCCGAGGCCGAGTCGTGCGGTGTGCCCGCCCCCGCCGGCGCAGCGAGCGAGCCCGGCCGCGTATCGCTCGGCCTGCCCGGCCTGCGCATCGGAACGGGCCCCAGCGCCTCGCTGCCGCTGACCGCGGTGCGCCGAACCGCCCCGCGCCCGACCGGCGACAACCCGGCCGCTCCGCAGGTGTCGACCACCCCGATCTACGACCTGCTCGATGGCGAGCGCTAGCCATCCGAACGTCGTCGTGCTGATGGCCGCACTGCCGAACGTCGACGCGCGATGCTGATCGTCGTTGTCGGAGCGACCGGCACCGGCAAGTCCGGGCTGTCGCTCGACCTCGCCGAGACACTCGCCACGCGGGGCCAGCCGGCCGAGATCGTCAACGCCGACGCGATGCAGCTGTACCGCGGCATGGACATCGGCACGGCCAAGCTGCCGGTCGACGAGCGCCGCGGCATCCCGCACCACATGCTCGACGTTCTCGACGTGCGTGATGAGGCCAGCGTCGCCGACTATCAGACGGATGCGCGCCAGGCCATCGCGGCCATCGAATCGCGCGGGGCCTGGCCGATCCTCGTGGGCGGCTCGGGGCTCTATGTGTCGAGCGTCATCTACGACTTCCGGTTTCCCGGCACTGACCAGGCGATCCGCGAGCGGCTCGAGTCGGAGCTGCTGACCGTGGGCCCCGGCATGATGCACCGGCAGCTCCTCGCGGTCGACCCCGCCGCCGCCGCCGCGATCGGCCCCAGCAACGGGCGTCGGATCGTGCGCGCCCTCGAGGTGGTCGAGATGACCGGCCAGCCGTTCGGATCGGGACTGCCCGACGACGACGCGCTCTGGCAGCCCGCGACGATTCTCGGCCTGCGGGCGCCGCGCGACGAGCTCGTGACGCGACTCGACGACAGGGTCGAGCAGATGTGGCAGCACGGGCTCGTCGGCGAGATGGAGTCGCTGCTGCCGCGGGAGCTCGGTGTGACCGCCGCCCGCGCGATCGGCTACGCCCAGGCCGCCGCCCAGCTGCGCGGCGAGATGACCGAGCGCGAGGCGATCGAGCAGACCCAGCTCTTCACCCGCAAGTATGCGCGGCGGCAGGTGAGCTGGTTCCGTCGCTACGAGGCGATCAACTGGCTCGACTACGACGATCCGCAGCGACTGGCCACGGCACTGGATAGGCTTGCGCGGTGACTACTCTGCACTTCACCAAGGGCCACGGCACCGGCAACGACTTCGTGCTCTTCTCCGATCCCGACGGGTCGATCGACCTGACCGCCGCGCAGGTCGCGGCGATCGCCGACCGGCACTTCGGCGTGGGCGGCGACGGCGTGCTGCGCGCCGTGCGCTCCACGCACATCCCCGAGGGCGCCGAAGCCCTCGCCGAAGACGACACCGCAGAGTGGTTTATGGACTACCGCAACTCCGACGGCAGCCTGTCGGAGATGTGCGGCAACGGCATCCGTGTGTTCGCCCGCTACCTCATCGAGAACGGGCTCGCCACACTCGAGCCCGGCGACACCCTCGCTATCGGCACCCGCGCCGGAGTGCGCGACGTGCAGCGCAACCTGAGCGGCTTCCAGGTCGACCTCGGCCGTTGGCGGCTCGCCGGCGGAGAGCCCCTCGTGAGGGCGAAGAACCTCGCCGTCGCCCGACCCGGACTCGGCATCAACGTGGGCAACCCGCACGTGGTCGTGGCCGTCGCGAGCGAGGAAGAGCTCGACAGCGCCGACCTCAGCTTCATCCCGCAGCTCGACCCGGAGGCTCCCGACGGCGCCAACGTCGAATTTGTGCTGCCCGCCGACCCGATGGTCAAAGACGGCGTCGGCTACATCCGCATGCGCGTGCACGAGCGCGGCAGCGGCGAGACTCTGTCGTGCGGAACGGGAGCCGCCGCCGCCGCTCTCGCCGTGCGCCACTGGGCCGGGGCCGGCGCCCCCAACCAGTGGAAGGTCGAGGTTCCCGGCGGAACGGTGGGCGTGCGGATGTTCCCGACCGAAGACGGCGAGCATGTCTCGCTGAGCGGCCCCGCCGACCTCGTGTTCGAGGGCGAACTCAGACTCTGACCCGGCCATCTCGACCGGCCACACCCACCGATTGGACAGTATCGTGCTTCCTCTGAAACTCGGATACAAGGCGAGCGCCGAGCAGTTCGCCCCGCGCGAGCTCGTGGAGATCGCGGTCGCAGCTGAGGACCACGGCTTCGAATCGGTCATGGTGAGCGACCACTTCCAGCCCTGGCGGCACACCGGCGGGCACGCACCGTTCTCGCTCGCCTGGATGGCGGCGGTGGGGGAGCGCACCCGGTCGATCCAGATCGGCACCTCGGTCATGACACCCACCTTTCGCTACAACCCCGCGGTCATCGCGCAGGCCTTCGCCACCCTCGGCTCGCTCTACCCGGGCCGCATCGTGCTCGGGGTGGGCACAGGCGAGGCGCTCAACGAGATCGCCACGGGCTTCCGTGGCGCGGGCGAGCAGGACTGGCCCGAGTTCAAAGAGCGCTACGCACGCCTGCGCGAGGCGATAACCCTCATGCGGCAGCTGTGGACCGAAGACCAGGTGAACTTCCGCGGCGAGTACTACTCGACCCACGATGCGAGCATCTATGACAGGCCGGATGCCCCGATCCCGGTGTACATCGCCGCCGGCGGGCCGCTCGTGGCCGGCTACGCCGGGCGAGCGGGTGACGGCTTCATCTGCACGTCGGGCAAGGGCATGGACCTCTACACCGAGAAGCTGCTGCCCGCCGTCGTGGCGGGTGCGGAGAAGGCCGGCCGCGACGCGGCATCCATCGATCACATGATCGAAATCAAGCTGTCGTACGACACCGACCCGGACGCCGCCCTCGAGAACACCCGCTTCTGGGCGCCGCTGTCGCTCTCGAAAGAAGAGAAGCACGACATCACCGACCCCGTCGAGATGGAACGCGCGGCCGACGCCCTGCCGATCGAGCAGGTCGCGTCGCGCTGGATCGTCGGATCCGACCCCGACGAGACGGTCGCCCGCATCGGCGAGTACATCGACGCGGGGTTCAACCACCTCGTCTTCCATGCGCCCGGGCACGACCAACGACGCTTTATGCAGTCGTTCGAACGCGACCTCGCGCCCCGCCTGCGCGCCCGCCCGTAGCGCTATCGCACGGCGAGCCACTGCCGCCAGCATTCCCGGCGATGTGAAGCAATATGACCGTGCGTGACTCCCGCTTACCCGCGGGCAGAGTCGCGGCATCCGCGCGCCCCTAGCGTCGGGAGTGCGGCGTGGGGGAGAGCCCCGCCGCTCGAGCGCGGAGGAGCACCCATGACCATCGAGATTCGCACCGCCCCCTGGGACGGCCTGGAGGCGAGCGCCCTGCGCCTCGAGATGGACACCGAGCTGCGCCCCCGCTACGCCGACCTGTTCGCGACCAAGCCCGCGTATCCGGCCGTCGAGGTCGACGCGGTCCGGTTCACCCTCGTCGCCTTCGACGGCGACCTGCCGGTGGGCACGGCATCGCTCAAGAGCACCGACGGCTTCTGGGAGGTGAAACGGGTCTTCGTCGCCGCCACCCACCGCAGGCTGGGCCTCGCCGCGCGGTTGCTCGCGGCGGTCGAGGACCGCGCGAAAGAGCTGGGCGTCTTCGAGCTCGTGCTGCAGACCGGGCTGCGCCAGCCCGAGGCGATCGCCCTGTACGAACGCGAGGGCTGGCTGCTCATTCCGCCGTTCGGCCCCTACACCGACGACGCCGTGATCAGCCGGTGCTTCGCCAAACCGCTCGCCCCGCTCGTCGTCGCCGTCGAGCTGCCCGCCACCGGCCGGGCCACAACGCTCGTGCGCGACTCGCTCGCCGCGCTGAGGGGCTTCGCCGCCGTCGGGGTCGACTTCGCCGTGATCGCAGACGAGGAGCCGGCCGAGGACGCGCACGCCCGCATCGACGCACCCACCCTCGCCGCCTTCGCCGCTCCCCAGGTGCCCCAGCTCGGCATCGGCGCGACGATCTCGACCACCCACACCGAGCCGTTCCACCTCTCCAAGGTCGTGCAGACGCTCGACCACGCGTCGCTGGGCCGAGCCGCCTGGCAGGTCGCGGTGTCCACCTCTCCCGCCGAGGCCGCACGGTCGGGGCGCAGGAGTGCGGTGGACGACGCTGAGGCGTGGGCCGAGGCCGAGGAGGCGATCGAGGTCGCCGAGCGGCTGTGGGACTCGTGGGAAGACGACGCCGAGATCCGCGACCGCGCCACCGGCCGGTTCATCGATCGCGACCGCGTTCACCACATCGACTTCGAGGGCCGCTTCTTCTCGGTGCGTGGGCCGTCGATCGTGCCGCGCAGCCCGCAGGGCCGGCCGCCGATCATCGTGCGCGTCACCGGGCCGGAGTCGCTCGACGTCGCCGCCCGGCGCGCCGACGTGATCCGGGTGCCCGCGTCGGGCGTGGCCGAGGCCCGCGCCGCGGTCGACGAGGCCGGCCGTGCGCAGCTCGTGACGATCCTCGTCGACGTGGCCGCGGCATCCGCGAGCCTCGTGCGCGACGCTCTCGCCACCCTGCGGCACGACACCGGGGCAGACGGCGCCGTCATCGTGTTCGATTCGACACCGGATGCCGCCGACTTCGTCGACCCACTGAGGCCGTTCGTGCAACGGGCCCTCGCACGGCCCGGCCGCCCGGCCACCCTGCGCGACCGGCTCGGGCTGGAACGCCCGGCCAGCCGCTACGTGCGCACACTCGAGGGAGCACGCTCATGACCGCCCGCAAGCAGATCCACCTCGCCGCCCACTTTCCCGGGGTGAACAACACCACGATCTGGTCAGACCCGCTCTCGGGCAGCCAGATCGACTTCTCGTCGTTCGAGCACTTCGCGGCGACCGCGGAACGGGGGCGGTTCGACTTCCTGTTCCTCGCCGAGGGACTGCGGCTGCGCGAGCACAAGGGCGAGATCCACGACCTCGACGTGGTCGGACGCCCCGACACCCTCACCGTGCTCGCGGCCGTCGCCGCTGTCACCGACCGCATCGGACTCGTCGGCACGATCAACACCACCTTCAACGAGCCGTTTGAGCTCGCGCGCCAGCTCGCCTCGCTCGAACTCGTCTCGGGCGGACGCTCCGGCTGGAACATCGTCACCACGAATGACGCGTTCACGGGCGAGAACTTCCGTCGCGGCGGCTACCTCGACAACGCCGACCGCTACACACGCGCCGCGGAGTTCGTCGACGTGGCGACGGCGCTCTGGGCCGGGAACGGGGCCGGCAACGGGGCCGTGAACGAGTCACGGGTCGAGCACCACGGCGACTTCTTCGACGTCGTCGGGTCGCTCGAGCTGCCGGCCAGCCCGCAGGGAAAGCCGATCATTCTGCAGGCGGGCGTCTCCGACGAGGGGCGCGACCTCGCGGCACGCTACGCCGACGCGATCTTCTCGCCGTTCGCCGACCTCGCCACCGGCCGCACGTTCTACGCAGACATCAAGTCGCGTCTGGCGCGGTTCGGGCGCGGCGACGACGATCTCAAGATCCTGCCGGGCGCGGCCTTTGTGCTGGGCGACACCGAGGCGGAGGCCGACGAACGCTACCGGTACGAACGCCGCGCCCAGGTGAGCGGCGCCACCGCCCTGCGCACGGTCGAGGCCGTGTGGGGCAGGGACCTCTCCGACTACGATCCCGACGGCCCGTTGCCCTCCATCGAGTTGGTCGTCGAGAATGTGGAGCTCGCGGCCGGGCGGGCGAGTGTGCACAAGGACCGCCGCGGCACCGCGCTCGAATGGGTCGAGCGCGCGGCCGCCGACGGACTGAGCATCCGCGAGGTGGCGATCGCGAATCTCAGCCGGGGAGTGCTCGTGGGCACACCGACGCAGATCGCCGACCGCATCGACGAGTTCGTGCAGACCGAGGCGAGCGACGGGTTCATCCTCGTGCCGTCGATAACCCCGACCGGGCTCGACGAGTTCGTCGACACGGTGATCCCGTTGCTGCAGGAACGCGGCTCCTACCGCACCGACTACGAGGGCACGACACTGCGGGAGAACCTGTTCGCGTGATCGCCGGTTGAACAGGCCGTCGGCGGCCGGGGCTACTTCTTGCGGGCCCTGATGACCCGGTAGCCCTTGTTCGTGGCCGTGCGCACAAACGTGAACTCTTCGGGGAAGGTCGCCTGCATCCAGCGGTGCAGCGAGTCGGATCCGAGATTGCGTTGCACCACGAGCCATCCGTCCGACCCCGCATCGAGGCGCGGCAGCCACTTCTCGAGCAGGCCGTGCAGCTCGTTCTTTCCCACGCGGATCGGCGGGTTCGACCAGATGGTGGTGAACACGACGTCGTCTGGCACCTGGTCGGGCGTGACCGCGTTGATGTTGGTGGCGCCCACGATCTCGGCGTTGCGGCGCACGAGGTCGAGCGCCCGCTCGTTCACGTCGACGGCCCAGACGGTGCTGCGCGGCGACTCGACCGCGAGGGTCAGCGCGATCGGACCCCAGCCGCAGCCGAGGTCGAGCACGTTGCCGCCGGGCGGGGGAGCGGGAACGTTCGCGAGCAGAACCTGGGTGCCGGTGTCGATGTGCTCCGGGCTGAAGATGCCGTTCGAGGTGGTGAGTTCGTAGGCCCGTCCGGCAATTCTCGCGTGGATCGTGCGAAGTTTGAGTTCACTCTCCGGGGACGACGCGAAGTAGTGCTCATTTGACATGCACCGAACCTATCGAAGTCTAGGCGAGTAGGGTTAATGCTAATGAGTGAAAAAGTAGACAGTCCCGTTGAGAGCGACGATGTGGTAGCACGGGTTCTGGCCAGCGCCGGCGCACCCTCAGCGGGCCACACGGTGTTCGGTTCCAGTGCACAGGCCCTGCAGAGCGCCTCGCACTACGACGAGAGCCGCGACGGCGACCAATTCGACCGCGAAGACCGCCAGGCGCTGCGCCGCGTCGCCGGTCTCTCCACCGAACTCGACGACGTCACCGAGGTCGAGTACCGGCAGCTGCGCATCGAACGCGTTGTGCTGATCGGCATCTACACGCAGGGCAACACCGTCGACGCCGAGAACTCGATGCGCGAGCTCTACGCCCTCGCCGAGACCGCCGGGGCCGTTGTGCTCGACGGCCTGCTGCAGCGTCGCGCCAACCCCGACCCCAGCACCTACTTCGGCAAGGGCAAGGCCGAAGAGCTGCGCGGTATCGTCGCGGCGAGCGGGGCAGACACGGTCATCGCCGACACCGAGCTCGCGCCCAGCCAGCGTCGCGCCCTCGAAGACATCGTCAAGGTGAAGGTCATCGACCGCACCGCCGTGATCCTCGACATCTTCAGCCAGCACGCCAAGAGCCGCGAGGGCAAGGCGCAGGTCGAACTCGCGCAGCTCGAGTACATGCTCCCGCGCCTGCGTGGTTGGGGCGAGGCGCTCTCCCGACAGGGTGGTGGCGCCGGTGGTTCGGGCGACGGCATGGGAAGCCGTGGTCCGGGTGAGACGAAGATCGAGCTCGACCGCCGCCGCATCCACACCCGCATGTCGCGGCTGCGCAAGCAGATCAAGGGCTTCGCGCCGGCCCGCGAGGCCAAACGCGCCAACCGCAACCGCTTCGAGGTGCCCAGCGTCGCCATCGTCGGCTACACCAACGCCGGCAAGTCGAGCCTGCTCAACCACATCACCAACGCCGGGGTGCTCGTCGAGAACGCCCTGTTCGCGACCCTCGACGCCACGGTGCGCAAGTCGGTCACGGCCGACGGCCGCCCGTACACGCTCACCGACACCGTCGGCTTCGTGCGCAACCTGCCGCACCAGTTGGTCGAGGCGTTCCGGTCGACGCTCGAAGAGGTGGGCGAATCCGACGTGATCGTTCACGTCGTGGACGCCTCACACCCCGACCCGGCCAGCCAGCTCACCACCGTGCGCGAGGTCATCGCCGAGGTCGAGGCGCGCGAGATCCCCGAGATCGTCGTCTTCAACAAGGTCGACCTCCTTCAGGACGACGACCAGCGGCTGCTGCTGCGCGCCCTCGAACCCGCCGCGATCTTCGTCTCCGCCCGCACGGGCGAGGGTGTCGCAGAGCTCCAGGCGCGCATCGGCGAGCTCGTGCCGTCGCCCGACGTTCAGGTCGAGCTGCTCGTGCCCTACGACCGCGGCGACGTCGTCGCGGGCCTGCACGACCGGGGCCGCATCCTCACCACCGACTACGTCGAGGGCGGCACCCGCATCTCGGCGATGGTGAACTCGATGGACGAGGCCGCGCTCAAGGACTTCTCGGTCGTTCCCGCGTAGTCATCTCGGGCTGAGCCATAGCTCCAGCGCGCGTAACACAAAGCAACTCTCCTGCGCCGTCGCCGAGGCCCCGATAGCGTAGAACCGTTGCCGGCACGACTGCGGCACGGAGCGACAGCCGAGCCCGGCACCCGCCCATACCGAATCAGTTTCTTGATGACCGGAGGGCCCAGGTGAGTACCGTGACGACCACAGTCGATCGCCCCACGTTCTCGTTCGAGCTCTACCCGCCGCGCTCCGCCGCCGCGGAGGAGGCACTGCTCGGCTCGCTCGAGCACCTCGTGAACGCCGGCCCCGAGTTCATCTCCGTGACCTACGGCGCCAACGGGTCGTCACGCAGCTCGTCGCTGGCCGTGCTGCTGCGCCTCCTCGCCGAGACCGACGTTCGTGCCATGGCCCACCTCACCTGTGTGGGCTCGTCGTACGCCGAGGCGACCCGGCTCATCCGCGAGTTCCTCGACGCGGGAATCACGAGCTTCCTCGCCCTGCGCGGCGACCCGCCCGTCGGCTCGGTCGAGGGCGACAGCTTTCTCGGCGACCTGGGTAGCGCGGGGGAGCTCGTGCAGCTCATCCACCGGGTGCAGGCCGAACGCGAGCAGTTCAGCCTCAACGACGTTCCCGGCTTCCCCGGCGCCAAACGCCTGGGCAGCGGCCACAAGGTCACCATCGCGGTCGCCGCTTTCCCCAACGGGCACCCGCGCAGCCGCTCGGTGGAACAGGACCTCGACACCCTCCTCGCGAAGGAGGCCGCCGGTGCGAACCTCGCCATCACCCAGCTGTTCTTCCACGCCGACGACTACCTGCGTTTTGTCGACCAGGCCCGCTCCGCCGGCGTCACCATGCGCATCCTCCCCGGCATCATGCCCGTGCTGAGCCCACAGCGTCTGCGCCGCATCGTCGAACTCACCGACGAGAAGCTGCCCACCGACCTGCTCGCGAAGCTCGAGGCGCAGTCGACGCCCGAGGGTCAGGCCGCGGTCGGCATCGAGCACGCGATCGACCTCGGCAACCGCGTGATCGGCGACGACCGCCCCGGACTCCACCTCTACACCTTCAACCAGCACGAGGCCGTCATCGAGGTCTTGCGCGGCACCGGCTTGCTCTCTCTCACCACCGAACACAACTAAGGAATCCAGCAATGAGCACTCCCTTCCCCACGGGCACCATCCTCGGATACCCGCGCATCGGCCGCCGTCGCGAGCTCAAGAAGGCCGTCGAGGCCTTCTGGGCCGGCAAGATCGGCGCCGACGAGCTCGAGGCGACCGCCGCGGAACTGCGTGCCGTGACCCGTGAGCGTCTCGTCGGCCTCGGCCTCGGCGCCACCGACTCGTCGATTCCCGAAGCGTTCTCCTACTACGACCAGGTGCTGGATGCCGCGGTGACGGTCGGTGCCGTCCCCTCCCGTTTCCAGCGGCTCGTGCGCGAAGACGGCACGCTCGACCTCGCCGGCTACTTCACCATCGCCCGCGGCGAGGGGCAGGACGTGCCCGCCGAGATGACCAAGTGGTTCGACTCCAACTACCACTACCTCGTGCCCGAGATCGGCCCGGAGACCGACTTCCACCTCGCCTCCGACCGCCTGCTGCGCGAGGTCGCCGAGGCCACGACGAGCGGCTACCGCACGCGCCCCGTGATCGTCGGCCCGGTCACCTTCCTGCTGCTCAGCAAGGCGAGCGAGAGCGCCCCCGAGGGCTACCAGCCGCTCGACCGCCTCGACGACCTGCTGCCTGTCTACGCCGAGCTCATCGCCGGCCTCACCGCTGTCGGCGCCGAGTGGGTGCAGCTCGACGAGCCCGCCCTGGTGAGCGAGTCGATCGAGGTCGACCGTGCCACAGTGCTCGCGGCCACCAAGCGGGCCTACGACCTGCTCGGAGCCGTTCCCGCCCGCCCGCAGATCTTCGTCTCCGCGCCCTACGGCTCGCTCGACGACGCGCTGCCCGTTCTGCTCGAGTCTCCCGTCGAGGCCGTCGGCCTCGACCTGGTTCGCGGCTCCGTTCCCGAACTCGCCCACACCACCGACACGACCCTCGTCGGCGGCGTCGTCGACGGCCACAACATCTGGCGCGGCGACCTCGACGCAGCCTTCGGCAAGCTCGAGGCGCTGCGTGCCCTCTCGCCCAACGTCTCCGTGTCGAGCTCGACGAGCCTGTTCCACACCCCGCACTCCATCGCCGACGAGCCGAAGCTCGACGACCGCCTGAAGAGCTGGCTCGCCTTCGCCGACGAGAAGGTCGC
>Ga0247741_1000857_pt1 | contig 16751 bp, 14 predicted proteins | sample UWRJL213509R2_FD_180945 | JGI IMG/M metagenome (GOLD analysis project Ga0247741, IMG submission 180945) | Plant litter microbial communities from Arlington Agricultural Research Station in Wisconsin, United States - UWRJ-L213-509R-2 | ecosystem: Environmental > Terrestrial > Plant litter >... | reverse complement strand
TTCAACCAACAATGCTGCAGTGTCTTGATCAATAGATTCATTCATGGATGCCATGACGCCCATCTTCATCAAGCGCTTGATCACTTCGCCAACCTTTACGGTTAAGCGCTGCGCCAGCTCAGAGACGACGATAGTTTCTGGTACATCAACTTCATGAATGATTTTAGCCGTAGGCTTTTTGAACGCATGTTTGTTGTGCTTTTTGTGGCTCGCACGCAGGTGAGTACGACGCGCTAATACATCACTATCTTCGCTTTCATCAGCAACGATATCCAACAACTCAATTTTACTGGTCTTCTTGCCTGCAGCGCCTTTCTTGGCAGTTTTCCCACCTGGGCCGCGTTTGCGAGAATCACCGCTATCATCCGCATCGTCATCATGCTTATGGCTCTTTTTATGGCCATGACCATGCCCAGCTTTTACGTCATCAATCGGTGCAGCAACAGCAGGCGGTTTTGGCTTGTTATGCGCTGGACGAGCAGTAGCTGCAGCTTCTTTAACAGCCGGCTTCTGATCCACACGTGGCGCGTCTGCGGGACGTTTAGCTATCGGTGACGGTTGCGGCTGACGCTTGGCTTCTTCACGTGCTTTAGCATCTGCAACACGCTGCGCTTCTTCCGATTGGCGGCGCTCAATAGCAGCGCGACGCTTTTCTTCCACGCCATCGGTGAAAGAAATACGGTGCGAAGGTACTGGCGTTGGTTCGGAAGCTGGCTCGGCCGCCGTTACTACAGGGGCTTCTACCACTGGCTCTGGAATTACTTCAACCACTGGCTCACTAACAATTTCAGCTTGCTCAGTAGCGAAATCTTCCGGCTCTTCAACCTGAACATCTTCATCATCACGTTTAACGTAAGTTCTCTTTTTACGAACTTCAACGTTAACGGTTTTGCGCGCACTGCCACTACCGGTTTTGATAGTTGTGGTTGTTTTACGCTGCAAAGTAATTTTCTTTGGCTCGCCCGTCGCTTCGCCATGACTGGTTTTCAGAAAAGACAACAACCGCTGCTTTTCATCATCAGACACACGCGCTTCAGGCGATTTTTGGCTTAAGCCAGCCTCTTGCATTTGTTTTAGCAATCGATCTACCGGTGCACCTACCGATTTGGCGAGTTCGCTAACTGTTACTTCTGCCATTGTTTTTCCTCAGGAATAGTTCTTGGCTCAAATTCAAATAGGTCGTTTCATAGCTGGCATTAAGCAAACCACGGTTCACGAGCCTTCATAATCAGCGCTGCTGCACGCGTAGCGTCAACACCTTCAATATCGGATAAGTCATCAACTGATTGTTCAGCAAGGTCTTCCATTGTGATAATGCCGCGGCTGGCAAGATTAATCGCAAGAGCTTGATCCATGCCTTCCATATTGAGCAAATCTTCTGCTGGTGCCACACCCTCAAGACGTTCTTCCGAGGCGAGGGCCTGGGTTAACAAGGCATCTTTTGCACGAGCACGTAATTCTTCAGCAATATCTTCGTCAAAACCTTCAATAGCCAACATTTCTTCAAGCGGTACGTAGGCGACTTCTTCGAGTGTCGTGAAACCTTCTTCAACTAACACTGCCGCTACATCTTCGTCTACATCCAAGGCATTCATGAAAATTTGGATGAAACTACCGGATTCAGCCTGTTGTTTGGATTGCCAATCGGCAACGCTCATAACATTGATGTTCCAGCCAGTTAAATCACAGGCTAAACGTACGTTTTGACCGCCGCGACCAATTGCCATGGCCAAGTTGTCTTCGTTAACAGCCAAGTCCATTGAACCTGCATCTTCATCAACAACGATGGATTCAATTTCAGCGGGCGACATGGCGTTGATAACGAACTGCGCCGGGTTATCGTCCCACAGCACTATATCAACACGCTCATTACCGAGTTCGTTCGATACCGCTTGTACACGCGAACCGCGCATACCAACACAAGCACCAACTGGGTCGATACGGCCATCGTTAGTTTTCACTGCAATTTTCGCGCGCAAACCTGGGTCGCGAGCAGCGCCTTTAATCTCGATGATATCTTCAGCGATTTCCGGTACTTCAATTTTGAAAAGCTCTACCAACATTTGTGGATGAGAGCGGCTCAAAAATAATTGCGGACCACGATTTTCGTTACGCACTTCCAATAACAATGCACGAATACGATCGCCCATACGGAAAATTTCGCGGCCAATTAATTGGTCACGTGGTAACAAACCTTCTGCGTTATTGCCAAGGTCAACAATAATACTATCGCGTGTTACTTTTTTAACCGTGCCGCTAATTAATTCGCCCATGCGATCGCGATATTCATCGACCATTTGTGCGCGCTCAGCTTCACGAACTTTTTGTACAATAACTTGTTTTGCAGTTTGTGCAGCGATGCGACCAAAATCAGCGTTTTCAATTTTTTCGCGATAAATTTCGCCAACACTAACCTTGGAATCTTTTTCGCGCACTTCTTCTAAATAAAGTTGCGTGCCTAATTCTGCCATTACATCGTTAGCAACAACATCCCATATGCGGAAGGTTTCGTAGTCGCCCGATTGACGATTAATTTGAACTTCAACGGTTGAGTCTTCATCAAAACGTTTTTTGGTGGCCATTGCCAAAGCGCTTTCAATCGCCTGGAAAATTAACTCTTTATCAACACCTTTTTCGTTAGACACCGCATCAGCGACTAATAAAATCTCTTTTGCCATTATTTAACCTCTGTTAACTCCTGAAGCTAATCGCGTTGCGATTAGATAACGGGTGGCTGAAAATATATGTAATTTTTATTTGAATCACACATGACTAAAAACAAATTCTTAAATTTTTTCGTAAACTTTTAGTTTTCTTCCGATTTATTTTTTTCTTCTGATTTACCTTTTTCTTTTAGCTCATCAATTTTCGAAATAATTTCATCGTAGCGCGGAACTATATTGGCTTTATCGATTGCATCAACAGGAAGCAAAATTTCCTTGCCCTCAACATTGATCACAACATCTTCATTTTCAACTTTAACAATTTCGCCCTTAAAGCGTCGGCGACCTTCGCGCGCCATGCGCAAACGTAAATTAACAGTCTCACCGACATAACGCGCGTAATGCGTCGGAGTATATAAAGGACGATCCATTCCTGGTGAAGAAACCTCAAGCGTGTACTCGCCATCAATCGGGTCCTCAACATCCATCACACTGCTGATTTGACGGCTAACTTTTTCACAATCTTCAAGCGAAACACCAGCAGGTGCATCGATAAAAATGCGCAAAGTTGTGTAGCGCCCTTGCGTTAAATATTCCAAACCCCACAACTCACAATCTAACGACGCCACAATAGGCGCGATCATGTTGTGCAATATTTCTTGCTTTGATGCCATGCCTTAAAACCTTCCCAATTGGGATAAAATCATTCTAAAAACTGGAAAATAAAACCCTAGAAAACACAAATGGGCACAAGGCCCATTCGATCAATACTGCATATGCGGTTGTGAGCGCTTTTAACAATTTTGTTAAAAGGCAACAACCCGTCGATGGGGCCAACCCGGCTGAAAAATACCAGCGCAAACGACACATACAAAAAAACCCCATAAAGGGGCTTTTTTAAGCTGAGTAGCTACGTTGGCTAACTCAGAAAATCTGTTAGTGGAAATTCAACTGGAATCTCACACTGCTCTGAAGAAAACTCTTTATGAAAATTATCTACAGATAAAAATTTGGTTGCGGGGGCAGGATTTGAACCTACGACCTTCGGGTTATGAGCCCGACGAGCTACCAAGCTGCTCCACCCCGCGTCCGTATTCAATTTGGCTTATGCCTAACTGAGGTCGCGCAGTATAGGGATCTACCCCTAAGCGGTCAAGTAAAACTTTACAACTCAATTAGTTAGTCAATCTCAATATGTTAATCGCTATTGATGACATGCAAATGACAGCCATGTATCAAACACTAATATTGAATAAATTTCCAAGGCTGGGCGTGCTTTTTACAGCGCCTATTTCCACTAAACGCCTTGTGATATCAAAAGTCGCCCGAGCGGAATTTGCAAGGATTTCTGTTCGCTCCTGGTTACTGCGGTCCAACTCCAGTCGCTGCTTTTCAGCTTCGCGCTTAATTTCGCTACGCAAGGCGTCCTCCTCACTCGCTTGCTCCTCGGCTTCAGATTTTTGTGCACTTATTTTGCCATCTGACTGTTGCTGTTCTTGTTGAACCTCTGAAGCGCGCTGCGCCGCTATCAGCGCACGAGCTTCATTTTCAAGACTAGCCGCTTGCGATGCAACACGACGATCTTGAGAAGATGGATCAGCAGGGGCATTAGCTGCCATTCTAATTTGCTGGGCCTTTCGAATGGTTGCTTCGGGGTCATCGGGGATTGGAGCAGTATCAATTGAAACTTCGCCACCTACGGCATAACTAATACCATCTGGGCCGCGCGCAAACGAATAAGTGATAGTGCCTGCGTATCGCCCGGCAACTGAAGAATGAGCTTGTTCATGCGCGCGAACCGAACGATCTAAAGTGGCTAATTCATCAATTTGCTTTTGTTCTTTAGCTAAGCGCTCTTTTTCACCGGGATCAGCTTCGCCTTGGGTAGAACGATCTTGAACCACAGCCCGATCACTTGATAGACGTAGCTGTTCGCCTTGTTCATTTGGTCGATCTTCAGGTGCGCGACGGTTTTGGCTCGCTGCAGATCCGGCTGATTCTTCAAGCGCTTTTAAACTAGAATTCTTGAGTTCAGTCGATTCCAATCCAACGGGCTGACGACCGAGCGGCGCATATGGCGCTATCGTGTTGGCATTGGCTGAAGGAATTGAACTAATCACCTTAAATCACCTTGTTTAAAAGGTTTTACTCACGCTCGGGTTTTGAGCAGAGTACCTATGGTTTCATCGGCTGCTTTAACAATCTTGGCGGACGCATCAAATACCTGCGTTTGCGCTTTAATGTTTACAAGCGACTCAACAATGTCACTCTTCGCCGGATTATCACGTTCTGTCGTACCAGCTTTTACTATTTGCTGTGCAGAGCGTGAAATTTCAGATTGGCTGCGTTGCATGCCAATCAGCCCTTGATTTACTGCTGAACCTACGTCCATCACACTGCCCTCGCAAAAATAATTTATAGACTAACTACAACTTAATTTTACGCGCAGAAATGATTAAAAAACAGGCGGACATTGCCGTAATTTCAGGCCTTTTAAGACAAGTTTGGATTAAAAAGTCAGGAAATATAACAAAGCACCGCTTATGGTTGATTTTTGAATAATCCGTACTCAAATTGAATATCCGAAATAAATTCTGCCTGCTTGAAAACACCCTGTGCTGTTAAACGATGGGCAACAGGGAGCCCTGCGGCTCGCAATGCATTTCCAATCCAGGTATTACAATTACTAAAGACGCCATAAGAGTCATTAGCTCGAAAAAATAAACCCGTGGCATCCCCAAATGCGGGCAGACGAACTAATTGTCCCGGTTCATCAACTTTTATCGAATTGCCAATGTAGCGCGTCAAATTGCGCAGCCCCTGATCTGAAAGGGCGATGGGAACTCGCGTTTCAACAGGGATTTCAGCGAAAGGTTCGTAATCATATGGCAGAAGCTGAATCGCAGAATAACCGGACGCAACCAAGGCTTTTGCGGCAGAGCCGAAAGATTTATTTTTCCCCGTAAAATAATCACCGTCACCCCAACCAACACGCGCATATTTTTGATTATTCAAATCTGCAGTCAGCAAAGGAACTTGCACCGCGAGAGACTTTGCATCTAATAAAATACTGGTGTGCCAACCACGGTAGATTACATAAATAGTGTGCTTAGTATTGGCAACAGGAATATCTTTTACCGGCGGCAAGCTCGCACAGCCGCTTAAAAATAAACTTAGAGGAAAAAATAGACTGAATAAATATTTCATGAAAATTACTGAAACAATTTATTTAGTTCGGCGTCATCAAAATAATGCGCAACTGAATCAGGCGAACATTCAGTTAAAAACGGAACAACCCCCAAACATGGAGCGGCGATGCGAACACGTAAACTGTCGATATTATCCTGAAGCACTGGCATCTGTGCATCAATACAATTTGCAACCCATCCCGCTACCGGCAAACCATCTCGCATTACAGCTTCGATTGTCAGCAATGCATGATTGATGCACCCAAGTCGAACGCCTACTACTAAAATTACTGGCAGTTGCAAATTTTTTGCCAGATCTGCCATCGTTTCGTGCGCGTTAATTGGCACGCGCCAACCGCCAGCACCTTCTACAAGAGTGACGTTGGCAGACGATAAAATACCGCGACAAAATCCGGACAGGCGATCAACTGACAAGCTGCGTTTTTCCTGTTGGGCGGCAATATGCGGTGCTATAGCAGCTTCTAATGCGTAGGGATTTATTTGGTCGTAATCAAGTTTTTGCGTGATGACAGATTGCAATAACAGCGCATCTGAATTTCGTAAACCGTTATCCATTTTTTCGCAGCCTGCCGCCACAGGCTTTAACGCAGCTGTAGTTAAACCTCTATTTTTTGCAGCAACCAATAAACCCGCAGCAATTAAAGTCTTGCCCACATTGGTATCAGTGCCCGTAACAAAAAAAGCTTTCTTCGCCATTATTTTTTCACTTGTAAATAGAAGATATCGTAGGTTGCCGGTAAAAGATTATTGTTACGGAAATTTTCGTAAGCCTCTTTAAATGCCTGGATTTTTTTTCGGCCAGTCAAACCAGTAGCGCGACCACGATTTGCATTTTGAGCGCCGAGACATTTCAAACTGCGGGTCAGGTCAGACAAATTTTCAAACTGCATGACCTCAACTTTATTGTCGAAATCTATAATTTGAAAATTCGCATTTTGCAAATTCTTCAGTAGCAAATCCGGTTCATGAAATTTATTAACGTGAACATGCATATCCACTTGTTTCCATGCCGCTTTCATCTCATGCAAAGTTGCTGAACCGAGGGATGTGAATATACATTGCCCATCAGGTTTTAGTATGCGATTTAACTCAGCAAACAAATGCGGCAGGTCTGTACACCACTGAAGCGCAAAGTTTGAAAAAATAATATCAACCGAACTCGCTGCGAATGGCAAATAATCTGCATCGCCACATAACCAGTTTTTTTGCGACGGGTGATTTTCGCTTGCAAATTTAAGCATACCCTCTGCAATATCAACACCGATCACAAGCGAGTCGGGAAATAAATCTTGTAACTGTGGCGTGAAATAGCCTGTTCCACAACCGAGATCAACAACCACTTTTGCTTCTGAACTTTTTTTTACTCTTTGCAACAACAGCCCACCGGCATAACGCTGCAAGCTTGCAACAGAATCGTAAGTATGAGCTGCGCGACTAAAGGAATTGGCAACTTGTTTTTTATCGAGTGATGAAGAGGTGCTTATCAAAAAATCTGTTATTAAACTCGCTATAAGTTCCGGATTGCTCCAGTGAATTGCATGCGCGGCGGCCGGAATAATTTTTAGCTTCTGTTTAGGATTTGAAATCGACATGAAATCGTATGCAGTCACTGGGACCAAAGCATCTTTTTCTCCAAGCAAGTGCAATCCTTCTTGCGAAAGATTTGCAAACACTTCGCGGTTATCAATTTGTGAAAGCAGCTCTAATGCTTGCGACCAATTTTTATTGACTGCTTCAGGTTGCATAAGTGAACGAATTTTTTTTAAGAGGGCTCGCTCATTACCATCCCCTTGTGATAATAATCCGCAAAATAATTTTAGCGTTCCCGCTGGGTCAGTTGAAAAGCCTTGGTTGAATTGGCGATTGGTGCTCGGTGACATGGCCGCTTTGTAATTTTCGCTTGCTACAAATTTTGCATTCGCGGCGAGCGTAATAATTTTTGTTATTTTATTTGGGCAACGTGCGGCAAGCTGTATCGCAAGAACCCCACCCAAAGACCAGCCTATTAATATGCATTTTTCTGGTAAGTGCGCGGCAATTAATGAAAGAACTGCATCCAAATTAAAATCTGGAATTGAATCGCTATCGCCAAAGCCCGGCAAATCAAAAGCAACGACATTGGCGGTTTTTTCCAATTCAGAAATTAAGGGTGACCACGAGTTGCTATTGGTGCCCCAGCCGTGTAAGAGCACAATATCATCAGATAGCGGTTGCGATGATTTACAGGCATAGCGTTGAGTTGCAAGCTGGTAAAAACTATCACTCATTTGCAGACTTACCGACAATATCATCAAGTGCAGCCAAAAGCTGATCAACCTGAGCGATGGTATGTTCCGCAGAAAATGTAATGCGTAATCGCGATGAACCCGGCGCAACTGTTGGTGGACGAATAGCAATAATTAAAATACCGCGATGCTCTAATTGTTCTGCAATCGCCAATGCGCGCGCTTCGTCACCAATTACAATCGGCTGAATAGGTGAGGACGAATTTAATAATTTCAGCCCAAGCTGTTGTGAGCCCGTGCGAAAATGTGTAATCAATTGTTGCAAATGTTCCCGTCGCCAAGTCTCGACTTGCAATAACTGCAAACTCACTCGAGTTGCAGCTGCAACAGCGGGCGGCATAGCGGTGGTGTAAATGTAGGATCGGGAAAATTGAATAAGTGTTTCAATTAAAACGTCACTGCCTGAAATAAATGCGCCGAAAGTTCCAACTGCCTTACCGAGCGTGCCCATCAAAATCGGCAAATTTTCTTGCGTCATTCCAAAATATTCTGCACTGCCGGCACCCGTTGTTCCAAGGCAGCCAAAACCGTGAGCATCGTCCACCATCAACCAGGCATTATTTTTTTGTGCAAGTGCAGCAAGCTCATTTAATGGTGCACAGTCACCATCCATACTAAAAACGCCGTCGACAACAATTAATTTTCGCTCGGATTCAGTTTTATCCAAACGGTTTTGCAAATTGGTTAAATCATTGTGTAAAAAACGTTGGAAGCGCGCGCCGCTTAATAATCCAGCGTCCAATAAACTCGCGTGATTTAAGCGATCTTCAAAAATAGCATCGCCTTGGCCCACCAGCGCAGTGATAGCTCCGAGATTAGCCATGTATCCGGTAGAAAATAATAGCGCACGATCACGCCCCGTAAACGCGGCCAATTCTTCTTCAAGCGCGTGATGTTCGGATGAATGTCCAGCAACCAAATGCGATGCACCACTGCCCACACCAAATTTACCTGCTGCATGTTGAAACGCAGCAACAACTTTCGGATGATTTGCTAAACCTAAATAATCATTGCTGCAAAACGCAATATATTTTTTGCCGTCCACAACAACTTGTGGAGTTTGTGGTGATTCACGCACACGGCGCGAGCGATATAAATTAGCGGCGCGGCGTTCAGCGAGCGCAAAAGACAAAACATTCTCGATGGATGATTTTGGATTCACAAAACACACTTAATATTAAAAATAGGAAATCATGCTTAGGGTAAAGGTATTACTATTGAACTCTCCATTAGCAGCAACTTTTGCATCCAGTGATCGCCAATGTCGCCATTGCAAACGAATCGCACCGCTTGCGCTGAATATCTTTTTAAGACTTGCCTACTGACCTCACTACACTAAATACCTAGTATGTGAGACCAAAACCATGCGCCATGAAAGTTGCACACAAGGGAATAAATAATAGAAGCGTTAATTCCGTACGAACAATCATGACAATGGATCTAGGCACAACGACTGCTTCAACCAAGCTATTACGATTGCGGATAAAAAAAATGGTTGGGAAAACGGATAAGCATCCAATCACCGCAAATAACGTTAATTTCGTATGAAAAATCCAGTTGTGCGTATAGAACTCGGACGGTTTACCTAACACAAACCATAGCAGTAAACCCGCCACCAAAACTATTACCGCACTCAGGCCAAATATTGAATCAATAGCGGCGAGGCGCTTAAATTTTTTATCGCTGGTATCAACACTTAATAAAACATGTTCGGTAACCAGCGAAGCACTTAGCACAATAATTCCAAAAAAATGTAAATAACGGACGAGGATTTCATACATATCAACCTCCTGACTTTTTTGGGAATTTAAAGCAGTGATTACATCGCAGCGTTGTAAAACAATGAATCAGTTTTGTGCTCTTGCAATTGCTGAATAATGGCAGCTTCTTGTTCACTTTCATTTTCATGCACTTCATAAGACTCAGGCTTAATACCTAAACGCTTAAATAATTGCATATCTTTATTGGCTTCAGGGTTCGGTGTAGTTAATAATTTTTCGCCGTAGAAAATTGAATTGGCGCCAGCCAAAAATGCCATCGCCTGGGTTTGTTCATTCATTTGCTCACGGCCCGCCGATAAACGCACATGCGATTGCGGCATTAATATTCTGGCTACTGCAATGGTGCGAATAAAATCGAACGGGTCTAAATCTGCCTCGCTCGCCAAAGGAGTGCCTTCAACTTTTACGAGCATATTGATCGGTACAGATTCCGGGTGCTCCGGCATATTCACTAACTGCTGCAACAAACCAGCACGATCGGTAACTTCTTCGCCCATGCCGACTATTCCACCGCAACAAACTTTCATACCAGCTTTACGCACATTAGCGAGCGTAGCCAAACGATCCTGATAAGTGCGCGTGGTAATAATTTCGCCATAATATTCAGGCGATGTATCAAGGTTGTGGTTGTAGTAATCCAGGCCCGCATCAGACAGTTCTTGGGCCTGAGCTTCGTCCAGCATTCCTAACGTCATGCAAGTTTCCAGCCCTAAGGCTTTTACGCCTTGAACCATGGTGGTTACATAAGGCATATCTCTATTTTTAGGTGAGCGCCAAGCAGCACCCATACAAAAGCGTGTAGCGCCGCTGGCTTTTGCAGCTTTGGCTTCTTCAATAACCTTTTCCACCGCCATCAATTTTTCGCGTTCGAGACCTGTGTCATAGCGAGCCGACTGCGGGCAATAAGCACAGTCTTCAGGACAAGCGCCGGTTTTGATGGAACACAAGGTGCTGACTTGAACTTCATTGGGATTGAAATGTATGCGATGTACAGTCTGCGCCTGAAACATCAAGTCGCTGAACGGCAAATCGAACAGAGCTTGGATTTCAGCACGAGTCCAATCATGGCGCATGGTATTTGCGAGACCTTGAGTAGCAGAAAAAGAAGCTGAAGATAAAGCGCTGGAAGGGTTGGTGCTGGCATTCATGACTTGATTCCGTGATCACAGAGAATAGAGCCATCTTAACGGGCGGAACTAACCTGTCAACCTGAAAATGTTTTTAGGTTGACAGGTTAGTAGAGACTATCAGCAATCGTCCTTATTTCATCACGGTTCATTACCACGAGTTCGAGCTCGTTGGTATCGGTGATAGCATTATATTTATCGGATAGTTTTTGATAGGCGGCCAAATGCGTAATGGGCGGCAACCGATTGGCAGTCATGCGCAATTTCAGGGAGTGGTATAAACCCAGGTTTACGGCATCTATCAAACCGAAGGGCTCATCCTCACCGGCCTGCCAATTTCCAACTTCGCGAACCAATTGGATATGTCCTTCTTCCATCTCCCATTTTTGCAATAAAACGATACCCAGGCTTTTTGCGAATTCACGGCAAAGACTGACGTAGGTATCGCGATTAGGTACCGGCAGCTCGCTCGATTTAAAAACAGACAGCACAGCCAAGGTACCGACTTCACTCAGCAGGCTTCCCAGCAACGCGTAATCTGGAGCGACTTGCCTTACTTTTTTGGCGATGAGCGCACTCATACTTGCTTTGGTCGTCAGGCGATCCCAGGAGGCAGCAAAAATGCGTGTATAGGCTTGGGTATTTCCGGCAAAAAGCGCTTTTACGGCATGTAACATCGTGATGCGCTCAACTTGCGCCATACCTAAAATACGCACCACATCGAACACAGATTGCGGCGGCATCTGGCTGTGCATCATCACGCTGGAAGCATAGCGAAGTAATAGATGGCTCAGGTCAGGATCGCGGGCAATGACTTTGCTCAGCGAATTAACGCTGCTATCTGATCGCGCGAGCACCTGGCGTATCTCCAGTGTGATGGCAGGCAATTGAGGTAATCTTTCATGGGATTCAAGCAGTTCGGATACCGCGTTTTTATAATTTGTATAGTCGGAATTAACAACATCCACAGCAGGTTTCCTTGGTCGGCTCTGTTGATCTCTGCAGTAAGCCTAGAAGACGTAAGCGACTCTTACAAATACACGGGCGGTAAGACTGCAGAATAGTTTAACGCTGCAAAAAATTTCGCTTAGCGCATCTGTGAACAGAGCCCACATATCATTCTTGCTCGCCTACCCGTTAGCGAATAGCATGCGATCCGAACTCAGATTTAGTTATTCGCAAGGAAACCGTTAGACAATGATGCTAACTCGCTTACAAAAACTATCTGCCCAACTACGCGGATTATCACGGAGTTTATTACCGAGCCAATGCCTGCTTTGCGCATGTACGCTTGAGGGCAACTTGCTGTGCAATAGCTGTCAATATGATTTGCCTCACGTGTACGGTCAGACAATTTGCCGCCAATGCGGTATTCGCAACCATAGTCTCAGCGAGTTTTGTGGCCATTGCCTACATCATCCACCAGCATTTAGCCGCAGCTTTATCCCTTTTGCTTACGCTTACCCGCTTGATAATTTGATCCACAAATTTAAATATCGCCATCATTTGGCGAGTGGGAAATTGTTAAGTCAACTACTCGCGGATTACCTGAAACACTACGCTCAGGAACATGACGACTGGCAAATGCCGGATGTGATTGTTCCTGCGCCCATGCACTGGCTGCGTCGCTGGCAACGGGGTTTTAATCAGGCTGAAATTGTGAGTCAGTATGTAGCCCATGCCCTTGAGTTGCCGTTGGAGACTCGCCTTATCCAGCGCATTCATAAAACGCCAGCACAGAAAGAACTTACGCGCACCGAGCGACAAAAGAATTTGCGCAAAGCGTTTAAGATTTCCGAAAAAAAGCGTGATCAAATTATTGGCAAACGCGTGGCCATTATTGATGATGTTGTGACCACCACCGCTACCGTGCGTGAATTGAGCAAATTGCTCATTAGCGCTGGAGCAAAAGATGTACAAGTGTGGGCGCTCGCGCGAACTATGGAGAAATAAACTATTTCAAATAACGTTTAAAATTGCTCGTCAACACGGGCTCCAACCTGTCTAAGAATTCGTAACGTTTTTTGTACATACTGCGTTTGCGGGTTGCTATCTCACTAATATCTTTATGTGGAATATGGGAATCCAGCTTAATAAAAGGAGTTTTTGCTACCGATATAGCACCTTGCTCCTGCCAAAAATCGTCTAATGCCGTTTGTCTGGATATTTTCCTACTCCAAAGCGCTTGCCGAGGAAAGGTTAAAATTTGCTCGACACCCAAGCTTTTGGCATACCAGCGCAACGCCATCATAGCCATATTCTGCGGACGCAATCCCCAAAACTCTTTAGTAAAAAGGCGGTTTGTTTCAAGCGTGTCTTTTCCACCTTGTAACGCGCCGACACACAACGTATACACGCCTATATACTCCATAAGCCAAAACGTAATCTTATATAAAACGGTGCCGTCCATCTCCACGGAAAGTAGCAATAAACCTTCACGAGAAATAACATTTTCATAACTTAATTTAAACAAAAGTGTGTGCTCCCCCTCCTGCATTACAATAGGCGGTAACGACCGAGAATAAATACCCTTGATAGTTTCTTCTTGATGTGTGTTTTCAAGAAAGCGCGTATGTGATAACAAGAAAGCTAAGCGCTCCTCACGTTTACTAGTGCGGTAAAAAGACGACCGTGCTTGCTGTATACAGATATTTTCTTTGAAGCCCGGCTGGGAAAAAATAAAATCTCGCAGGGGCGTTTCTGCAAAAAAAGCATCTAGCGCTTTAATGGTGGGCCGGTAATGAAAAAAGAGCCTGACCGCGAAACTCAGTCGCTTACGAAAGGTTCTATATTTTTCCCTTGGATAAATATCCTGTGCTAACTCATAGCAATCACGAAAGTTCACTATTATCTCCGTTTTTAATAGCGCGCATTCTACATATTACTGACTGATAAAAGCGACTACCGCACAAGCAGACGGAGCTTTTATAAAGGCAAGGCCGGAAGCAACCTAATGACCAATATTCTGGATGACATATTAACTCGCTAAAATTCATATACTCTTTCATGATGCCAAATGAAAAGTCACAGCGGTATAAGGGATTCTCCAGAGGCTATTAAGACTCTGCTTCCATAATTATCTGGCCAAAATCCGTAGAAATCGTAGAAAAAAGATAAAGTAGGGCTAAGAGAGGCGTCAGTAACTGAATTTTTTCCCCCACACTTAATCTAATTCTGCGAGAATCCGCATCCAGCTTTTCGGCGCGCAAGCGGTGGCCTCAACCTTGCCCAGGCGTCTTTTTCGCACCCGCTCTATTTGGAGGTTTCCATGAAGTTTCGCTTTCCTATCGTCATCATCGATGAAGATTTCCGCTCCGAAAACACCTCAGGCCTTGGTATTCGTGCACTTGCCGATGCTATGGAAAAAGAGGGCATGGAGGTTCTGGGTGTAACCAGCTACGGTGATTTGTCGCAGTTTGCGCAGCAGCAATCACGTGCATCGGCGTTTATTTTGTCCATTGACGATGAAGAGTTTGGCGAAGGTTCGCTGGAAGAAACTGATCATGCGCTCAAATCATTGCGCGCGTTTGTAGAAGAAATTCGCTACAAGAATGCGGATATTCCGATTTATCTTTACGGCGAAACCCGCACCTCGCGCCATATTCCTAACGATATTTTGCGCGAACTGCACGGTTTCATTCATATGTTTGAAGACACGCCGGAATTTGTGGCGCGCCATATTATTCGCGAAGCTAAATCCTATTTGGATGGCCTTGCGCCGCCGTTCTTCCGCGCGCTTGTTCACTATGCCAATGACGGTTCTTATTCATGGCACTGCCCCGGTCATTCCGGTGGAGTAGCGTTTTTGAAATCGCCAATCGGTCAGATGTTTCACCAATTCTTTGGCGAAAACATGCTGCGCGCAGATGTATGTAATGCGGTGGAAGAGTTAGGCCAATTGCTTGATCACACCGGCCCTATCGCCGCATCTGAGCGCAACGCTGCGCGCATTTTTAATGCTGATCACTGCTACTTCGTGACCAACGGAACCTCAACATCTAACAAGATGGTGTGGCACTCAACCGTTGCTCCGGGCGACATAGTTGTGGTTGACCGCAACTGCCATAAATCGATTCTGCATTCGATTATTATGACGGGCGCAATTCCTGTGTTCCTAATGCCGACTCGTAACCACCTCGGCATTATCGGCCCAATTCCGCTCGAAGAATTTACGCCGGAAAGTATCGCGCGGAAAATTGAAGCGAATCCTTTTGCGCGTGCTGCGGTAAATAAAAAGCCACGTATTTTAACCATCACCCAATCCACCTATGACGGCGTTATCTACAACGTAGAAACGCTAAAAAATATGTTGGATGGCAAAATTGATACGCTTCATTTCGACGAAGCCTGGTTGCCGCATGCGACCTTCCACGACTTCTACAAAAACATGCACGCGATTGGCAAAGATCGTCCGCGCGCAAAAGAGTCGATGATTTTCTCAACCCAATCCACGCACAAATTGCTCGCAGGTTTATCCCAAGCGTCGCAAGTTTTAGTGCGCGAATCTGAGAGCGTGAAGCTGGATCAAGATGCCTTTAACGAGGCTTACTTGATGCATACCTCTACATCACCGCAATATTCAATTATTGCGTCATGCGATGTTGCAGCGGCCATGATGGAAGCGCCTGGTGGAACTGCATTGGTAGAAGAAAGTATTTTAGAAGCGCTCGACTTCCGCCGCTCCATGAAAAAAGTAGACACCGAATGGGGCCAGGATTGGTGGTTCCAGGTATGGGGCCCCGATGAGTTCGCTGAAAATGGAATCGGCGAACGCGATGACTGGATTTTACGCAGCGACGACAACTGGCACGGCTTTGGAAAGTTGGCGCCAGGCTTCAACATGCTCGACCCAATCAAAGCCACCATCGTTAACCCTGGGTTATCGGTGAATGGAGACTTCAGCGAGACAGGTATTCCTGCATCCATCGTCACCAAATATTTGGCAGAAAACGGCGTCATTATCGAGAAGTGCGGCCTCTATTCGTTCTTCATTATGTTTACCATCGGCATCACCAAAGGTCGTTGGAACACACTGCTGACCGCACTGCAGCAATTCAAAGATGATTACGATAAAAACCAACCTATGTGGCGAATCATGCCGGAATTTGCGCAAGCAAATCCACGTTATGAGCGCATGGGGTTAAAAGATTTGTGTCAGCAAATCCATGACTTTTATAAAGCTTATGATGTTGCACGTTTAACTACAGAAATGTATTTGAGCGATATGCAACCAGCGATGAAACCCTCAGATGCTTTCGCAAAAATGGCGCATCGGGAAATTGAACGCGTACCGATTGATAAATTGGAAGGCCGCATTACCTCCATTTTGTTAACACCTTACCCGCCCGGTATTCCGCTGTTAATTCCCGGAGAAATTTTCAATAAGACAATAGTGGATTACTTGAAATTCGCCCGCGACTTTAACGAAAAATTTCCTGGCTTTGAAACGGACGTACACGGCTTGGTAAAACGCGAAGTCGACGGAAAACGTGGGTATTTTGTTGACTGCGTAAAATAAATGAATTGTAAAAAGCGGTAGGCAAATTAATCCGGCTGCGACTTAAATAAAACCCTGCAACTCGCAGGGTTTTATTTTTTATACTGACAATAATTTTTTCCTTCTCACGCCTGCGGCTACGTTTAGAAAATCCATTCACGGTTTCGCATTTAAACTTTTATTTGCTGG